>Ga0194125_10007029_pt1 | contig 16386 bp, 11 predicted proteins | sample TA2KigC250mmetaG_FD_148626 | JGI IMG/M metagenome (GOLD analysis project Ga0194125, IMG submission 148626) | Freshwater microbial communities from Lake Tanganyika, Tanzania - TA2015034 Kigoma Deep Cast 250m | ecosystem: Environmental > Aquatic > Freshwater > Lake | place: Tanzania: Lake... | reverse complement strand
CCTCTTCGTTGTTTTCCTGAGATGTGCAAGTGTCGACGCGGAACACGTAGTTCCTGCGGACCGGTATTTCCGTCTTCAGAAACTGCACGATGAGGCGGGATCTCCCCTTCTCGGTGCTCACGTTCAACTGTCCGAACTGAACCTCAGAGAGAGACTTGAGTCCCCAATCAGAAAGGCGTATCTTTGTTGAAAGGAGCTGTGCCTCCAGACAGCAAGGGGCAAAGAGAACCTGCAAGGATAGATAGAGTGCTCGCGCGGGTACGTTCATCATAGCAGCACCAATATACACCAATTTCATTTCGTGAGCGATAGGACAGCTGGTGCATCGCATAATCCCGTGACCGCTACAACTATCTGCTCGCGCACTACCCCGACCAGGGGGAGATTTGGCTCCGAACAATCCACTTCAATGTGTTTTCATATGCTGCAGAAGCCTCGTTCAGGCAGAAACATCACAAATCGGGAGATCATAGCCATGAACCGATTAAACAGTGTCGCATTTCGCAGAGTGCTTATGTTGGGGATTGTCTGCTGCTTCATCTTTTCACTTTCTGTTTTCGCCCAGACCGCATCAGATCCTCCGGAGACGATGAAGCAAGAGGTTGAAAAGCGTTTCGAAGCCCTGGGCCATCGCATCGACCAGCTGGCGAAAGCGATCGATGACCTGCTTTGGTACCAAAAGGTCGGTGATGTCGCGATCATCGACAAGGTGTACATCGTCGGCCCGCCGCCGGCGAAAGTGAAGAACCCCACGGCAATGGGGGCGAAGAACCCGCTCAAATTCTGGTCCTACATCTTCATCCCTCAGAAGATCGACCGGAGCAAGAAGTATCCGCTGCTGGTTTTTCCACACGGCGGAGTACACGCCGACTTCACCACATATTACACCCACATCATCCGGGAGCTCATGGCACAGGGATACATAGTTGTCGCGCCGGAGTACCGGGGAAGCACAGGATACGGTAGGGGATTCTACGAGCAGATTGACTACGGTGGCCTCGAGGTTGAAGACAACAATGCGGCCCGGGACTACGTTGTGGAGAACTATGATTTTGTCGACAGCGACCGCGTAGGAATCCTTGGCTGGAGCCATGGCGGCATGATTACGCTGATGGACATTTTCCAACATCCGGACGATTACAAGGTGGCGTTCGCTGGTGTTCCGGTGAGCGATCTTGTTCAGCGAATGGGGTACGCCACCGATGACTATCGGAGAGAGTTCTCCGCTGCGTACCACATTGGGAAGACGGCCCGCGAGAATATCGAAGAATACCGAAAGCGCTCGCCGGTGAGCCATGTGCAGAAGCTCCGCACACCCCTGCTGATTCACACGAACACGAATGACGACGACGTGAACGTGCTCGAAGTTGAGCATCTCATCGAGGCTCTCAAGGCGGCAGGAAAGAAGTTCGAGTACGAGATCTACAAGGACATCCCGGGCGGGCACAGCTTTGATCGGATCGACACCAAGGTGGGGAAGGAGATTCGCCTGAAGGTCCACAAGTTCCTCGCGAATTACCTCAAGCCCCCCTTTCCACTCAAATCGGTGGCCGATCTTGAGAAGGCGGGCTACCGATAGGAGTCATCGAGGTAGATCGTTGTAGCCGGTGTGTTTCTCTTCCGAAGATTGAGTAGCAGGAGGTCGGTGAAATGAAGACCTCTGTTCCAGAAGAAAAGAGTTCAATTTCAACAGCGAAAGCGAGACGTGAATGGAGTTTATCCAAGACCTCATTGATTTCATCCTTCATATCGATCGCCATCTTCTCGAGCTATGTAATGCCTATGGAACATGGGTATACGCGATTCTGTTTCTCATAATATTTTGTGAGACGGGTTTCGTCGTGACGCCGTTTCTCCCCGGCGACTCACTGCTGTTCGCCGTGGGGTCTCTCGCTGCGATCGGAGCGCTCGATTTCACGTTTTCCATCGTTCTGCTGATCGCTGCCGCTGTTCTGGGCGACACCGTGAACTACTGGATTGGAAACTACGTGGGTCCAAAGGTCTTCCATCAAGAGCATGGGCGGCTTCTTAACAAGGAGTATCTCATCCGCACGCACCAGTTCTATGAGAAGCACGGCGGGAAGACGATCGTCATCGCCCGTTTTCTTCCGATCATACGCACCTTCGCCCCCTTCGTTGCCGGCATCGGCAGCATGACATACCGGCGCTTCATTTTCTACAATATTTTCGGCGGTGCACTCTGGGTGCTCATTTTCATCCCTGCCGGGTACTTCTTCGGCAGCGTGCCGTTGGTCAAAAACAATTTCAGCCTTGTTATCATCGCGCTCGTTCTCATTCCGGGCATTCCCAGCGTCGTGGAATTCATCCGGATTCAGCTCAAACGACGAAGAGCCCGAAAGCAAGTCTCACACAATGAAGGAGACCTTCGCTAAAGAATGAACAGGGTTGAAGGTCTTCTTCCACCGGAATATCAGAGGAAGGGTATCATGAATCGACAAAACATCTCAAGCGGAGCTCCGTGGGAGTCGATTGTCGGATATTCCCGCGCTGTGAGGGTTGGACCGTACATCCACATTGCCGGAACAACGGGGGTCGGAGCTGACGGCAAGGTCGTTGCGAAAGGAGACCCTTACGCTCAGGCGGTCCGGGCGCTGGAGATCATCAAGACGGCACTTGAGAAGGCCGGCGCGCGTATGGAGGATGTCGTGCGCACACGGACGTTTCTCACGAACATTCGTGATTGGGAAAAAGTGGCAAAAGCACACGGCGAATTCTTCCGCACCATTCGCCCCGCATCGACCATGATCGGAACAAGTGGACTCGTCGATCCTGACATGCTCGTCGAGATTGAGGTGGATGCGATCATTCCTGACTCACAATAGCCCACCCCACTTATGAATATGAAATCCCTCAGCCGCTCCCTGCTTGCCGCTGCAGCTGTCTTCGCGCTCTCCTTTTCATACTCACAGACCAGTCAGTTCCGCTTCGCATGGTTGAGTGATACACACGTCGGTGGCTCCACGGGTGCCGCAGATTTGAGCGCGTCCGTCCGAGACATTAATTCAATGGACGATATTGCCTTTGTGGTCCTCTCCGGTGATATCACCGAAATGGGCTCGAATGCTCAGCTTGAACTGGCAAAAGCCATCCTCGACAGTCTGAACAAGCCATATTACATCGTTCCCGGTAATCACGATACGAAGTGGTCAGAATCCGGCTGCACGAAGTTCCCCCGGCTCTGGGGAAATGACAAGTTCGTCTTTGAGTACGGTGGCTATCGGTTTATCGGCCTCCACCAGGGGCCCATTATGAAAATGGGGGATGGGCATCTCTCGCCCGAGGACTTACGATGGCTCGATGGCATCCTGGAACGCCTTCCGGACAAGCATCAGCCGCTGTTCATCGTAACACATTATCCCCTCGATCCGGGAATCGACAACTGGTACCAACTCACCGAAAGGATCAAACGCTACAACACCAAGGCAGTTTTGGTCGGACATGGACACCGGAACCGGGTGATGAATTTCGAAGGAGTTCCAGGCGTCATGGGGCGATCCAACCTCCGTGCCCGGCAACTCATCGGCGGTTACACGATATGCGCCGTTCGACGGGACACGGTGAATTTCTCCGAGCGAGTCCCGGGAGTTGAGACAAAACCCCCGTGGTATCAGGTTTCACTGGAAAAGAAGAACTACGCCGCCGATACAACGAGCTATTCCAGACCTGATTTCTCCGTCAACATTGAATACCCGGGCGTCAAGGTACAGTGGCGAGCACATACGGAGTATACCATCGCGTCCACTCCCGCCATTTGGAAGGATTACGCCATCATAGGAAACAGTAGCGGCACGGTCTCGGCTTTTTCGTTGAGTGACGGCTCAAGGCAGTGGCACTACGTGACCGGATCAACCGTGTATTCAACTCCTGATGTGTCAGATGGAATTCTAGTCATTGGATCGTCAGACAGCCACCTGTACTGCCTCAAAGCGGAAACCGGAAGACCCATCTGGAAGCTGGCAACCGGTGCTCCGGTCGTTGCGGCACCAAAGATCGAAGACGGAGTTGTCTATGTCGGTGCAAGTGACGGTGTCTTTCGCGCGATCGACTTGAAAACTGGGAAGACAAGGTGGACATTCAACGAGGTTGGCGGGTTTGTCGAGACAAGGCCTTTGATTTATCGGGGAAAAGTGATTTTCGGAGCCTGGGACACGTATCTCTACGCGCTCAACGTCACCGATGGCTCGCTTGCGTGGAAGTGGAGCAATGGAAATCCCGGCGTGCTCTTTTCCCCTGCAGCGTGCTGGCCTGTTGCTTCAGAAGGGAAGATCTTCATCGCCGCGCCGGATCGCTATCTCACGGCAATCGATGCAGAAACGGGCAGCACGGTCTGGCGATCGAACCGCTACCAGGTGCGGGAGACCGTCGGGATCTCCAACGACGGCAGCCGTATTTATGCGCGCTGCATGACCGACACTGTTATCGCCTTCTCACCCTCTTCCTCTTCGCTCTCTGTCCTCTGGGCCAGCCCTTGCGGATACGGGTACGACATTGACCCATCGATGCCGATTGAGAAGGACGGCGTTGTTTTCTTCGGAACGAAGAATGGCCTTGTGATCGCACTGGATGGAAAGACGGGGAGGGTTCTCTGGAAGCACCGTGTCGGTGAGACGATCGTCCACACACCTGTTCCTCTCGAAGCCAACCGCGTGCTCGTTAGCGATCTTGACGGACAGCTGATGTCAATTCAAGCACGTTAGTGAGGTGCATAGCCAATCAACAAACAGAATTCTTGGAGAACGAAAATGACCGACCTGCGTTACCCAATTGGAAAATTCCAACCGAAGGCTGAACTTCAGGATGATGAGCGGCAAGTTCTCATCCACCAAATGGCTGAGGCGCCAGCACGACTGTGTGAGGCGGTCAAGGGATTAACAGAGGAGCAACTCGATACACCATATCGACCTGAGGGATGGACGGTTCGGCAAGTCGTTCACCACCTGCCCGACAGCCATCTCAATATGTACATCCGGTTCAAGCTTGGTATCACGGAAAACCAACCCACCGTGAAGACGTACCTGGAAAACCTGTGGGCCGAGCTCGCGGATGCAAGGACCGCCCCGATCGAAGTCTCCCTTGCACTTTTCGATTCGCTTCACAAACGCTTCATCATCTTGCTTCACTCTCTCAAGTCATCCGACTTCGCCCGGACGATCAACCATCCGGAGAGCGGCGTAATGAACCTCGACCGTCTTCTGCAGCTCTATGCATGGCACGGCAGGCACCACGTTGCACAGATTCTCTCAACGCGTGAACGGATGGGGTGGAAGTAATCTAAGCCGACTGCCCTCACCGCCGTCCGGGATCCCATCATCCCATTACTCCATCATTCCACTCCCCATCTTGACTATGAACATCTCCATCCGCCAGGCAACAACGCTTGACGCCGACATCATCGCACGCTTCAACGCGCTCATAGCTGAAGAAACAGAGCAACAGACGCTCGAGAGCCAGCGTCTTCTGAGGGGCGTTCTGGCTCTGCTCGGCGACGCTTCAAATTGATGATCACGTACGAATGGAGCGATTGGCGGAACGGCAATTTCTGGTGGATTCAGAGCACCGCCTGGCTCAAGCCGACCAAACAGTCTGCGGCATTCGCTTGTATGTCGACCGTGCAAATCAACGGGCGCAGCGCGCGTACGAACAGCTCGGCATGAAGAAGGCCCAGTTAGAAATGTACGAGGTTGATTTCGTTCTCTAGTTTCTGATCAGGAAACTCTTTAACTTCTTCTGCGTCTCCTTTTCTCCTTACACTTCCCACACGCATCACGTCGCCATCACGTGGCAATTGGGTTAACGTCTTTTCCTATACTCTTCACCATCTACCTTCACAACACACAAGGAGGTTGTATGACCAAACGCTTGTGTACAATCGCCCTGGGCTTGGCGGGGAGCATGGTTGTTATGCTGGCACAGACTGTGCCCACAACAGGCCTGCGAGAAAACACCCCGACAGTCCATGCCTTCACCAACGCCCGCATTGTCGTGGCTCCCGGCAGAACGATCGCTCAGGGCACGCTGGTTATTCACAACGGCATGATTGAAGCCGTCGGCGAGAAGATCACACCGCCGGCCGATGCACGCATCTGGGACATGAAAGGATTGACGCTCTACGCCGGGCTGATCGAGCTGTCGTCCGACATCGGCATGCCGAAGGCCCAACAGACACAGCCGACAAGCTCCCTCGATCTCCCGGCGCAGACTCAGCAGCCCGAAAAACCGAAAGGTGCTGCCCACTGGAACACACGCATGAAGGCGGATTTCAACGCCGACGAGGAATTCACGCCCGATGCAAAAGCAGCAGAGAAACTCAGGTCACAGGGATTCACGCTCGCGCTTGCTACACCTCAGCGCGAAATCTTCCGCGGTACAAGCGCGCTGGTCAACCTCGGCGACGGCTCTGCATCTGACCTCGTTATCAAACGGCGGGTTGCACAGAACGTTAGCATTGAGCTGGTCAGAGGATTAGGCGGCGGATATCCGAACTCCTTGATGGGCAGTATCGCATTCATCCGTCAGTCGTACTATGATGCTGACTGGTACCGAAGGGCACAGGAAGCGTACACGAAGAATCCTATAGGACGGAAACGGCCCGAGGCGAACACCGCGCTTGCCGCCCTTGCCGACGCCGTTCAGAATCGGCTGCCCGTTGTGATGGATGCGTCGAGTGATCTCAATTTCCTTCGCATCGCGAAGATTGGAAGAGAGTTCTCTTTGAACCTCATGGTTGTCGGAAGCGGACAGGAGTATCGCCGACTCGATGCAATCAAGGCCGCCAAGGTTCCTGTCATCGTGCCGCTAAGTTTCCCCGAAGCGCCGTCCGTGGAGGCTCCCGAAGAGGCGATGAATGTGACTCTTGAACACCTTCGACACTGCGATGCCGCCCCCGAGAACGCCAGCCGGTTGCAGAAGGCGGGCATCACCATCGCCCTCACATCGGATAAGCTGAAAGATCCTGCGACATTCCTCGCCCAGCTCAGGAAAGCCACCGAGAGAGGACTGCAACCCGACGCGGCTCTAGCAGCGCTGACTACAACTCCGGCTCGGCTGATTGGGGTCGACAAACAGTTCGGTACCCTCGATGCGGGGAAAGTCGCTAACTTCGTCGTAGCCGACGGTGACCTCTTTGTAGAGAAGACGAAGATACGCGAGGTCTGGATAGACGGTAAGCGCTATGACGTCAAAGTCCCTCCTTCAAACGATCCGCGTGGTGTGTGGGACATCACAACAACGATTCCGCGAGCACGGCGTGCAAAGCTGACATTGAGGGGTGAGGCGGACAAACCGACAGGCTCCCTCATTTTGGACGGAAGAGAGGTGAAGCTCTCCACCGTAGCACTGTCTGCAGACCGTCTTGCCGCAACCTTCAGCGGAGATTCGATCCAGGTGCCCGGGACTATCCGCGCGTCCGGTATTGTCGGTCAGGACGAGATGTTCGGTCTGGGCGAAATGCCTGACGGAGTTTCATTTTCCTGGCACGCAACGCGCGTCGCGCCACCAAAGGAAGAACCAGATACGGCGAAGCCGAAGCAGGTGGAAATGGCCACATCACCGGTGACATTCCCCCCGCTTGAGTACGGCCTGACCAAGATGCCGGATCAACCTGAGAATATCCTCGTGCGGAACGGGACGATCTGGACGCAGGGTCCCCAAGGCAAGCTCGCCAACGCAGATATGCTCGTGACGAAAGGCAAGATCGCCCGCATCGGGACTGGCCTCACTGCGCCGCCGAATGCTGTCGTCATCGACGCTACCAACAAGCACGTCTCACCCGGCATCATCGATGCCCACTCCCATACAGCAACGTCCAGCGTGAATGAGGGAGGACAAGCCATTACATGTGAGACGCGCATTGAAGATGTAATCGACCCCGACGACATCTGGATCTATCGACAGCTTGCCGGTGGCACGACGATTGCCAATGTCCTGCACGGCTCCGCCAACCCCATCGGCGGACAGAATTCCATTGTGAAGTGGAGATGGGGTGGTTTGCCGGATGACCTACTGATGATTGGTGCGCCTCCCGGAGTGAAGTTCGCACTCGGTGAAAACGTGAAGCAGAGCAACGTTTCCACGGCGGGACGGGGACCAGGCCGATATCCGCAGACTCGGATGGGCGTGGAGCAGTTGATCCGCGATCGCTTCCAGGCAGCGCTCGATTACGAGCGTGAATGGAAGGAGTGGGAGAAAGACAAAACCACGATCCCACCAAGAAAGGACCTCGAACTCGATTGTCTTCTCGAAATCGTCAAAGGCCAGCGACGGATTCATGCCCACGGGTACCGTCAGGACGAAATGTTGATGTTGATGCGGCTCGCAGAGGACTTTGGAATTAGGATCGCTTCTTTCGAGCACGCTCTGGAGGGATACAAGATTGCGGAAACCATGGCGAAGCACGGAGTAGGCGCATCGGCGTTCAGCGATTGGTGGGCGTACAAGATTGAGGCATGGGATGCAATTCCAGGGAATGGTCCGTTGATGCACAGCCAAGGTGTAGTGGTCGCTTACAGCTCGGACGACGCTCAGCTTGCCTCGAGGCTCAACTGGGATGCTGCAAAGGCAATGAAATTCGGTCTGTCAGAAGAGGAGGCGTTCAAGTTCGTGACGATCAATCCGGCCAAGCAGCTCAAGATTGACAAGTGGGTTGGATCGCTTGAAGTCGGAAAGGATGCTGATTTCGTCATCTGGAATGGCAACCCGCTGTCAACGTATTCCAAGTGTGAACAGACATGGGTGGACGGCAGGAGATACTTCGATATCCAGGAAGATCGGAAAATGCAGGAGGAGATCGTCAAAGAACGGGCAGCGTTGATTCAGAAGATCCTCGCGGCCAAGAAAGAGAGGCCGGCGGCGCCCGGTGCAGCGCCAGCGCGGTCGCGCCGACCCAATGAGTCTCAGCAGCAATCACGCATCGAGGAGGGACTGAGCCATGAGACGAACTAGCATTTTTCTGACCCTGAAGTTGCGAGGGAGCTCTGCTCCCGAGCAGATTCGATTAGCGACCGCGGTTGTGTTTCTTCTCTTCGTTCTCCTCTGGTCTACCAGCATTGCCGCCGACGTAATTCCCGCCCCAAAACAGAAAAAGCCCATCGCGCTTATCGGCGGCATCATTCACACTGTGAGCGGACCGGTGATCGAAAACGGAACGATTCTTTTCGACAAAGGCAAGATCACAGCGATCGGAACGAACATCTCCATTCCCGCCGACGCTGAAAGAATTGACGTCTCGGGGAAGCATGTGTACCCTGGCATCATAGACGCATACTCCACCATGGGACTCACCGAAATAGGCTCTGTTCGCGGGACGATCGACATCGCGGAGACGGGATTGATCAATCCGAATGTGCAGGCTGAAGTGGCGGTGAACCCTGAGAGTGAACTCATCCCCGTCGCCCGATCATACGGAGTCACGGTCGTCGGCACGATGCCCAGAAGCGGCTTGATCTCCGGGCTGGCTGCAGCACTGATGCTCGACGGCTGGACCTACGAGGATCTGACGCTCAAGAGCGGACTCGCCCTTGTTGTGAACTGGCCCACAATGGTGTACACGCCGTCCCCGCTCTCACGAACAACAAAGGATGAGTGGCAGAAGCAGCGGGATGAACAGCTGAAGACATTGCGCGAGGCGTTTGCTGATGCGCGCGCGTACATGACCGCAAAGAGCGCCGAACAGCAGAAGGCGGTCCGATATCACGATATCGACCCCCGCTGGCAGGCAATGATTCCCGTTCTCGAGGGGAAGATCCCCGTCTTTGTGAGCGCAAACGAGCTGAGTCAGATCCAGGCTGCAATCTCATGGGCTGAGCAGGAGGGTGTGAAGCTCGTAATCGTAGGAGGCAGGGATTCGTGGCGCGTGGCAGATCAACTCAAGGCCAAGAACATTCCTGTGATTGTCGCAGACGTCCAGAGCGGACCTATGCGTCAATGGGAGGGGTACGACTTGATATTCTCACTCCCCGAAAAGCTCAGGAGCCGGGGGGTGCGCTTCTGCATAACGGGTGACGGAAGCGCGTCGAATTCGCGCAACACCGCGTATCACGCCGCGAACGCTGCCGCGTATGGCCTTCCGAAGGATGAAGCACTGAGGTCCGTTACGCTCTACGCAGCTCAGATCCTCGGCATTGCCGACAAAGTCGGGTCGCTTGAGGTGGGCAAAGACGCAACGCTGATCGTCACCACCGGTGATCCTCTGGAAATGCCGACACTCACTGAGCGGGTATTCATTCAGGGGAAGAAGATCGACCTGCGCGACAAACACAAGCAGTTGTACGAAAAATACAAGGAGAAGTACAGACAGATTGAAACAGAGAATGGGGAGTAAGAAGTAAGGAGTATGCAGTAGGCAGAGAGGTTCAGGCTTCAGCCTGAGGAATCACAGGGAGATAAAAACGAAAGGCGCTCGAAAACGGGCGCCTTTTGTGTGCAATTAGACCTCCAATTCGACCTCAAGCTCTTCAGTAATTTCTGTGCTGGGCTTGACGTCTAGCCAACGATGAATGGCCAGGTATCTAATTGTTTTAGCAACTTCCGTTTCATCATATGGCGGCCGATGGCGTTTCTTCCATCGCATCACTTCATCGAGAACCTCTTTCTCCGTTGGAATATACCCTTCGGCCGTTTTCATAGTTTGGCGGGCAAAATGCACAGTGGCTGCTAGCTCGGCCTGCTTTGTATTCATGCGGCAGAACAAGTCGGTTAGTCTCTCGATCGCGCCCTCCGCGGCCTCGAGTTCCTTCTCATGAACCTTCCTGGCATCTTGAAAGGTCTTGCCAACCCGTACTAAGAACATGTTCAGCCCCCGCTCCTCTGCGATGAGACCGTTGTTCACTAGCTTGGTCAGCTTTGTCTTCAACTCGCGAGAATAGGGGCCGAAACTGGCTCGGACATATTCTAAACCGGTGCTTAGTTCAAGAGATGTTGCAAAGTAGGCGATCTTCTGAAAGATGATCCTTCCCACTGGCCAATGATACGGCATGTTCTCAAGTCGTCTTAACACTTCAATGGTCGCAATCAAGCCCGGATCTATGCGCGATCCGTTACGCCTCTGCATCTCAACTAGTTGCGCTTCGCTTTGTTTTTCAAGGAATTCTGGTGTTAGATCTGAATGAGGTGTTCCAAAAGGAGCATAGAGCTCAATGGGAATGTTCAGCTTGGTGAGATGCCGATAGAGAGTAGGACCCACAATGCTCCACTCGAGTTCACCAAAACCACAGCCCAGAGGCGGAACTGCCAGTGATTCTATTCCCCACTCTCTATACTTAGATTCCAAGTACTCCAGTCCTTCCTCAATAGCATCCAGATTTGACACAGATCTCCAATGATCCTTTGTTGGAAACAAGAGGATCCATGGTGGTAGGAGTCCCTTGAAGAGGTACGGTTTCCCTAGACGAATATCCCCATGTCTGGACCGTTGCACGTATTCTGCAAACATATCCGGGAAACGTCTTTTGAACTCAAGAGCCAACCCTTTCCCCATCACGCCAACACAGTTTACTGTGTTAACGAGCGTCTGCATCTTCGAGGTGAAAAGATCACCAATCAATACTTTGATCATAACGGTTCCTCACTTGAAGAAGAGGTCTGCATTGATCGAGAGGTTTTCACAGAGAGGATGATCTCTTAAGAGTTGCTTTACTTTGTCAAGACTGGCACTGCAAGATACGTAAATTCCGTCAATAAATCCCACCGCAACAGGATCCGGCACAAGAACCTCCGCGCAAATACATCGTTTTCGTCTCCACGCCTCAAATTGATTATCGTCGGTCCAGTCTGTCGCGTAAATCAGGTCGCCATCCAAATGACGCAGGCCTCCAGGTGACTCATAAAAACCGGCGTATCCGCTGGAAGCATTTCCGTCCGTAACAATAACTCCTGGCAAATCCAAGACTGAACTGTTGACGCGGAGCACACAGATTTCCTGGTGCAAATCCTTCCGTTTGAACATCATTGGGTTCCGTGGATTGAAGTACAGATTTGCATAATCATGGGGTTCCTTCTCAGTTCCCGGCACTTGTTTTTCTCTGCGTTTCTGGATTTCGGGATCAGCAATGCTTTTGCATCGGAGCTTCTTAGAGGCTGTGTGTGAAAGAATGCCCACCTTGACGATAGATGGCAAGTTTTCGATGGGCGTGATGTAGTACAGTTCCTTTACACGTGAGCGCTGCATGTCTCTCTCTGCTCGTTTTCAGGTATTTCCCTGTAACAGTTTGCACAGCCAAAAGTCGCTGTCTTCCCGCAATGCGCATTTTCTCCCTAGGCCTAGAACTCCTCAAACGGGCCTAAGCCCTCGACCCCATACAGCTTTTCGACTTCCCATTGCACAGCCAGCTCAATAGCTGTGAGGCAATCCTGAGCCGACGCAAAAAGGAACACTTGAGGATTTGGCTGAAGGTAGTCCGGAGCCTGTTTCTGCATTTGCACAAGCTGTCTACAGTATTGCACAAGTTCCCTTGATGGTTCCTGCGCCACAAGTTGAAGCTCCTTTACGGTGACCGCGCGGGTAGCTAGCTCTTCAAGTAAGGCAGCCTGCCCTTGGGACGGAATCACAATAGGAGCTTGCCTTATATCATTTATCTGATATTTCTGGGTGTGATCAATGAATTTCTTTATGAAGAAGCTGAAAACGTTGGAATTAAATGCCGCAAGCAACACATGAGAAGGAACGGCCGGAATCATTGGAGTCAATCGCATACCACTCACGTCGAAGATGGCCACGGGCGCAATTCTGGCTTTAAGTGCCACATGATTACCGGTGTCTGACCATGTTACACCGGATTTCAAGAAGTACTTGTGTCCTTGCCACCTTGCTGTTGTCACCGACTGAAGCTCCTTTACATTCTCTGCACTCCAGCAGATGAACAGCTCTTGTCGGTTCGTCCACCGATTCCCTTCTTTGTCTCCTTTGCTGTAAGGCAGCCAGTACCGAGCTGAGTCGATACCTTGGTACACAATTCGCGTACGCTCTTTGTCGGCAAGATCACCGAGTGGATATACAGCGCTCGGCGTCACAATACGATACACTTCCCCTCTTCTGAAACCGACGTTTTGTCCAAGCCAAGATTCGCGATTACTCTTGAAACGCAGCTTCATCTCTTCAGCAATTAGACAGAAGTCCCTCTGATGTTTCTCAGACAATTCAGTGTAGACTCGCGAGAACTTGGATGTGTTTTTCCAGTGATCCTGTAGCTCTTCGCGTCGCGCTAGAGCGTCCCGCGCTGGTTCTGTTCCGTCAAGATAACCAAGGTACTTGCCGTTATTGCCTGTCCCTAAACCTTGGGCACCTTCCGCAATCAACCCAACAAGCGTTACATCGCCGGGCTTCAGGGTTCGTTGGTATTTCTCAATAGCAGCTCTATTCGCGTCGAATTTCTTCGAGGTCTCAATCTTCTCCCACCATTTTTCGAGAAGGGCTCTGAGGTGCAGGTTGAACGTGTTATAGAGTTGCACAATCGTTGGAGTTGGCTCGAAGAAAACTCTCTTCACAGCGTGCCGGTATGGCTCAATTGAACTCCTGTGAATCCTAAGGCAACCTTGATTCCCATGGTGGACAGGATACTGCGTGTGATCTACGGAGAGGCGGTCGCTGCCCAATAGCAGAGGGGGCATCGGTTTGTGTGCAAGCTCAACAAGCTCTTTGTCGGGAGCACTTGTTCCCGCCGGATAGCGAGCTTGGACAAATATCATCTCATCATCGGAGATCGGCTTACACTTTTGCGCCACAAAGATAGCTGCATCGACCGTCGCTTTGAACGGGTCACACTGCCCCAAAATCATCAGCCGCTCTTGCTGCAGCAGTTCCCTCAGCCTCTCCTTCGTCGAAAGAGTGAAGAACGTATCAGAAATGATGTATCCAAACATCCCCCCTTGCCTCAGCAAGCTGAATCCTTGGAACACGAAATGAACGTAGAGATCATCAACAAATGAGAATCGACGCTCAACTAGGGATCGGAAGTCAAAGCCGCTGGATGTCTGTGTTGAAATGTAAGGCGGATTCCCGAGGATGGCATCGAAGCCCGGATTTTCCTTCCTGCTGCCATTGTCATTGTAGAATGCGTCGGGGAATTCGAGTTCCCAATGGAATGGCTTGATAGTAGCTGCTTTCGCATCGAATTCGGCTTGAATGCGGCTCCAGAGTGTTCTAAGGAACTCTGCGTCCCTCGTTCGCGCGTTCGGCGGCTTCAACAACCCGGTTGCCAGCCGAACATATTCGGCTTCATTCAGTTGCAGCCCCGCAGCTGCGGCGATCCATAAGTTGCCGATCTCTTTGAAGGGTTGTAGTCTCTCAAGAACCTCATCGCGCCACCGCTCTTCTTTCTTCTTCACGATTTGTATGTCACTAGAAGCCTCGCCTTCGATTTGTTCTATCTCTTTGATTGCTTGCCCAACAGCTACTGCCAAGTCACGACCATAGCTGAGCGCAATCTGTTCTTTGCTAGCATAGTCTGGGAGCGTGTAAAGTTCTTCAACTTGCCCCCCGACAAGAGAGTTGCCGGTCCGCAGATGGTGGTCTAGAAAGTTGAGAGGCTCGTTCGCAGCAATACAGATGAGCCAGAGGGACAGCTTTGAGAGCTCCACGGCGAGAGGATTGAGATCAACTCCATAGATGCAAGCTTCCACTACTCTTCTGCGCCAGTATGAGATCTCTGCCTGCTCTTGCGAGAGCCCCCGCGCGATTTCCTTTGTTTTGAATTCTGTTGTGGGATGATAGACGATCTGGTCTGCAATCCATTCCGTTGCCCGCACCAGAAAGTGCCCGCTTCCCATCGCGTTGTCAAGGATATTCAACTTCAGCACAGCAAGCGCAAACGTGTTGTTTTCTGTGCCTTTCTTGATCGCTTGTTGCACAGGCGCGCTTTGCTCAATCTCATCCACAAGGGGTCTAAGGGTCTTGCCAACGAGATATCGCACAATCCAGTCCGGCGTATAGAACGTTCCCGTCACTTGTAGCTGACCTCGCTCGCTCATCAGGGCAAGCTTTCCATCACGCAATTCGAAATGGCCACCGAGCAGTCCTTCATAAATATCGCCCAGTTGCCGCACTTCGAGATCGGCATAGTCAATCGGCCCGTACTCTAGCTCGGGCTGCCGTGTAGCTTCGGTGTGACCTGCACTGAAAATGAGATCGCGGAGAACTTTCGCGAGCGATTTCTCCCCGATTCGCCATCGTTCCAGCTCTGGATGCGCTTTCGGGTCAAATAAACCTCCGTTGTACCTTGGTACATCACACGATTTATTCAACTGGGGCTTGTCGCCGCTGATCAAGTGGAAAAGCTTCAAGAGGCCTTCATACAGTTCCGTGAATGTGTCAGAATGAAATTCAGCCTTGTTTTTGAGTCGATGATTTAGCCGCTGAAGGGAATATCGCGTTCTATACTCCTTATTTGCGCCTGGACCCGAGAGTTTCACAGGCAACAAACCGCGACTTTCAGCATATAGAACAAACAGCAACCTATAGAGCAATATGAGGCATTTGTCATATAGAAGGGGAAGGTTGTTCTCTCTCAGACCGTTTTCTTTGTAAGCCCAAAAGCCATTGGCAAGATCCTCAAGAACGGTGAAAACTCTACGGCGAAGGTCTTCTTCGAGTGTGTTTTGGAAATCAATAGCTTCCTCGCGGATATCGTCGAGCTGACAGCGCCCGATTTCCCTGTCTTTGATGAACATCGCTGGCTGAAACAAAGCGACGAAAACCTTGAAATCGCCATATGAGCAAAATTGTGCTTCGGGTCCCGCGAGATTGAACTGAAAGTATGAACTCGGGTGAGCATCTCGGCAGTACAGTCTCCAAACATTACCGTTTGTGAGGAGAGCCCAGCGAAAGAAGGGTCTGCCGGTCTCATCGGTTGCGTTGCTTAGATAGTCGCGCACTTGTTGATGGGGAAATTTTCCTGGCGTCTCGTGCTTTGACACCTGATCGAGTGGGTGTTTGACTTTTTTCGCTTCACAGAGGGCTATTGCCGCTTGATACTGAGTTCTTGTATCTTCGTTGAAGACGCCGTCCTTCGTATCCTCGTTTTCGAACAAGAGATAGTCCGGTGTCTGGCGCTGCTTCGTCTTGGGTAGGTCAAGATTGGGTAGATACGCGAATCCCAGCCGTTCAAACACTCTATCCAGGAATTCTCTCCGCGTGACTTCTTCATTGTGTAGAGCCAGGCCGATGTACTTCCTTCTCCACAGTTCACTCAGGTAGTCAAATATTGGCCGCACAAACTCATCGGAAGGCCAAACGGAGGTCCTGGAGAGACGATTTCTCAAGAAGTGTTCTGAGAATATCCCGTTTGTCTCCCAAGGATGAATTGCTTCGTCAGTAACGAAGAGGGATTCTTGCGCAGGAAGGTTTGGGGTGGATTTTGGCATCTTCCGTTCTTT
>Ga0194125_10007027_pt1 | contig 16390 bp, 11 predicted proteins | sample TA2KigC250mmetaG_FD_148626 | JGI IMG/M metagenome (GOLD analysis project Ga0194125, IMG submission 148626) | Freshwater microbial communities from Lake Tanganyika, Tanzania - TA2015034 Kigoma Deep Cast 250m | ecosystem: Environmental > Aquatic > Freshwater > Lake | place: Tanzania: Lake... | reverse complement strand
TCTCTCGAGCATCCTTCAGGGCGCCAGGCGCGGCGGCCCCGCGCAGGGTGGCGGCGAGGGCCTCCGCCTCCTGCTGCGTGAAGCCCCCGTCAATGAAGACCTTGCCGAAGATCTTCATCCTCACGACCGGCGCGGAGACCACCTTGCCCGCCACCAGGATCGCCAGGCGGTTGTCGAGGTTCGCACCAGTGAGGTCGGCAAAGAAGCGCCCGCCGGCCTCGTCGAAGTCCAGGACGACCCCGAACCTGCCGTCGCCCTCCTTCCTCACCGCCACTTCGGCCAGCCGCCAGTCGCGCGCTGCGCCCTCGGGCGCGAGCGGGAGCACCAGAGGCGGCCAGTCGCACAGCAGGATGTGGCGCCGGCCCTGCCACCTCGCGATGAGGCCGGCCTTCTCAAGCTCCTTCTCCCCATCAAGGGCCTTCGCGCCCAACTCGAACCAGCGGAACGCATCGCGCTCTCGCGCTCCCTCTGCGGGCCCCTTCTGCGTCAGCGCCTGGGAATGGGCCTCGATGAGAGCGTTCGGGATCAACGGCGCTCGCGCTGTCCCATCAGGGTTCGGGACCACGCGGAACTCGAGCGCCGGGGTCGGAGGGGGAACGGCTTCCTTGGGGATCTCCTTGCGCACATCGGGGTGGCCGGCTAGCTCGTACTCTCCCCTGTCCGGGAAGAAGGTGATCGTGTCAGCTTCGGCGTAGTTGTCCCCCCGACGGAGGCTGGGCCTTGGCATCCCGGGGGCCTTCTTCATCACGATTCTGTTCGCCTGAAGCTCCGCCCAGCTACAGTTGCCCGCCCATGCATCGGGCGGGAGCGGCTCCGCGAGCTTTCCACCTGCCCCCGCGGCGGTGATGCGGACCTTGCCGAGGGCCACCATCCGCGCTTTCTCGTCCGCGACTCCTTCTGGGGTCATCTCGATTGCCTGGCACTCAATGCGCCGCAGACCGGTGCGCTCGTATGAGGCGTTCCCCAGACCCACGAACCTCCCCGTCACTTGATCGCGGCGGAAGATGTCGGCCTTGAACAGCACGGGGGGATTGGCGTCCGGCGCATCGGGCGGCAGCCCGCCCGCCTGCCTCTCTGTTTTGCGCTGGGGCTCCGGGGGCACACGATACACCTTCACATTCGGTAGCGCCCGCTTGAGTTCTGCCACAGCCTCATCCGCGACTTTGGTGCCACTGAGAAACAGTGATTTCAGGCTGGTCATCCGCCCGAGGTGCACCAGTCCGGCGTCGGTGACTTGAGTCCCGGTCAATTCCAGCCACTCCAGGTTCGTCAAGCCGGCAAGATGCGCTAGTCCGGCATCGCCGATTCGCGTGTTCTGCAGCCGCAGTTCGCGGAGATTGGTCAGGCCGCGGAGATTGGCCAGTCCGGCGTCGGTGATCCGCGTGTCCGCCGAGTACAATTTGCGGAGCTCGGTCATCCCCTTCAGGGGCACCAGCCAGGCATCGGTGACGGCGACGTCGCGGCTCGGCCCGAAGAGGTCGATGCTGCTGACCCTCCCGGTGCTGTCCCATATCAGGTTTCCCATTTCCATCGGCTGCCAGCCCAACTCCCTCAGCGCAGCGATGGCAAGATGATCGTCCGGTACGATGTCGACGGAATTGGTCGCGAAGCGAACAGGCTTGCCCCCGTCCTTCTCTGTAGGCTCGGCAACGAACCAAACGCGTACGGAGTGCTTCCCCGGTTTGAGCACCAGGGGCTCGTCGCCACACTTCCAGTCCTTGACCAGAGATATTCGGACGTTGTCGTACCGCCGGCCCGGAGGAAACCAAGAACTCTTGACGTGAATGTTGCCCGCCCAGCGATAACGCTGTCCGTCGATTTCGAGTTCGCACAGTTCTTGCGCCTGGACGACCCTCAGATCGCGTTGCCCTTGGTTGCGCACAGCCGCTACCAGGCGCACCACGGCGTCCTGCTTCCACTCCCGGTCCACCGGCCGCAACCAGGCTTGCACACCTTCCACTGGTTCGCCCCATGACGCCTCCTGCCACTCCTTCCGTTGCGGTTCAAGTTGCGCCAGCAGTTGATCCATCGCCTTGGCGGCATCGCCATCGAGCACTTTGCGGATGGCATCCAGCTTCGCGAGCATTTTGAGGTCCCAGCCGAGGTTCTCGGTGAGCAACTGGGGATACCGCCGGCCGTCGGGGAGCGATTCGACTGACCCCCATACCTTCACCACGCAAGCTGGGGGTGTATAGCCGAACCCCTTGCCCATCACGTTCTTGGCGCGCCCGAAGAACCCTATGGCCTCCAGGTGGTCGATGAGCTTCTCCGCCTCCTGCTTGCCGATCTGCACGAAAGTGTGCCGTGCATACTTTTCGCTGGGTGGGTCCGGCACCGTGAGCATCAGCACGTGCCAAAAGCGGTCCGGCGTCGGAGTGTATCCGAAGGCGAGCATGAACTGGCTGACATTGCCCCTGAGCGACTTGGCGCGGGCCGCGGGCGTATCGCCCGCTGGCGGCGTGGGTGGCTCTTTCGGCTGCGCGGCGGGCGGAGCGACCACGGTCAATGCGAGCGGGGGACAGCAAATGTCGTTATTCAGCCAGTCGCGCGCGTCGGGAACACGCCGCAAGACAACCGCCTCAACGTCGTAGCGACCAGGTTTCACCAACCGCTCAGGCAGGTTCGCCGTCAGGACCAGTCTTCCGCGCGACGGAAGGTAATAGCATCCCGGGAAGGTGCCGTCGGCCGCTGGATCGGCGTGTATAGAGTCAGGAAGCTCTCCGGCCCTGGCCAAGCGGCTGCCCTCAAGTGCGCGAATCGTGAACTGGGGAGTGTATCTGGTATGTCTTGGCGTGATCCCGGCCACAGCAATTCCCCATGAGATCCCACTCTTGCATTGCCAGACAATCGGGGCGGCGCCGGCATTCTCAACTTCGACGGACACGGATGGCACGCTGTCACCAAGGACCGGAGTGGCTATGGGGATCCACCGGGAGCGTAGATCCTCGTTCGTCTCGCCCCAGGCGAGCTCTTCCGCCTTCGCGGCGGAAGCGTCGGGGGCCTGGCCTTTGGGTTCAGGGGCCGCGGCGCCCGCCGCCCCTCCGGGGGCGGCAGCGGAGCCCTTGGCGGGCGCCGCTTCGCCGCGTCCGGGCGGCGGAGCCGTGTTGTCGCTAAGCCACTTCTCCCACGCCTCGATGCCCTTCCTGAGGCCCTCGGGGTCCTGGCCCTCGCGGAGCTTGACCTGGGAGCCGGTGAGGTGGTTGAGGGCGTCGGCGAGGGCGTGCTGGTAGATGCCGTGGAGGGTCGCATTCTCGCTGCCGCCGACGAGTTCGGCGTTCCGCCGGGCCGCCTCAAGGAGCGGGCCGATGACGGCGGGGTCGCCGCGCTGGCCGAGGGCCTGCGCGCTCTTGATCCGCACGTCCACGTGCGGATGCGCCAGGCCGGTCGCCAGGCACCAGCTCGCATTCATCGAGCGCAACCCCTCGATCCCCGAAAACCAGTCCGTGTTCCGCTTCCGGCAGTCGAGGCGAGGGTATACCTGGTCAATGGGAATCGAGTATGGGACCGCCGCGAGGCGCCGCACCTCGGCGACAACCTGCTCGCGGAAGTCCACGTCAATCGCGTGGCGGTCGCCCTTGCCGCCGAACCACTGGGGGTCGGTTCGCCAGGTCGTGGCCACGGCGTCAATCCACTGGCCGATGGTCTCGCGGCTGGGGAGCTTGCGCGCCGTGCGCGTGCGGACCCGCCCGTCGGCCAGAAGCTCGAGCAGGACTGCCTCCTCGCCCCTCACGAATGGGTCTGCCGTGTAGACGAGCGGCTTGTCCCCGCGCGCGGTCGCCTCGTAGCCATAGGTGGTGTGGGTCACGCGGAAGACAAAGAGGTCGAGTCGCTTCTTCTCCTCCAGGAAACGCCTCAGGTCTGGGGGGAACTGGCCGTGCTGCTGGCGGTGGGCGGCGAGGAGCGCCCAGAGCGCCTCGAGGTCGCGCTGGCTCGCCTGGAGCCGCTTCTCGACGGTCTCCTCGCGCGGCGGCATGGCCGTGAATCGCACTTTGGCCCTCAGGTCGCCGGACCAGAAGCCCTTCACTTGGGGATTCGTGTTCTTCCGTCCGAAGTAGAGCAGCTCCACGGTGGTCACGCCCGGGGGCAGGGAGGAGGTCGTGCTGCCGTCGCCGGCCCAGGTCGTCTTGTGGATGTCGCCGGGCTGGAGGAGCACCGTGTCCTCGGGCTTGGGGTGGATCTCTGTGGTCCATGCGATAGGATAGGAGTCGCGGCGCCCCGTGGCGGTTCGCCAGGAGACGTCTATACACTCGCCCAGGACCGCCTTCTTGAGGACGCACAGCGGCTCCGCGCCGGCGTTCTGGAGCTCGATGTGGAAGACGGCCGGCTCGCCGCACTCGACCTCGTCGGCCACCGTCACGCGCCATCGCAGGCCGTTCACCGCCTGGCTCCACGGCGGCTCGCCCGCCGGTTTTGCCCCAACCTGAGTTGGGTCGGGCACATCCACGAGGATCGGCTTGGAGACCGCCCGGCCCGACCATACGTGATCGAGCTTCACAGCCTTCTCTTGCTCGGCGGTCAGCGGCGCGGCCTCGAACATGCCAACCACTTCGTATCGCCCCGGCTTGCCGATGTCCCACCGCACGTCCTCCGTCTCCAACACAACGGTCGAATCCCTGGAGACGCCTTTGTCGCGTGCTCGTATCTCGGCAGCCGACTTGACACGGATACCGATGGGATACCGGCGGGTTTGGCCGGGTCTCAGTTCGATCCACTTGGCCGGCCCGCGGTTGTAGTCGTACTTGATCGTGATCCCGCTGCGAGCGAACGGGCCGCCGACCGCACGAAGGAAAAGCATGTTCCCCAGGTAGACCTCGCGGTCAATCACGCGCAGGGGCCGCTCGGAGGCATTGCGGAGCGTCAAGAGCAAATCGAGCCGCGCCTTGTCCTCCCCGGGCGCCACTACCTGTTGCAGTTCTACCACCAGGTCCTCGGAGAGATTCTTGAGCAAGTACTGCTCGATGAACCGGCTCCGCTGCGGTTCAGGCATCTCCCAATGGAATGCGTAGTCAATCGCCATGCCGGCCCGGTACTCGCCGGTCAGCAGATGCTTGGAGAGGACTTGCTGGGCTTGCGGCGTCGCGATGCAGTAAAGAGCCTGGGCCGCGGCGAAGCCGTGGATGCGGGTGGAGCGGAGGTGGGCGACCACAATCTGCTCCAGGACCGGCACGGCGTCGGCCTTTCCGACCTCGCGCAGCTTGAGGATGTCGTAGAACGACTCGGTGGCGTCCGGCCCGTCGTAGGTCGGGTTCGAGCGTGCCGCCAGCCGGGCCAGGTCCGGGGGTGGCCTCTTGGCCAGGAGTTCGGCGGTGGCTCCCCCCGGCGCCGCGGCGCCCAAAGGAAGGAGGAGCGCGAGCGCCAGCGAGGCGAGCGCGGCGAGGGCCGTGGCCGCGAGCGCCCAGCGGGTGAGGCGGCGGAGCTGGGCGCGGCGGTCGGAGAGGATGGCCTCGACGCGGCGGAGAAAGGCGCTCTTAGAGAGGACGAAGCCCGCGGCAAGCTCCGTCGCGAGCGCCCGACGCGGAAGACGCTCAGCGATGCGGGCCAGCATCTTCGCGTAGGGCAGCGGCTCGCCCGTCGCGTCGAGCACCGCGTCGTCCGCCGCCTGCTCCGCCAGCGAGGCCACCTGCCGCGCCGCAAGCCACACGAGCGGGTGAAAGAACAGGGCCGCCCGCACGAGCGACACGAGCGTCAGGAGCAACGGGTCGTGCCGCCGCACGTGGGCCAGTTCGTGGAGCGCGACGGCCCTCAGCTCGCTCTCCGACAAGCCTTCGGCAAGGCCCGCGGGCAGCAGGACCACGGGGCGCAGGACGCCGAGGGTCAGCGGGGCATGCACCCTCGCGCTCTCCACCACGGAGAGGCGGAACCACGGAAAGAAGGATTTGACCACGGATTCCACGGATAGCACGGATAAGAGTGTTTTAGGGTTCCCAACCCGATCTCGCGCCTTCTCCCATCCGTGGCATCCGTGTGATCCGTGGTCAGACTCTCTGGACTTGGGCGACGGTGGTGCAGTTGCGAATGCGGCCAAGAGGCGCGGGTCGGTCGCTGGGCGCCCGGTCCGCACCCAGTGGCCGAGCCGCAGTCGTCCGATGGCGACGAGGGCCAGGAAGGCCGTCGCCCCCGCCGCATAGGCCAGGAGCGCGAGCGCCCAGGGATAGTCGGACAGCCCCCCGTGGGCCACTGTCGGCTTGTCCGACAGTGTGGGAAGAGCACGGTCGGACGAGCCGACCGTGGCACTCTTCGTGGCACTCGCGGCGGGCGGCTCGGGGAGAGCCCTGGGCGGCAGCATCCGGGCTGCCCTGGCCGCGGGGGGGACGTAGGCCGGCAGGACGGGCAGCTCGGCCCGTGGCGTCCCGAGGCCCGAGGCGAGTTGTGTCAACACAGGAGTGGCTGGCGCCAGGAGCAGCGCGGCAATCCAGAGGGCATGGCGAACCGCCGCGCGTCGGTGGCGCAGCGCAAGCGTCAGCCCCGCAGTCGCGGCGAGGAGAATGGACGACTGCCACAGGAGCGAGAGCCCGAGCCGCGCCCCCTCGAACCCTGCGCGATCCAACTCGCCCCACCACGATGCCGCGCTCATTGGTCCTTCTCCCTCTCGCGCTCAGCGATGAGGCGCTTGATGGCCTCGATGTCCTTGGGCCGCACTGAGCGGGTGTCGAGAAGGGCCGCCACCAGGAGCGCGGCCGAGCCGCCGAACACCCGCGTCACCAGGTCGCGCAGAAAGCTCCTGCTCGCCGCCTGCTCGTCCACCTTCGCCTCGTAGAGGAAGGCCCTGCCGACGCGGCGGCGCTGGACATAGCTCTTGCGCACGAGGATCGAGAGCACCTTGCGGATCGAGCCGTCGGTGAGGTCGCGGCCCTGCTGGCGAAGGGCCGACTGGATGTCGTCCGTCGAGACCTTCCCCTTGCTCCAGAGGAGCTGCATGAACTCCAGTTCGACATCGGTGAGGGTGCGGCTTTGGCGGCGTGCCACGGGGCGTCTCCGGGGGTGGGCTCGATCCGAGAATTCCTTCTCGCACGAGCATACCACGTGCACGGCGGCCTGTCAAGACGAATCCGAGAATTCTTTCTCGCAAGCGTCCGGGTCACCTCGATTCGGTCATCGCCTTGGTGGCCGGGAACTCCAGCCGATTGCTCAACAAGGGCTGGAAGGCGGGGAAGAAGCAGTCGGCCCCGCACTTGACCCGTTCCTGCCGACGGGCACGATCGCCAAGCACTTTGAACCCCGCCGGGCAGTACATCACCTGGAGGGCGATCTTGTCGCCCGGCTTCACCGGCCCAAGCGCTTGCGGCAGGGCGGCGGGGATGCGAAGGGGCGCCCGTCGCGCCAGGTCGAGCGCGCGGAGCAGCTTGTCCCTGGGCTCCGGCGGCCCGTCCTGGGCCAACGGCGCGGCGACGGGGCGGTCGTTGACCCACCAGCGGGCCAGCAGACCATCGGCCGGCTCATGGAGCCAGACGCAACGACTCTCGAGCACGAACTGTCCGTCGGCCAGGCTGAGGCCAATGGGCATCCGCTTCGCCTCTTCCGCCTCGGCTGGGGGCAACAGGGCGGAGTTCGAGTCGGGCCGATCCACCAGATAGCGGCTCTCGTAACCGCCCGCCGGCGGCAGTTGGCCCGGCAGGCACTCCCCTTTCGGCGTCAGCCGCTCCTCGTCCCCCCGCTTGGCCGCCCAGACGGGTGCGAAGGAGCTGTACGATGGCACGGCGGCGAACGGACGCGCGAGGATCACGGCGGGCGGCGGCGGGCCTTTGCCGTCGTCGACCTGCGGCGCCAGGAAGCGCTGCCAGGAGTGCGCCGGCTCCTCCTTCAGCGGGACAACCGTCTCTGCGATCCGCTTGAGGTCGCGGGAGTAGACCTGGACGCGGATGGCCTCCTTGCCGATCAGCGGCACGGGGCCGCAATACAGCTCCTCGACGAACTCGCCCCTCTGGCCATACTGGCCGATGTGCATCATGTTCGCCATGCGCTTGCCGACGTGCACAACCATTTGCCTGGGATGGTCGGAAACGGAGTGAGACATGTAGGACACCGGCCCCAAGTGCGTGGCGCTGCCGAACATCTTCTCGATTGGCTCGGGGGAGCCGGGCTTGGCCTCGCGGCCGACGTAGCTCGCCAGGCAGTGGAGCAGCCTCCAGTCACGGGCCGCTTCGCCACCGTCCGCCAGGCCGAAGCGCAGCTCCCAGTCGCCCTCCCGAAGAGCGAGCGCGCACCTGCGCAGTTCGGCCAGCGACCTCACGTGGGCAATGCCCGGCGGCGTCTCGCGCCCGAAGCTCACGGCGCCCAGCGGCGGTCCCACGAAGGCGGCCGCAATGGCCGTGGCCTCCAGCGCCAATAGGGTGCATCTGTTGCGGCAGCGCATGGCAGTCCTCCTTCTGCGCTCCCAAGGGCGGAGGTGTCAGCCAATCTGCTCGAGCGCCGTGGAGTAGATGCGAAGGTCGTCGGGCATGAAGAGGACGATTCGGACCTCATCGAGGTCGTGTCGCGGCATCTCGGCGAGGAGGGTGCTGAGGGCGATTCGGGCGGCGCGGGCGATAGGGAAGCCGTAGGCGCCCGTGCTGATGCTGGGGAAGGCCACGGTGCGGCATTTGTGCTCCGCTGCGACGGAAAGGCTGTTACGGTAAGCATTTGCGAGCAGCGCATCCTCGTTCGCGTTGCCCCCCTGCCACACGGGGCCGACCGTGTGGACGACGAACCTGGCGGGCAGGCGCCCGGCGCTGGTGATGACCGCCTCGCCCGTGGGCAGGCGGCCCTTCCGGGATACGATAGTCTTACACTCCTCTTTGATGGTGGGGCCGCCCACGCGGTGGATCGCCCCGTCCACGCCCCCGCCGCCCATGAGCGAGGGGTTGGCCGCGTTGACTATGGCGTCCACCTTCTGCGTCGTGATGTCGCCCTGGACGAGACGGAGAATGGCCTTCCCGGCCTGTCGCTCAGTCATGCCATTCCTCTCAGGTACATGGCCCCACAAGTGAGGGGGCGAATTCGGAGTCCCGAAGGGACAGTAGTCGGTTGCCGGCGGCTTCAGCCGCCGGATCTCGGAGCAACCCCCCGTCAGTCCCGAAGGGACGGCAGAAGCCCGCGGGAGACGGCCCGTCGCACGTATCTGCCGTCCCTTCGGGACTTCTGTGCTCTCGGCACGCGCGTCCGGCGGCTGAAGCCGCCGGCTACCCACTGTGCTCCCTTCGGGAGCGGGAGGTCGAAGCGAATGCGATGGACTCGCCCTCTTTGCGGGGCGCTGTACCAAGTACTTGGTTGGCAAGGACTTCGTTCAGGCTGCCGGTGCGGTAGCCTTCGAGGTCGAGGGCGACGTATTGGTAGCCAATGGCCTTGAGTTCGGCGACGATGCGGCTGCGGAGCCCCGGCTCGGCGGCGCGGGGGATGTCGTCGGGGCGAAGCTCGATGCGGGCGATGGCGCCGTGGTGGCGGACACGGAGGCCGCCGAAGCCGAGAGTCTCGAGTGCAGCCTCGGCCTTGTCAATGCGGCGGAGCGTCTCGCGGTCAATCTGCGTGCCGTAAGGCACGCGGGACGCAAGGCATGCGCGGGACGGGCGGTCCGCGGTGGGGAGGCCGAAGCGGCGGGAGAGGTGGCGAATCTCGGCCTTGGTGAGGCCGACCTCTTTGAGGGGGGAGCGAACGGCCAGTTCCGCGGTTGCGCGGGCGCCGGGCCGCCAGTCCGCCGCGTCGTCGGCGTTCGCGCCGTCGGCCACGACGGCGATGCCCAACTCCCTGGCCTTGTTGAGGATGAGGCGGAAGACAGCGAGCTTGCAGTGGTAGCAGCGCTCGGGCGGATTGGCCACGAACTGCGGGAGCGTGAGGGGCGCGGGGTCCACGAAGACGTGGCGCACACCGATGGCGCGGGCGAGCTCGACCGCCTCCTCGATTTCCCTGTGGGGGTAGATTTCGGCCCGGGCCGTGATGGCCAGGGCCTTGTCGCCCAACTCCTCGGCGGCCACCCTCAGGAGCAGGCTGCTATCCACCCCGCCTGAGAAGGCGACGGCCAACGACCCAATCTGGCGGAGCGATTCCCGCAGCGCCTGGAGCTTCTCCTCGGTGGTATCCATGGTCCGTCCTCAAGGCTCAGGTCGCGGCCCTTTCTCGGATTATGGCGCGGCGACGGGTTCAAGTCAACCGTTGCGGGGCATTGTGCGCTTGAACGCGCGTTCGCGGCACGGTAGACTTGTCCTTGCCATCCTGGGGTTGTCTGGAGGCGACGCATGGGTTCCCATCGGCTTGGCGCGTTGGGCGGCGCGGTGGTCCTGTGGGCTCTGTTGGGGGCGGCCGGCATGGACGCGAGCGGCTCCGAAGTGAAGGCGCGGCCCGCCTGGCTGCCTGAGGGCTGCACGGGCTGCGAGCTGCTCTACGAGAACACGTTCGCCGGGCCGAAGGACCAGCGCGAGGCCCAGGCGGCGAAGGACTGGGCGATGGAGGGCGGCGGCATCGCCGAATGGGCCGACGGCCACCTGCGGCTCAAGGCCAAACGCTACACAGAAAAGCGCTCGAACGTCGAGACCGACCACTTCGTCTACTGGCTCAAGCGCGACTTCCCCGCCGACATTGCCGTCGAGTGGGATTTCCGCTTCCCCGACTGGAAGGAGAGCCCGAACGGCCTCGCGATCATCTTCGTGTGCGCGAAGGGCGTGAGGGGCGAGGACATCTTCGACCCCGGTCTGGCGAAGCGGGAAGGCGTCTTCGTTCGCTACCACAGCGGCGACATCAACTCCTACCACATCTCCTACTTCGCGGGGAAGCGGGGTAAGGCGAACGTCCGCAAGAACTCCGGCTTCAAGCTCGTCGCCTCGGGCGATGACCTCGTGGCGGCGGGCGGCCCCGAGAAGTGGCACCGCCTGCTCCTCACCCGCTTCGGCGCCACCATCGAGCTGCGGGTAGACGGCAAGCCGTGTCTGCGGTGGACTGACGACGGCACGACCCACGGCCCCACTCACGGCGGCGGCAAGCTCGGCCTCCGCCAGCAGAACGACCTCCTCTGGGCCGACTACACGAACCTGCGCGTCTACGGCCTCCAGCGATAGCCAGGAACCAAGGCAACGCTCCCATTTCACCTCCGCCGGGGTGTGCTTGCTGTGGGTGGCCTGTAGCGCCCACGAGCAATGATCGATGGCAGGGACATGACGACGGAACCCTCGCGCCGAACGCTGCGTCCAATCGTGTGAGCGGCGTGTCCTGACCTCGCGACCAGCGACCGGTAGGAGAGAGCTCAGGTAGGAGAGAGCTCATGAGGACGCGACTGGTGGCATTTCTCATCGGTCTCGCGTGCGCCGGGCAGCCGTTGGCTTCGGAGGAGGAGTTCGTGGTCTGGCAAGAGGTCCGAATCGTCTGCGCGGAACGCCCCGAGACGGGAGCCATTGTGTTCGAGGCCAGGACGGATGGTGAGCGGTACGCGAAGGTGTCGCTCTCGGTCTTCGGCAAGGTGTACACACTCAATGAAGCCGATCGGCTCAAGCTCGGGGGCTTCCCGCTCAGCAGCATCGCCCTCACCCACGAGGCGGGCTACGCCGAACTGGGCGGGCACACCGTCCACGTCAAGCTGAAGCGGGTCCTCTACAAGGCAGGCAAGCTGGTGGAGGAGCGGGTCCGCATCTCGGTGAGCAAGGGCAAGGGGCTGACCGTGCACGGGCCGGAGGCGAAAGAGGTCGCCATGCCCGATGCTCCGCCTGCATACAACCCCGGGCAGGTCAGGCTCAAGGTAGTCGAGGCAGTCGTGAGCCATGCGGGGGTCGAGCAGCAATGCCGGGGCAGGTTCACCGTGCGAAACGTTGGGCCGGACTACACCGTGCCGCCCCACGTGATCGGCCCCAGCTACGGGGTCTTCATCTACGACAAGACCGAGGCGCTGCTCTTCCGCAACTTCGGCGGCTGGGGGCCGGGCCTGAAGGCGGGACAGGACATCACGTTCGGCTGGGACACCCATAGCAACCACCTGGGCGAGAAGAGCGAGCCGGCATTCCTCATCCCCGCCCCGGGCCGCTACAAGCTCGTCATCCGCCTCTACCGTGGCAGCAGGGACCAGGTGCTCGACACGGCAACATCGTTCTTCGATGTGAAGCCCGACCAGCAGGGGCCCGGGGCGGAACCGTCAGCCGATTGACTTCAGTGCCTCGATGATGTCCTCTGGCACATAGTTCGCAGGAGAAGCCAGTTCCTCGGGATGATCGAGGAACTCCTGCAGGATTTGTGCCTTGAGGACGGAGGGCAGGGAGGAGTCGAGGATCAGCGGCCCTGGCTCCGGCCCGCATTCGAACGAGCGGCCCGAAGCCCCGATGAACTCAATTGCCGCCTCGTGGTCGAAGGGGACCACCTTGCTTTCCATCGGTCGCGCGAACCAGCAGTCCCGCTCCTCCTTCTCACACAGACGCGCACGGTAACAACACATGCCGGGCCGCGGCTCGCCTTCGAGTGGTATCAAGCCGAAGATGATCGGCCGGCCAAGAACGGAGCATCGTGGAATGAGCGCCCATCGCTCGTCCTCATGCGGACGTCTGCGGGATTGCCCAGCGCTCATATTACGACCCTCTGCACAGGGCAACACAAACCCTCATCGTGGTCATTCCGAGCGGAGCCCTTCGGCTTCGCTCAGGGCAGGCTCTTGCGAAGTCGAGAGCCTGGCCCGAACGCAGTGAGGGCAATCTCTCCTCTCCTCAAGCCCAAGAGAGATGCCTCGACTTCGCTCGGCATGACAGACCTTATCATTGCTCTTACAGAGGTCAATCGTCGGCCCTCCTAATGCGCAGGGCGATGTCGTCGGTGTAGGGCGGGGAGGCGAGGGTGGCCTGGCCACCTTTGTGCTGAAGGGTCTCGGGCTTCTCGATGGCGCCGGTCTTGGTGTTGAGCCATTCGGCCTTGTAGGCGCCGGCGGGAAGGTCGAGGACGAGGCTGGCCTGGGCGCCGCCGCGGATGTAGATGGCGTAGGCTTTGCCCTTCTCGACGAGGGCGCGGGCCGTCGCCTTGGGAGGCACGCCGCCCTTGATGGCGCTGTTGTCGGGCGCCATCTTGATGAGGTCGAAGCTCTCGATGAAGTCCTTGAGGATGCGGAGCTGCTTGCGGAGCGTTGCCCCGCCGCCGCCAGGGGCGTCGGGCTTCGCGGACCCGTCCTCGGCGTCGGGGGTGAAAGAGTAGTCGAGGTTCGAGTAGATCGCGCCGCCTGCGATGATGAAGTCCCAGCCCTCGCCGCGATAGACCGCGTCGCCGCTGCCCTTGAAGCCGGTCTCGTCGTCGGCGAGCACCTTGTTGAGGCCCCAGTTCATCGCCACGGTGTCGGGCGGGGTGGCGTAGTGGAAGTTGAAGATGCTCACGGCCGGGTGGGGCCTCTCGATCTTGGCCTTGCCGTTGGCGATGTTCTGGGCGATGAGGTGCTTGTGGGGGAAGTCCTTCTCGGCCTCGACGATCACGTCGGCGATGCGGTGCTGCCACTCGAGCGTGCAGCCGCCGAAGTAAGGCTCGTTGCAGATTTCGTAGTAGAGGTTCTCGGCGTCGCGCAGCTCGGCCACGGCCTTGCGGACGAATGCCTCGTGGACGGCCAGCAGGTCCTTGTGCTTGAGGGTGTGCACCTCGTTGCGGGGGATGGCGCCGATGCCGTTGACGTTGTTCTTGGCGTTCATTGGGCTGAGATTCCACATCTCGTCCTCGTAGAAGGGGCAGAAGAGGACGTATTCGACCACGACGCCGCGCCTGGCGGCCTGGGCCACGAAGTCCCGAAGGCGGGCGAAGTAGGCGGGATCGAACTTCGTCAGGTCGAACTTGTTGCCTCCGTTGGCATAGCCTGGCGTGTCGGAGCGCGCCCAGGGGCAGATGAGGCGGTCCTTCCTGGGGGCGAGGGGATTGCCCTTGATCTTGAACGAGCCCGGCCCTTCGCAATAGACTCCGCTGAAGGTGCGCGTAAGGTTGAGGCCGCAGCGTTGAAGCTCGTCGAGGTAGGGCACGAAATCGAAGTCCAGATTCAGCACGGCCCCGTAGTGCTCGCCCGATGTGACGAGCACCGTAGGCTTCCCGCGCCAGGCCAGATAGTGCGGGTTGTCGGCGTGCAGCCGAATCGGCTCGCCGGGCGTTGCGGCGAGGAGGGAGAGCAACAGAGGCATCATCCACCATCTCCTGGAGGGGTCAGGCGGAAAGGTCTTGGCCCCTCGATCTTGAGGGACGCCACAAAGAGCGCTGCGGAAGTGACTCCCAACACCGCTGTGGCGCACTCCAACTCCAAATGCTCCACGGACGGAAGTCGGGCAACCGATAGGTTGCCCTCGACGGCAGCAAGCAGCAAGTACATGGTTCCCCAGAACCTGGCCATCGTCGTCAACACCCGCCACCGGGTTGCCCAAAGGAGGACGCAAAGCACGGCCGCGAGTGCGAAAGCCGCGATGCGCGCCCAAGTCCACGGACCCCAGCCGCCGAACCATGAGTCTGTGCCCAGGATAGCGGCTTGACCGAACCAGGCCACTGAGAGCACTACGAACAGAGCGAACTTGGGCATCGCGTTCCTCCCTGGCGGCAGAGAGGAGGTCGGAGTCCCCCGCTAGGCGCCGCCGAGCCACCGTGCGAGCGTGCGCTGCATTCGTGCGAGGCGCACGGCGGCGATCTGGCCGATCGCGCCCAGCAACGCCCTGCGCTCAACGACGGCGAGACGGCAGATGCGGACGACGCTGGGAACTTTGAGGCCAGACGGTCCGAAGTCCGTGTCCGCATGTGCAATGGTCTCGTCGAAGCCTGGCACCGCCTGAGCAAGCTGCGAGGAGATCATGCACACCAGCCAGTCGTCGTAGGGGCCTGGCAGCTTGCGGAGAACGACCGCTGGCCGCAGCTTGCCCGCCGCTTGATCGGTCTGGGGGAAGCGAAAGAGGACGACCTGCCCCTCGTAAATCACGAAAACCGTTCCTTCAGGTCATCCGTGGAATATGGGGAGGGCTCATCCTCCATGCCGCGCATGGCCGCAGCGAGAGAGAACGCCGACCATTCGGCGTCTTCCGCCGCTCCATTGCCCTCGCGGGCGCGGTGCTCGAGTTGCTCGATGAACTCAAGCACTTGGGCCTGCATGGGCTCCGGCAGGGCGCGCAGGTGCTGAATTGCTTCCTCGGCAACGCTCATGACGGGCCTCTCGATCTCCACCATCAATGATAGCCGCGGGGTGAAGGGAAGTCAAGGCCGAGGCTGGGCCAGCAACTCACTGATGTTCCGAGCCTCCTGAGCCTCCCACGCGCGGCGTTTGGCGAGGTAGCGCTCGTAGGTGGGAATGCCCTTCTCGTCCATCGCCTCGGTGTAGTCGGAGCAGTAGGGGACGAGGAGGTCAATCCAGGTGGCGATGCGGTGGAGTTCGGCGGGGGCGAGTTTCACCCCGTTGTGGCCCTCGGCGAGCATGGTGATGAGCTTGCTCTTGGCGGCGCCGGCCTTGTAGGGGGGGAGCATCGAGGGCTCGCTCTGGATGTTGATCCAGTCGCACACGCGGCGATTGGCGAGGGCCAGATAAGAGTCGCTCCACTTGCGGCGGCTGGCGCCGTCGAGGGTCTGGATGCCGCGGAGGCTGAAGGCGGGCGTCACGCCCGCCGGGTGTTGGGTGTCAGGTGTTGGGGGTTGGGGGCTAGAGGGGGTCTCGGGGGCCTCGATGAGGGCGGCGTCTATATAGCGGCCGCCGCCGGCATACTTGCAGTGGACCGCGAGGGTGTTCGTGCCGGCCCTGAGCGTGGCCGCGGCCTTGGGCGCGAGGGGCACGACTTCGTACCTCGCGGTGAAGCCGTCCGACTGGGCGGCGGGAACGCCGTTGAGGTAGACCTCCGCGTCGTCGTCGTGGTGCCAGAGGAGGGCGGGGGACTTGGGCTTCTCCTTGAGGTCGAAGGTGAGGCGTAGCCAGAGGTCGGGCGTGTTCCAGGGGGTGCGGGCCTTGGCGCCGGGGACGGCCTTGTCGCCGAAGCCGCCTGGGCCGACGCGCCAGCGCGAGTGGTCGAAGTCGGGCTTCGTCCAGGCGTCGGGCGGGCGGTCGAAGGTGTGCCACCAGCGGGCGTCGGTGGGGGTGAGGACGCGCATCGTCTTGGGGTCGAAGGCGGCGGGCGGCTTGCGCAGGTCGCGGCCGCTGCGGGTCATCGGGGCGACGCCGTAGCGGGGCGGGGCGTCGAGGTGGTGGCACTTCACGCAGTGCTTGTCCAGGATGGGCTGTATGTGGCGGATGAAGCCGAACCCCTCGGTGCCCCATTCGGGTGGGGTGAGGGGCTGCGGGCCGCCGAAGAGGGCCTGACTCGTGCGACTGACGGGCGGGGCGGAGTTCTTGTTCTCGTGGCAGCCGACGCAGCCGACGCTTTCGCCGGGCTGGACGACCATCCAGCTCCGCATGGTCTGGACGGCGTGGCCCTTGGCGTCGAGGGCCTGGAAGTAGACGGGCGTGCGGGCGGGGAGTGTG
>Ga0194125_10007026_pt1 | contig 16390 bp, 13 predicted proteins | sample TA2KigC250mmetaG_FD_148626 | JGI IMG/M metagenome (GOLD analysis project Ga0194125, IMG submission 148626) | Freshwater microbial communities from Lake Tanganyika, Tanzania - TA2015034 Kigoma Deep Cast 250m | ecosystem: Environmental > Aquatic > Freshwater > Lake | place: Tanzania: Lake... | reverse complement strand
CACGGCCGCGAGCGAGGAACGCAGGTCACGCATCGCGGCCCTGGCAATCTCCGGGTTGTCCCTGTTCGCCGTAATGACCACAACCATGCTGAGCAGGATTGCGACGGCGCCCACAACCGCCAGCATCTCGAGCAGCGAGAACCCGTGCTTCCGGCAGGATGTCAGCGCCGCCATGACTGCACCCAGCATCTCCGGTCGGATGGATTCGACCCCCAACTCATCACCGCCGCGGTGTCGGCTACGTTTGTACAGATGACAACCGGGGGAACGCACCGGGACGTCCCTGTGAACGCTGTGCACCCGTCGCCTTCCCAGTCCATCGCCACCAGGTACGGCCTGTCCCACGGATCCGTGATGACCCTTCCTCCCTCCCCTGCACGGGTCGGCAGAACGAGGAACACCTCTCCCCTCGGCCCGTTCGTGAGGCCGGCGAGGAAAAGGCCGTGCCGGTCGCCGTCGAGCGTAACGTCGCAGGCGTTCGTCTGGCCGGGCCACAACCCGTAAGCCGCACGGTAGCTCTTCAGCGCCCGGACAATCGCCTGCGCCTCCGTCTCGGCGCGCCTGCCCCGCGCCGAGCGGACAGCCCCGCGCACGGCCGTCACAAGGACGCCGGCCAGCAGCAGCATTATCCCCATGCTCAGCACGGCCTCGATCAGGGTGAAAGCGGCGGACGAATCAGTCCTGCCCGAGACGCACGTCGTCGGCGGAATTCGTCTGCCCGTCCGCGCCGGCGGAAAACAGCAGAAACGCCCGCGGCCCGTTGGTGACATAGCAGTATTCATTGTTCCATGGATCCTGCGGCCGCCCGCGCGCATTGATCCTGATCCCGGCTGCACATTCGCGCAGCGCATTCGTGACATCAGGCGGCAAACCGCCTTCGCGCCGGACGTACGCATCCACACATCCGCGCAGCATTTCCAGGTCGGCCCTCGCCTTCCCTTTCCTTGCCGCGCGCTGAGCGCCGCGGTGCGCGGCAAGCCCCACGGCCAGCAGGATCACGGCAATCGCGATGACGAACAGCGTCTCGACGAGCGTGAAGCCGCTGTCCCGGCGCCCGTGTCGCGGGGTCATTCCGCCGGCGCCCCCGACGGCGGCTCGCTCTTCCGGGCGACGCGCACCACCTCCTCGACCGTAGTCATGCCCGAGAGCACACGCGACCAGCCGTCCTGCCGCAGCGTCACAAGGCCCTGCTCCACCGCGGCATGCTTTATCTCGTTCGACGGCCGCTGGCGCACGATGAGACCGCGGAGCCGGTCGTTCATCAGCATCATTTCGAAAAGCGCGATACGCCCGCGATAGCCCGTGAACCCGCAGCTCGGACACCCGTGTCCCTTGTAGTACTTAGCGCCCTCGGATTCTTTCGGGTACATCGAGCGTATCTCTTCGAGTATAACCTCGTCCGGCGTCATCTCCTCGCGGCAATCGTTGCAGACGCGCCGCACAAGCCGTTGCGCGATCACGCCCTCCAGGCAGGACGATACGAGGTACGGCTCCACGCCCATGTCTATCAGGCGCGTCACGGCGCTGGGCGCGTCGTTCGTATGCAGCGTGCTGAATACCAGGTGCCCCGTGAGCGACGCCCGCACCGCGATATCCGCGGTCTCCATGTCGCGGATTTCCCCGATCAGGATGATGTCCGGGTCGTGCCGCAGGATCGAGCGCAGCACGGAGGCGAATGTCAGCCCGATCTGGGAATGGACCTGTATCTGCGTGATGCCCTGGAGCTGGTACTCGATCGGGTCCTCCACGGTAATGATCTTGCACTCCGTGTTGCTTACGCGGGAGAGAAGCGCGTAGAGCGTCGTCGTTTTCCCGCTCCCGGTCGGGCCGGTCAGAAGAACCACGCCGTGAGGCAGTTCGGAGAGATACTCAATCGCCGGCGCCTGCCGGGCGCTGAGCCCAAGGTGTTCCAGATCGATGAACATCGTCTTCCTGTTCAGGATGCGCATGTTCACCGTCTCGCCGTACCGTGTGGGCAGGATCGAAACGCGCAGATCGAACTCCTCCGTCCCGGACCGCACCTTGATGCGGCCGTCATGCGGCTTGCGCCGCTCGGCGATGTCCATCTCGGCCATGATCTTGACGCACGACGCGATGGCCTTCCTGATCCGGTTCACGCCGTGCGGCATCGGGATCACCTGAAGAACGCCGTCTACGCGGTACCGCAGGCGAAGGTCTTCCTCGAACGGCTCGATGTGAACGTCGGTGGCGTTCATCCCGATCGCCTCGGCGATGATCTGGTGCACGAACCTGATGACGCCTTCGTCGGTGGACCCGTCCGACACATCCGCGCCGCCGGGCAGCTCGATCTCCGTCTTCGGCATCGCGTCCATGCTGTCTATCGTTTCGGCGCCGAGCCCGTAGAAATGCTTGATCGAGCGGTTGATGTCGCCCTCGGTGCAGAGCACCCAGTCGAGCGCGCAGTTGAGCACCATGCGCAGCGCGTCGGCGGTTGCCGGCGTCGGCACCGCGCATGCCGCGAGTCTCAGAACACCGCCTTCGAGATCCAGCGGCATCACGTTGTAACGCAGCGCCACACGGGCAGGCACCGCCTTCACGGCCTCACGGCCGATCGAGATGTCGGCTATATGGAGGAAAGGCATGTTGCAGAGCCCGGCCAGAACACGAAGCAGGTCCGGCTCCTCCACAACGCCTTCACGGATAAGCAACCTGTCCAGCGGATCGCCTGTAAGGGCGCGGCGCGAATTGATGTCGTCGAGGCTCTCGCGCGACAGCAGCCTTTTCTCGATCAGGGCATGCCCGAGTTCCATCATCAGGTGGTCGGAGAAGAGACGCTTCTCCCCGGACTGCGCCGCATTGTTTGTTTGTTCAGGGAGCATCAATTTCCACCGTTTCGCCTCGTTTCAATGTCAACGCCGCGCCGTCGGCGCCGAGAAGATCGAGCGTCTCCGCCATCGCCGAGGACACACTCATGCCGAATACGCTGCCGGCCGCGTCATGGAAGGAGGCGCCCTTGCTCTCCGAATCCTCGATCAGCACCATGAGCCGGCCGTCAGACGACTTGATGATGCCGCGGTAGGTGAGCTTGATTCTCTTCACGGACGGCGGCTTCACCGGCGCTTCCGCCGGTTTCACCGCCGTCGCGGTTCCCGCGGCGACACGAGGCTGCTGCGGCGCGCCTGCGAACGGATCGCCGATCGGCGGACGCACAGAGTGGGAACGCGCCGCGACAAACGGGTTGCGCTCCGGCGCCTTGTTTGCCGCCGCCTGCTCGTTCATGTAGGCGAGAACGGTCATCGGACCGCGCACGCGCGGGCGCGACGACGCCGAAGCCTTGAAAGTGGATATCTCGACCGGTTTCGAGAGCATCCACATCCAGAATGCCAGGACGGCAAGAAGCGCCAGGAGCGCGGCAAGGAGAACCGCCCGCGCGTTCGTCCTCATCAGCCATTTCCAGAACGCGTCCATATTCCTAGTATCCCTTCGGCGGAACCCATTTTACTTCCTGCGGCGGGGGAATCACCTCGTCCGGATCGCGCACGAACAACAGCGCGCTGAGCACCGCACTCACATCGAACGCGCCGTCTCCGCCGGGCGCGGCATGCACGCGCAGTTGCCGGAACACGAACACGCGGTCGGGCTCGGAGACGGCTCCGAACAGCCTGAAGAGACTTTCCAGGTCGCCGCGGAAATCCAGGCGCACCGGGTACTCCTCCATATAGACGAGGTTCTTCTGCCCGGTCGCATGCTCAACCGGCTTCAGCGGCTCGATGTTGCGCAGCCTGGCTATGCCTATGTCGAGCGTCAGCCCGACAAGTTTTTCGACGGCCCGCAGTTGCAGCATCAGGCGACGCGAATCCTCGTTGCTCTTTACTTCGTCGTTCATGCCCAGTCCGTAAGGAAGCTCCGTCCCGAGCGCGCGCGACTTCGCCATGAGCCGCTGGCGAACCTGGAACAGCGCCACCTTGAAGTCAATGTGGCCGATGTCCGGGGACTGCAGTTTCTCCTGGCCGGCAAACGTGGCCATGCGCTCCGAAAGCTCATCCCATGCGCCATGGACGGCGCGGTTATGCCTGTACGCGTCTTCCTTGCGTCCGAGCAGAGCCTCCTCCGGCAGCAGGTAGTTCTTCTTCGCGAGGTAGTCGGCCATCTCCCCGATGTCCCGCTCCAGCCGGTGCCGCTTGGTGTTCAGGGGAAGAAGAAGGAAGAACCAGAGCGCGAAGATCAGGATGCCGGCGCCGAGAATGACCGCCAGCACCTGCTGCCGCTCCGAAAGGTTCTCCAGCCGCAAACCTTTCATTTCCGCTTCATCCTTGCGTCTATTACGAATCTCTGCACCGACTCCGGCGAGCCGTCGGCCCCGCCCACAAGCTGGTCGTCGCCGAGCAGATCGGCGGAGGCGACAAACTCGCGCCCCGTCAGTTCCGCTATCAGCGCCTTGACCCTCGAGAGGCTGCGCGATCCCGTGTACCCCTCGATCACCACCCTCTCGAAGTTGTCTTCCGGCACCGCCGGGTTGGCACGCCGCGTGTCGCGGCGCCTGAGATCGCGCATCCCTTTGGCGCCGGCATCGGCGCCCGGCGGCTGGTACGCGAAGTAGGACTCGGAATCGCAAACGAGCGTTATCCAGTCGTCCTGCGACAGGCTCTCGGAGAGCGCGGTGATGAGGTCTCGCATCAGCGGCCCGTTGCGCACCAGCGCTTCCACCGGCCCGGCCATCGAGAACATCGCAGCCGTCCCGTTCTCGATGTTCTCGATCTCCGAGACAAGGGCCTGCCGCCGCGAGAGACTCGTCTTCTTCTCTTCGAGCAGTGTTTCCTTCCGTTTGAAGTCAAGGTAACCGCCTGCAAGGCTCACGCCCAGGATCAGCGAGGCCGCCACCCCGGCGCCGAACCAGAACGGTTTCTGGCGCCGGAACATCAATTCATCCCGGACCGACGGCGGAAGCAGGCTGAGCCGCGAGGACGATTCCGAAAGCCCGCACCAGGCAAGCCCGCAGGCCACGGAGTAGAGACTGGGCGACTCCGAGCCGGCCGGCGCCCCGCCCTGTTCGACGACCTCGATCCCGAGTTGCGAGGCAAGGTGCTCACGCAAGCCGTGCAGTTGCGCTCCGCGGCCGGACAGCACGATTCTGGCAGGCTGCATGGCCTTGTCGGCATACACGCTGCGGTAAACCGATATGCACGCCCGCAACTCGGAGAGCCACACGTCAACAGCCGCGCGCAGCGCCGCCGAGCCCGGCCCCTGCCCGGAAAGGGAACCGTCCTTGATCTTCGCCGCGTCCGCCAGCGCGGACTGGATGCCCATCGCGCGCCCGTACGCGTCCGTGAACATCTGGCCGCCGCTGCCGAACGCGCGGGCGAACAGGATGCCCCCGCCGGCCCCGAACGCAGCCTCGGTGGTCGAGTGGCCTATGTTCACATACATGTAGGGTTCGGCATGGGCCGGTTCGTGCGCAACCGCCCAGCTATACACCGCGGCCGGGACCGGCACCGCGTCGACAACCCTCACACCCGTCTCCCGCGCCGCGGCAAGGAGCCCGTTGACCAGCGACATCCGCGCCATCGCCAGCAGCAGGCGTCTCTCCCGCTCCTGCTGAACGCACGGCGCCCACGCATACGCCATCGTTTCCTGCGCCATCTCGTTGAACTGCAGGACCTCCATGGAGGCAACCTGGTCCATCGCACGCGTGTCCGCGGCTGCAATGCTCACCGGCTGGAAAACGCAATGCTGCCCTGGCAGGCCGATGACGACGGGCGCGTTGGCGAGTCCGCATTTCCGGACCCAGGACTTCAGGACTTCGCGGCTTTCACGCGCGTCGGCCGGCAGACGGACATGCTCGCAACGGACGACGGCAGGACGGTCGCCGCGCGCGCGTATCCACGCCGCCTTGGCGGATGACCGCCCTATGTCCAGCCCTATGAACGTTCCACGCTGCAAGGATGGTATCCCTTTCCCAGGTTCCGCCGATTCTCAGCCCGCTTCCGCCTCGCCTTCCACAGCAGGCGCCGCCGGTTCCTCAACCGCCGGCGTCGCCTCGCCGCCCGCGGCCGGCACCGGGATGAGGCTCTCGCCCCACTCGGACAACAGCGTGGCGGTAACGAAGATCAGCAGGTTTTCCCTCCGCTCCTCGACGATATCATGCTCGAACAGCCGGCCGACTATCGGAATGCGCGAGATGATCGGCACCCCGTCCCTGGACCGCGTTTCGCTCGTGCTGATGAGGCCGCCCATGACAACCGTCTGGCCGCTCTGGACAATCAGCTCCGTCTCCAGTTCGCTCGTGGAAAAGATGGGAAGCTTGATCAGCGACGTCGCGTTCGTGGCGGTCGGGTTGTTGTTGTCGTTCACGCCGGCGGTCTCGTAGTACTCGTAACGCACGAAGTCCTTGATGCTCGGCTTCATGAGCAGATTGATCGAGCCCAGGTCCGCCCCGACGCTCGGGGTGACACCCAGCTCAATCCCGAGCTCCTCGACCTGCGGCCGCCCCACAGGCACCAGCACGTTCCGGTAAACCGTCGTGTTGGAGGTCGTGGAGGGGGTTGACTCCACGTCGTATTCCTCGAAATACCGGAAGTCGCGTCCTATCCTGATCCGCGCCTGCTTGTTGTTCACCGTCGTAACGCGCGGAACCGAGAGGGTCCTCGACTTCCCCGATATCTCAAGGGCATGCAGGGTCGCCCTGAACATGGGATCGGTGAGAATGCCCTGGTACGACAGGTTCAGGCCCTGCCCGGAGTTCGGGAACTTGGTGAACCCGATCCCGGCGCCGGCGGCGATCTCCGTCTCGTTCGCGCTCGCCGCGGCCCCGCCTTCCCATACCTTCTTCGTCGTCACCGCGACGGGGCTGTTGAGCACCCAGTCGATGCCGAGCTCGCCAAGATCGTTTATCCCCGTGGTGATGAAGCGGGCCTCGATCAGGACCTGGGGCGGACAGACGTCAAGCGCCTCGATGATGTCCTCGATCAGGGCAAGATTTTCCCGCGTATTGCGGGCGATCAGTGTGTGACTCTTGCCGTTGAACACGAGGTCCGCCCCCTGCGCCTGCGGAACAAACCGCTTCACAACCCGCACGATGTCGAGCCCTTCCTCCGGGTTCGCCGCTTCCTCGCCGGCGATGCCTTTCCGCAGGCGGTACATGCGCGTCTCCAGCGGCACCCCGGATTCCGCGGACCTGCCCGGCAGCACCCATAGAACGTTGTCGCCGATGTAGAACGATACGTTCAGGTTGCGTGAGACGTAGTTCAGGATCTCGATGAGCGGCGTGTCCTCGGCATGCAGGGTCATCGCGCCGGACGATCCCGCGAGGTCGCTGTCGGCTATGATGTTTATCTTCTCGGCCTCGCCGACCGTGAGGATGAACTGGCTCAGGTTGGCGTTCTCCAGGTGCAGGGTGACCTTCCGCTCCAGCGTCTTCTGCACGCCCGCCTGCGGCGTACGGAGACTGCCGGTCTGACCCGTGACGAACCGCGTGATCCCGTAAGTGTGCGGAACGGTCATCAGCGAAGCGGTCTCTGTCTCCATCTTGAGAGATGCCAGCCGGTTGCGCTCGATTGCCTCCCTGCGCCGCTGCTCGTTCAGCGCCTCGGCTATCCTGTTCTGCATCTCCTCCAGCCCGGGCGCGTCCGGTTTCCGCTTCGCAACATCTATGCATTCGATCATCGCCTGCGTGTACTGACCGCGGTCGTAGAGCACCTGCGCCTCGGCGAGCGGCCAGCCCGGACCACGCTCAAGCCGCGGCCCGGTCGTCGCGCACCCGGACAACAGAAAGACCAACCCGGCCATGGTCAGACAGACCGATGAGCTTTTCATTCGCACTCCCCCGGCGGCCGGCGCCTTCCCGGCCTACTGTTTTTCTTCCCACTTGATCGGGCCCGGAAATACATTCCCCGAATAGGCCAGGTTCAAAGTCAGCCTGTCCCGCTTCGAGCCGATGACATGGCCAGTGGCATCGAAATCCTTGGAGCGCACCTCGCTCTCGACCATGTGGTGATAGCAGCGCACCATGGGGAAAGCGGTCTCGTTGTAGGCGCCGGGGTGCGATCTGTCGCCGTTCCGGAGCTGATACTCCTTCACTTCATTCCACTCGCAGACACCGTTGCCGTCCTCGTCCACCTCGTCGCTCGTGGCCGTCGCGCCTGCCTGTCCGATAAGATAGTTCTCCCACCATTTGTCGCCCGTGGCGTCCCTATCGCACTCCGCATCGCAGAACTCATAGAGATAGCTGCAGTACTCCACCTCGCTCACGCGACTGGTTGACGAGTTGCTCTCATTGTCGTCCGCCTCGGCAAACTGCCCGCCGATGTTGTATTCGCTGCTGTCCGGCTTGCACCCTTCGTGGCCGCGCGACTTGTCGGACGGACAGATGTAGATGGACCGCGCGGAAACGTAGTCGGGATACAGCGACGACAGCCATGGAGGCATGTTCCCGCTGTGATCGTCGCGGTACTGAATAATGCCAAGCCCGAACTGGTGAAGCGCGCTCGTGCAGGAGGCCTGGCGCGCACGGATCAGCGAGCCGCGAAGCGCCGGGTAAAGAATGGCCAGCAAAACACCGATGATGCCAATGACGATGAGCAGTTCAACAAGGGTGAAACCGTCGCCGCGCAAACCGCGCCTGCGCGCGCCAGCAAACCCCTCTTCAAGTCCGTCAGGAACCGGCATTCGGCCTGCACCTCGTCAGCCCCGGGTCACCCGGAACCCTTGCCCCACCCCGACTGCGGCAGAATAGGGTCTGCACACAACCCAATACAAACAGATAAATCCCGGTCAGCCCGCCGGGTAACCCCCAAACCGTGTTGTAGAAGCCGTGTTGTGTTGTAGAGGCAACGCACGGACCATGCCACCAATTCATCCCGAACCTGCCATTCTCCATAATGTTGAATATCAAGGCTTACTGAGCACGAACAGCCTCCAGCCGCCACCCTCGACGGCCCCGGCAACTGCGTTCCGCAGACCACAGAAGTGCTTTGCACTGTGCACAGTCGGACGGCGTTTTGCGGGCATCTGCGCGGCCGCCGCCGCATTTGCCACGGCGCCGCGGGCTTTCAGAATAGGCCCTTGCCGCGCTGCGTTCCCCCGTGCATTGCGCGGCACACTGGGGCCGCAACCGGGTTTTCTTGTGTCCGAGGCCCTTTCAGGTCAACCTGAACCGGCGCTCGTGAACCGTTTCATTGGCTTGAATCGTGCTCCACGCGCGCCTGAAATAATGAGGACTGAAACCGCAGCCAGCCTACCCTTGCCCGGTTGTATAGCGGCGGCGATGGCCGTTCTGGCCATCGCCGTACCGTGTTCGCGGGCGGATGACAGTCCGTGGAGTATCACCAATGCCCTGTTCAGGATCACCTTCGCGGTTCCGGATGATCCATGCGACTCTGTCCTGGTCCGCGTTCCGGAATGGGCCGGCGCCACATGCTCAACACCATTCGCGGCCCAGGACCGGGAGAGACGATGGCTGCCCGCGGCCGTTGTTCACGAGGACGATGATGACCTGTGGGTGGTCGTTGCGCTCGGAGAACGGCCCAAACCGAGAAGAAGGCCCGACTACCGGTCCTACTACCGGCGGGACGCGGACTCGCCCGGGCGTCCTCCCGGCGTCAGACCACCGACCGACACCTCATCACGCATCCACCTGTACGCGGGTTCGCCGGCGCTGCCGCCCGCCCCGGGCAACGCGCCGGCCACGAATCCTGTCCTGGTCCGCGCATATTCGACCGCCGGCCGGAGCGACCCCAACACGTGGGAAAAACTACGCTACCTCCTCGACAACGGCCGCCGCGAAATCGGCCTTTTCGCACAGAGCGACATCTCGGGAATGGCTCTCCCGGATACGGCGGCGCGCGATCGCAGTTCGGCGATCATCCAGGCGCATTGCCGCGTTCGTTGCCCGGTCTCCGGCATGTACAGGTTTGCGCTGGCCGGTTCAAACCCGGCATTCCTGTTCATAGGTGACCGGCCGGCGGCTGAGTGCACCGACCGCTATGCGGATGGAACTGCGTGGCATGCCGGTGAGGCGCTCTTCCTGCAGGCAGGCTTCCATGACCTGACCCTCTTCGTTTACGGCGGACTGGAAACCGATACCCGCGTCGGATGGAGCCGACCGACACCCGGCGGTACTGACTCCCTGCCCGAGCCGCCCTCGATGGAACGTATTCTGCCCGAATACCTGCTCACGGGACTGGAAGCGGAATGGACACAGATGGACCTGCCGGACGTTGATCCGATTCCTGAAATCAGAGCCCACCCGGAAATCCCTTTCTCGTTTCGCGGTTCCGACGCAGTCTTCACGCCCGTGTCCTTCAGCCTGGCCGTCTTCGAACCGGGGCGGCGCCAGTACGGCACCGCCCGTGTATCGTTCGGCGACACCGGCAAACCGCGCTTCCCGGACATGTCTTCGCCGCTTCCGGCACTTGACCATACCTACGCGTCACGCGGCCTGTTCCAGGTGCATCTCGACTTTCTCGAACCCGAACCGGGCCGTGCTCTCCGCTCCTCGACGTATCTGGACCTGCGCTGGTGCCAGCCGGTCGAACACGCCGCCTCGTTCGCCCTGTCCTCGCTTCCGGCCGCCTGCTACACCCGCGACGTTCTTGAGCCCGTCCTGCTTGTTTCGGGATCAGGCCCGCAGGACGTGAACTTGCGCCTGGTCCTGGACATAACGGCCCGGCGCGGGGGAATCACGAGGATCGAGAAAGACCTGGCCCTTACCGCTTACTCGCGGCAGATACCGCTCTTCAGGGAACGTGCCGGCGACGTTGCCTCGTTCACGTGGAAAGTATCCGTCGGCGACACGGTGATCGGGGCCGGTTCAACGGATGTGTTGACGCCGCCGTTCAGCATTGCGCCTCTCTCGGCATCGGGCGACAAACTGCTCTCCCGGGACGGACGGCAGATGGTCATGGCTGCGGAGGAAATACCCGGAGCCCCGCCCCGCCGGCAGGCCGGCCGCGCATTCCCGGCGCGCCTGATCATACATGACGACACACTCGCAACGGCCGAGGAAGCCGACAAGCGCCTGATCCCGGCGCTGGGCGCGGCACTGGAAAGCAGGGGCAGGGACAGGGCAACCTTACTCCATGCGGCCATCCCGCCGGGGACGTCGGCGCCGGACCAGGCAGGACGGATACTCCGCTTCACGGCGATTCCGAAGGGGCTCTCATCTTACGACGCGGTGGTCGTAAGCCTTGGGCTGCGCGATGCCGAAGCCGCCGTGCCGGCGCCGCTCTTCGAGCGCATGACGGCCGTCCTGTGCGATCTCCTGGCAGACGCACACGGCGTGCGGGTGGTACTGGCCACCCCGCCCCCGTTCACTTTCAACCCGGGGCTGGCACGGGACTACGCCGAGGCAGTCCACCGCGTCGCCGCGACACGCGGGATTCCCGTGGCGGACCTTTACACGGCTTTCAACACCGCACTGGAAAAGCCGGAAGACGGGTTCGTGCCGGACGGGACCAGGCTCTCACCCGCCGGCATGGACCTGTCGGCGGCAATGCTGGCACGTTCTCTGACTCAAACCGCCAGCCCGAAGGCACAGTCAACGGCACGATGAACAACGCTCAACACGAAGAGAACAACCGCCTCGCGCCAGACCCGCTGGAGCTGAGCAGGGTCCGCCCCGACTTGAGCGCAAAGCAGCCGGTTACCCGCCCCCAGTGGTTTGCAGTAACCGCCGTCGCGGCGGCGGTCGCAGGCACGGCCATCGCCGCCCCCTGGCAAACCGCGCGCGCCGCCGTCGCCGCGGCAACCGTCTTCTACCTCGTCGTCACGGTCTACAAGCTTCTGCTCATCAGGCTGTCAGTCGCGGCGCGCGCCGGCATCAGGGTCACGCCGGAGGAACTCGCCGCCCAGCGCGACACGGAAATGCCGGTCTATTCCCTGCTGATCCCGATGTACCGCGAGCCGGAGACCGTGCCTCAGATGATCAAGGCGCTGCAGGAACTCGACTACCCGGCGGACAGGAAGGATGTCCAGTTCCTGCTGGAGGATGACGATCCGGAAACGCGCGCCGCGTTCGACGCGGTCGTCATGCCGCCCGGCTTCCGGATAACGCTTGTCCCGCCGTCGTTCCCCCGCACGAAACCGAAGGCCTGCAATGTGGGACTCGCCCGGGCGCGGGGGGACCTGCTGGTCATATACGACGCCGAGGACCGCCCGGAGCCGGACCAGCTCCGCAAGGCCGTCGCCGCGTTCGCTCGCTCGGACGATTCAGTCGTGTGCCTGCAGTCCCGCCTCAACTTCTATAACCCGCGCCAGAACCTGCTCACCCGCTGGTTCACCGCGGAGTATTCCTCGTGGTTCGATCTCTCTCTGCCGGGCCTCTCGGCGCTCGGGGCCGTCATCCCGCTCGGCGGAACATCGAACCATTTCCGCACCTCCGTGCTCCGCGAGCTGCACGGGTGGGACGCCTATAACGTGACGGAGGACTGCGATCTTGGGGTGCGCATATACAGGGCCGGCTACCGCTCATCCATGATGAACGCGACGACATGGGAAGAGGCCTGCAGCAGCCTGCCGTTCTGGATCAGGCAGAGATCGCGCTGGCTGAAGGGCTACATCCAGACCTTCTTCGTTCACATGCGGAACCCGCTGCGACTCCTGCGCGACCTCGGGCCCGTCAACTTCGTCCATTTCCACCTGCTCGTCTCCGGAGTCGTGTTCTCGTCTCTCATCAACCCGGTCTTCTGGATCATGGCTCTGTGCTGGTTCACGTTCCGGGTCCAGGCGCTTACCGCGCTCTTTCCCGGCTGGGTGTTCGCCGCCGGCGCCCTGTGCCTGTTCGCCGGCAACTTCGTCTTTTCCTACACCGGCGCGGTGGGGTGCTACAGGCGCGGACACTACGACCTCGTGAAGTACGCGCTTCTCGCGCCGGCTTACTGGGTTCTGATGAGCGTCAGCGCCTGGCGCGCGGCTTTCCAGTTTCTTTCCAACCCGTTCCACTGGGAAAAGACACGCCACGGCCTCTTCTCGCACCGCAAGGGAGGCGCGCCATGACCGGCACGGGAAGAAACGCCGTCCTGCCGACAGTTGCTGGAATCCTGGTTCTCACTCTGGCGCTGTTCTCGGCGGGACAGATCTTCAACGTCCCCATCTCGGGCGATTGCGTTGTTGCCGACGGCATTGGCCGCCTGTTTCTGGCGAACGAGACGGCGGGAAGACAGGCGCTGGTGGGGTCGGTGCTCTGGCCGCCGCTGCCGGTGCTTGTCCGCCTCCCCGCCGCCGCGTTTCTGCCCGACGGACTTGCAGCCGGTTCATCACGCCTGCTGAGCGCGGTCTTCGGCGCGGCAGCCGCCGTCATGCTCGCGTCACTCATAAGATCGGCAGGCGGATCAGGCTGGCTGGGGGTTGCCACGGGGCTTGGCTGGCTCGCTCTCCCGCAGGTCCATTCCGCCGCTTCCGACGGCTCGCCGTCCACGCTGGCGTGGTTCCTGTGTCTCCTGACTGCGCGCGGGCTCTACCGCTGGCTCGAAAACCGGGAAGTGGCTGCGCTGGTCCGACTCGGCGCCGGCACTGCAGGAATGTTCCTTACAAGCCCGGACTCAGCCGCGTGGGCGCTGTGCATTCTCGTCTTTCTCGTCCTGGACACCCTCGCCTCGCGTACGCGGAATGCTCAGAAGGAAGCCGTGCTCATCCTCGGTGTCCTCCCCCTCGTGTACGCGGCCGGACTCTGGATGCTGCTCTGCTGGCTGGTAATGGGCGATGCGTTCTACTTCCTGCGTCCGCTCGCGCAGGCCGCGTCGGCTGCTGCCCCGGTCCTGGACCCGGCTGGCCTGCCGCTCTCGTTCTGGGCGCCGGGCGCATTGGCGTTGTTCACCGTCGTACTTGCCGGGCTTGCGGGCTCCAGGTCCGCCGCGCTGCTCGGAGCATCCGCATGCGCCGTGCATGTCGCAGGCCTGGCCCTGAACTTCGCCGGCCTCATCCCCGCCGGCGGTTCCTTCGGCGCCGTCGCGCCGGCGCTGTCGGTGGCGGCTGTCGCCGCGCTGGCCCACAGCAGGCTGCCGCGCCAGGCGGCGGCCCCGCTCACAGTCGCGACGGGGGCATGCATCGCATGCTTCTCCTTTTTTTCGCCGCGGGCGACACCGCCGCTTCCGCAGCCCGCCAACACCGCAGCCCGCGTGGAACGCCATGTTGCCGCCCGATCCCCGCACGCAACGGTCATTGTCTGCGGATACGACGGATTCCGCCTTCTTCGCGGCAGCCACTCGCCAGTGTTCGTGCAATCGCTCGACCTCGATGTCCGGCAGGTCATGGCCGACTACGCCGGCCACGCGCTGTTCCTTCTGGTGCCGCGGCCTGCCGGGCGTGCAGCCCTTGAAAGCGTCCACAGGAAGTACCCGGATATTCACCGTTACGGAGTTGATGGCGCCCTTTACGACGGCGACTGGAACGGCTGGCGACTCTTCCAGCTCTTCCCGCCGCCGACATCGGAGCTACCGCCCAAACACTGAACATGACTCGCGCCGGTTGCGCTGGAGGGTGAAGAGCAGCAGGACGGCCGTGGCCGCCACCCGGCTACAGTTGAACGTGCGTCCATCCGTCGGGGATCGAGTCGTCCCGTCCAAGGCGCGCAGGGGTGTTGTTGGCCTCAAAACCGGCACACGCCACAGCGTGTTCCAGGCTCTTGATGGACAGGTGAAGACTCTCGTACCTGACCACAAGCCGGCGCGCCTTTTCGTTCGCCGCAACGCGCGGGTCGTCTCCCCCGATCCGCGCAAAAGCAATGGCGTCAACCACGATGTTCGCGTCGGTATTCGAGGTCATATCCGGCACCGAAATCATGGCAGTGAATCGGTCCGGCCACATCTGAATGGGGCCGTCGTCGGTCAGCACGACGGGAGGCGGATTGAGCTGGACCTTCAGGACGCGGGCGCTGAATCCCACTTCCAGAATCCGCGCCTCCACGCGCCGCTGGTATTCCGGCGACAACAGTCGCCGGCTTTCGTGGTAGAGAACGAGTTTCCTGGTCAAATCCACTTCGTACTGGTTCTGAATGCCGTCGTACTGCCCGACCACCTCGTCCAGGGCGGCGTTCGTGACGATGCGGACACTCGTCGCGTCAGACATCCCGGGGACATCAATCACCGCCGTGCGCACGTCCGAACGGCGGCACGCCGCCGCAAGGATGCACCCTCCCAGCAAAGCCGCACACAGCACATGTCGCCTTGTCATCGCTGCACCGTCCCTTCCCGCCGACATGGCGTCAGCGTGATACGCGCTTCTACCGCGCCAACCTCAGACACTGTCGCGCCAAAAGGCCCAGCACCGTCATTCTTCTACCTCAGACCGGTACCTCGGCAGGCGCTGCAAGGATCAGCAAGGTACCGGTTTTTCTCTCTCTTGAAATTGTCCATGCGCGCAATCCTGCCCATCCCGCCGCAACTGCGACAGACAGCTCGCCCGGTCTCCACAACCAGTTCGCGACCTCCTTTGCCGAAGCAAAGAGGGCATTGGTAGGTCCACCGCTGCGAACCCGGCTCCGGCAAACGACCTTCGCTCCTGCAGAGCGGACACGAGAGACTGATTCTCTGCTCTTGCTGTTTGGATGGACTTGCTTCTGACGCAGGGCTCACAGGCCTAGCAGACACCCGTGTTGGCTGGCCTGCAACCGAGTGGACGCTACTGTTGGGTTGCGGAAGGGCTGCAGGCTGTCTGGATGAAGTGTAATTCGCTCCTTCCCGAACGGATGCAGGTGCAGCCGGCTTTTCATCCGAAAACCCGGGCTCCTGAGGCGGGTTCTCCACGTTGTCCTCACGGATCGGCACTATTCCCTGCTCTATCAGCAGGTCACTGATGCCCCTGCGGTGCCAGTACCCGATTGCGACCAGTAACACCAGCAGCACAAATACTCGCACACTGGTGACAGATGAGCGCTTTGCCTGAACGAACGACGGCGGTTCCAGCCGCTTCCCGGTCTTCACATTGACGTTGCAGTCCATACAGAGCGTCGCCCTGGGCGGCAGGGCCTTACCGCACATTGGGCAGACGTTCGCATGTGTCACAGCATTGCCTTCCTGCATCAGTGCGTGAATCGGCGCACCGCACGATGGGCAACCGGTCGCCAGCGTGGAAACATCCTTCCCGCATTCAGGACAAGTAATCAAAGCCATAACCATCTCCTTGCGCCGACTCCTGTGCAGCTACCCAACAGCGAGCCGTACACCTTGTGCCCAGGATCCTCGGTCCTCGGCAAGAAAGAAAAAGGTTGCGACGAAAGCAGGAAGACGCAACGCCCGGCCCGTCGAAGTATGTCAGGGTGTTTCAGCGGAATCGAACGTCGCGCCCCGACTTCTTCAGGGGGCGGGTTCGATTGAGACGTTAAAGACGGTCCCGGTTCCAGCCTCGAACGGGGGGACAAGGGTTACGGTTCCGGTCGGGCCCACACGGAATTCCACGGCGGCAGGTTTTAGCATCGTGAAGTGGGGTCCTGCGGAAA
>Ga0194125_10007014_pt1 | contig 16414 bp, 20 predicted proteins | sample TA2KigC250mmetaG_FD_148626 | JGI IMG/M metagenome (GOLD analysis project Ga0194125, IMG submission 148626) | Freshwater microbial communities from Lake Tanganyika, Tanzania - TA2015034 Kigoma Deep Cast 250m | ecosystem: Environmental > Aquatic > Freshwater > Lake | place: Tanzania: Lake... | reverse complement strand
ATCGAGTGTTTCCGCTTGCGTACGGGCCCCCGGAATCCCCGGCACAACGGCCACATAGAGGCCTGTTTCCGGGTCTTTTTCGATGTATCCGGTTATTCTCAACATTGTGATCCCCGCTGGTCGTTCTGGAAACCGTGCATGCCGTATCCGAGGATCAGGATACCGGATTCCCCCGACCGCGTCAACACCGCCGGATTCGTGTCCAGGACTATCGCACGTGGGCGTTCGTCACGGTTCTGACACGGGCATCCTGCCCGTGGGGCTTTGTGGCATCAGCATCCCCCGCCCCTGCCTGCGCAGGGGTGACAAGCCTGCGCGGGGGCAGGCTCGTGCCGATAATTCTTGGGCCGGAAGGGGACCCCGACGCGGAATCACGCGTTGTGGACCCCAAGCCCATGCCGCGTCGGTACAAGGCCCACATGCGATTTCCCTGGATTCGCGTCCCCGGCAAGCCTGGGTAGAGACCGCAAAAAGATTCCGATAATCTCTGAATTTCTGGCTTGACAATTACCCCCCCACTAAAGTGGGCAAATTGGAAGTATTAGGAAACACCGTGAAGTAGGCAAGGAGGCCACCAAGAAAGAGACGACGATCGCTGTGCGCGCTGCGTTCCGGCGTGAGAGGGAGTCTTGCTTGGCGCGCGAGCGGGAGAGCCTGTCCCGCAACAGCAGAGGACGGCAGAAAGACTCAGGCTGAGGTCCGTACCTGCTGACACGTAGCCTGATGTGAGATCGTGGTGGTCTGTCCTGGGCAGTCACGAATACTACATTGATGGAGGTGGGGTATGAATCGAGAGCAACGAACGATCTGTAAGACGATCTGGGTGGTCGTGGTCCTTTTCGCTGGGTCTCTCTCGGCAACACCAGTCGCTATCGAAAATGCCGGATTCGAGACGCCTGTCCTTCTCGACGGATATTACACGGTCGATCCATCGGCACCCCACAACTGGCCGGCGCCACCTGCCGTCTACGTACACCCCCCGATTCCCGGTTGGACGCTGCCATTAGGGCAGATTGCCGGTGTATTCAATCCGACGGGGAGTCATTTCCCTTCCGAAGCCCCGGCGGGACAAAATGTCGCCTATATCAACCTCACAGGCTATTTTTCTCAGACCCTTGCCGCCACATTGGCGCCCAGCACCGTGTACACGCTGACCGTCTCTGTCGGCAACCGCTGGGACTCTCCGGGTGGGCGGGCACTCGACATCGGTACTTACGGCATAGAATTGTTGGCTGGAGGCACGGTGCTCGCCGAAGACGACAATTCGCTCTCCCCTGCAGACGGAGAATGGCTGACATCGACAATCTCGTTCGTCAGCTTGCCCGGCAACCCCTTGCTTGGACAACCTCTCGAGATTCGTTTCTCCCAAGTTGGAAGTGTCTCGCCTGCCGTATACCATCAGGTGAATTTCGACGATGTTCGCCTTGATGCGTCGCCGATCCCCGCTCCCGGCGCGGTCCTGCTCGGCACTCTGGGCGTCGGCCTGGTCGGCTGGCTGCGGAGACGCAGGACACTATGAGGATTACGTGACAGGATGAAGCCAAGGGTCGCGACTCAAGGGCCGCGGCCTTTCTTGTCATTTTTCGACTTTGCCGCCTCGCAAAGGCCCAGCGGTCACTCCGTCTGGGCCTTCGTCAAGGGCAGATTTGTGTGTTCGCCGGTGGCTTCGTTGACCACAATCAGCTCGCCCATGTCCTCACGCTGCAACTGCTCGTTGGCGTTCAGCAGATCGATGCCATAGACCGTCCCGTCCGGCGCTACATCCACCACCAGCTCGTCGCTGATGCGTAACGATTCCACTTCCGCTCGTTTCTCACTAAAGCGTATGTATGCGATGTTGTATCTGGGATCATAGGTGAGCTTCATGGCGACGATTCCATGCAGACCCGCGGCGTTTCCTTCCTATCAGGCGGGTCCAGTCACAGCCGGCCAATCTGTAACCGGAGCGTCGGCAGCTCGTTCGTGATCACGTCCCAGACAACCTTGGGCAGTATCCCGAAATACTGGTGGACGATCACGTTTCGCATCGCCACAATCTCGCTCCAGGGAACAGCCGGGTGGCGTTCCTTGAAATCCTCGGGCAACGCTGTCAAGGAGACGCAGTTTTTCAGGTCGGGACATCGACGAGGTCCTTCTCGATTTCCTGTTTCAGCCTGCCCTGGACCGCCTCCGGGGTCAGCAGATCGACCTTGCGGCCGAGAATCGATTCCAGGAACGACTTGAGCGCGATGAACCGCCGATACGTTGTCTCGGAGAACTCGACGATCATGTCCACGTCACTCGTGGAGCCGGCGGCTTCCCGTGCGACCGAGCCAAAGAGGTGGATCTTCTTCACGCCGAATTGGCGCAATTCCTCCTGATGCGCCTGTAGGATCTCGATCACCTGCCGGCGTGTCATCGGACGGCGGGAACTGACCTCATCGTTATGCTCCGGACGGATCATGACCATTATCCTACGAATCGCCGTCGGCCAAGTCAACCCTCCTGAAACAGATCGAATCGCGTGCAATCGCGGTGCGAGACGGTAGAATGGTCGGGATGAAATGCGTGGTGCAAGAGAGACCGGGCTTGGGTCTGACGATTCACGATTGTGGGCTGGCGGATTACCGGGAGGTGCTGGCGCTGCAGCAGGAGTTGCAGGAGCAGCGGCGGGCCGGGCAGATCGCCGATACGGTGCTCCTCGTCGAGCATCCGCCGGTCATCACGCTGGGAGCGCGTAAGAGCGCGAATCGGCTCCTGATCCGCCCGGAGGAATTGGCCCGGCGCGGCGTCGATCTCGTCGAGGTCCGCCGCGGCGGCGGGACCACGGCCCATAATCCCGGCCAACTGGTGTTCTACCCCATCCTGCACCTGCAGGAGCTGGGACTGGACGTCACGCAGTACGTGCGGACGCTGGAGGCCATCGGCATCGAACTGCTGGCCGGGCTGGGCGTGGCAAGTGGCCGACGCAAGGGGTTTCCGGGGCTTTGGGTCGCCGAACGGAAGATCGCCTCTGTCGGCGTGCGGGTCTCACGATTCGTAACCTGCCACGGCATGGCGATCAACATCCAGAATGACCTGAGCCTCTTCGAACTCATGGTTCCCTGCGGACTGGACGGGGTCCGGATGACGTCCGTGCAGCAGGAAACGGGTACCGTGCATGACATGGGCCGGATCAGGACCCAGTTGGGCAGGCTGCTGATCCGCCATCTTGCGTAAGGAAATGACGCATCGATGAATAGGGAAATCGCTCTCTCTATTCCTGGAATAGCTCAGAGTGTGTTCCGGTTCGCTCAAGGATCAGGTCGTCCCCGCGAATGCAGTAAACCAGCAGCCAGTTCGCCGTGATATGGCACTCCCGCCGGCCCTTCCAGCAACCCTTCAATCTGTGGTCGCGATACTGCTCCGGCAGACGTTCACCGGATAGAAGCCTCTTGACGACGGCCGCGAGCAAGCAATCGTTCTTGCCCTGGCGTCGCACGCGTTTGTAGTCTTTCTTGAACTGGCTCGTGTAGACCAGGTTCAATCGTTCAACTCCCGGAACAACTGATCCACGCTCTGGACCCTGTGAAGTTCTTCCCCACGATCGGTCTTCCCAAACGTCCTTCTGGTGACCGGCGTGGGTATCTTGATCTCAAAAGGAATCGCCTTTCGCAGCACAATCTGCTTGAGAAAGAGGTTGATGGCCTGAGACATCGACATATCCAACGCATTAAGTATGTTCTGCGCCTGGGACTTGGTACGCTCATCTACTCTCGCTTGAACCAATGCAGAACGACCCATGGTTTTGCCCTTGAATATTTTTCGGATGCTGGTATCACAATGTCTATACATCATCATACGGATTCTGGCAGCGAAAGGCAAAGGAATAGTGAGACTGTTTTGGGTTTTCGCGGTGTATGCTTTATCATGATCGTGCGATGGCTGACTGATATGTACCCACGGCATGATTGAATGGTAGTCCTATGGCGCCAGAAACGAGAGTGCATCAATGAGCAAGCTGCCACCGTGGCTGCGGCGGCCCTGGCCGGCGGGGCATGGGTTTCAGCATACCCACGAGACGCTGGAGTCGCTGAGGCTGGAGACGATCTGCACCAATGCCAACTGCCCGAACCGGGGCGAGTGCTGGGGCCGGGGCACGGCCACCGTGCTGATCCTGGGCAACGTCTGCGCCCGCAACTGCGGGTTCTGCTCCGTGGCAACAGGCGAACCCGCGCCGCCCGACCCCACCGAACCGGCCCGTCTGGCCGACATGGCCCGGCGGATGGAGATCAAATACCTGGTCATCACCAGCGTCGATCGCGATGATCTACCCGATGGCGGCGCCGGACACTTTCGCGACTGTGTCAACGAGGTCCGGCGGCAGTGTCCGGCCATGCGATTCGAGATCCTCACGCCCGATTTCAAGGATTGCCAGGAGCAGGCGCTGGAGATCCTTCAGGACGCCCTGCCCTTCGTCTTCGCCCACAACGTCGAGACCGTCCCCGCCCTCTACCCGCGGGCCCGGGTCGGCGGCAGCTACCAGCGGTCGCTCCAGTTGCTGCGGTTGGCCCGGGACCGCTGCCCCGGCCTCCAGACCAAATCCTCCCTCATGCTCGGGCTGGGCGAAACGGACCGGGAAGTCGAGCAGGTCCTGCGCGATCTGCGGGACGCGGGCTGCGACCGCCTCACGATCGGCCAGTACCTCAAGCCCGCGCAGGATGCGCTCGACGTGGTCGAGTACGTGCCCCCGGAGAAGTTCGCCTGGTGGAAGGAGCGGGCGCAGGAGGTCGGCTTCACCTGGGTCCTGTCCGCCCCGTTCGCACGCAGCTCCTACTTCGCCGAGCAGGAGAACGCCCGATAACCGGCCGGCGGGCGATGGGCCGGTTCTCCGCCGGCGACGAACCGGCAACGCCCGGCGGCCGACTTATCAGTTCTGCTATTTGGCGGCTCGTGCAATTCTCCGTATACTCTGATTGGAGCCATTGAAGTTCGTCCAGTCGCAAGCGTTCCTCAACATCCGACAGGGGGGAAAATGAAACGCGCCAAGACTCGCCCAGGCTGGAGCCGGGCCGGCTCCGCACTTGTTCTCTCGCTCATCTTCCTGGCCATGTTTGCCAGTCTGGCTGCCGCCATGGCCACGTTCTCCGCGGCCAACGTGCAGATCGCGAACAATCAACAGCAGACCGGCCGGGCACTCAGCAGCGCCCAATCCGGCCTGGAAATCCTGCGCTACTACCTCGGCAGCATCAACATCCCGGCGGTGGCCCCGAGCGAGCGACTCAACCACATATTCAACCGTCTACAAACGACCCTGGCAGGCACGAACATCACCGTCTCCTATAATCCCACGACCGAGACCCTGACCATTCCCAGCGTTACGCTCGATTCGACGACCCAGCAGAATTTCGCCGCCACCCTGACCTACGGCGGTGGCGGATTTGACACCCTGCATGTGGCGGTCGCCGGCAGCAGCCGCGAGGCCATCAAGCGGGTGGGAGTGAACTACCACTTCGCCACCGTGGGCAACCCCATCTTTGACTGGGGCATTGCTACCAAGGGGCCCCTCCAGACCCAGGGCAATGTAGATATCGAGGGGTTCAATGAGGCCTTCGAGGCCAGCATCTATATCGAAAGCCTCCATAGCGCGCTGGCTCTCGACATGACGGGCAAATCCTCCATCGCCGGTCGCGTCACCATCGCCAACGGCGCTGCCAATGTTGCCATCAGCAACAGCAGTTCCGTTCACGGCGCCAAGGGCGCGGCAGCCATGCAGTACGTCACCCTCGGGGCCGTACCTCATGAATTCCCCGTGCCCAGTCCCAGCGAGTTCGCGGGCTATATCCAAAGCACGTTCAATCCCGCCAGCGATCCGACCTCCAATGTCACGCTCACGAACGTCGAAATTCCGGCCAATGCCAATCCCTCGTTCTCCGGAAATACGGTCATCCGGGGCATCATGTACGTACGTGCGCCCAACACCATCCGGTTCACGGGCAACGCCACCATTCAGGGCCTGATCGTGGCGGAGGGGGATGTGGCCGCACCGTCGGCGCTCAATCATCTCGACTTTGGCGGAACGGTGGCCAGCTATGACGTGTCCACACTGCCACCGGCCGAATTCGGCAACCTGACCCAGCAGACGGGAACCTTCATTCTGGCCCCCGGGTTCAGTGTCTGCTTCCGGGGGAACTTCTCGACGCTGAACGGGGTCATCGCCGCCAACGGGGTACAGTTTCAAGGCAATGCCGGCGGGACCATCAACGGCTCGGTGATCAACTACTCCAACAACCGGATGGAATTGGCGGGCAATACGGATCTCGTGTTCAATCGATCCGGGCGCGAGAGAGTGCCGGCCGGGTTTCAGCCTTCGACGACCCTCTATTTCCAGCCCGAGAGCTACTGCGAAGGAATCTCATAGCGATTGCTTCCTATGGTACATAGAGATCTGCCCAACCTGCCCGAGGCAAGGAGTCGAACGATGCAAAGAGTGTCCCTGCGAACTCTGGTTTTGATGGTAGAGCTGTTGCTGGCGATCATCGCGTTGCAGTACATCACTTTGGCCGGTCCGGCCCAGGCGGACGCCGTCTGGCTCGCCAGCGAGGGTATCGCCCCCGTCTCGGCTCCGGCCGTGGACATCAACAGCCCCATGATCCTCTGATCTCTCGTCGAGGCGGGACCCCGTTCGCCGCCTGCCGCCTGGCGCGGCCGCCGGCACCTGCCTCGGAACGATGCACTTCCCACAGGGGACCGCCCGGCGGTCCCCTTCTCATTGGCTCCCCGCCACACGCCCGCGGTCCGGTTGCATACCGGCCTTCGTTTCTTATACTCTGAGTAGAGCATAGAAGTACCCTTGAGGCGGTTCGATCCGTAGTTTTCCCGAAGGGAAGAGAGATGTCCGCCCTATCACCCGCTCGGCACCGCCCCCGTGGGGTGGTGGTCATTGCCGCCATGATTTTTCTCGTGGTGTTCTCCGCCCTGGCCGTTGCCATGGCCGCCATGTCCGACTCCAACGTGCAGATCGCTTCTCATCAGCATCAGATCAATTGCGCTCTGCACGGCGCCCAGTCGGGACTGGAATGTGCGACGTATCTCGTCAAGACCGTGGCGCTACCCCAAACCAACATCAATATAGTCACGACGGCGCAGGCCAACCAGGTCTGGTCGAACCTGTGCGCTCATGTCCGGAACACGCGACTGAACGGCCAGGCCGTTCCGGCGCCGCAGCGTTTCTCGGATGCCCACGGGGCCGGCGACGAGTTGCCGACGCCGGCGCTGAATTACGGCGTCCCGAACGCTCAGTTCGTCGTCCGCTTTTACCGCTACGACGCCGAGCCACGCGTCCTCAAGGTCCAGTCGGTCGGCACCACCGGCCAGGTCGTGCGCCGGATCGCAATGGACATGGATGTGACCAAAGACCGGGCCATCCTCAACTACGCGATTGCCGGGCGCGGACGGATCTGGCTTGCCGGGGACACGACCGTTGACGGGGGCATTTTCAGCACGTGGAGCCGCCGGGGCATCTCGCCTTACAACGCGACCGACGAAACGAAAGTTCTCGGCACGATCAACACGGTTCGCACGCTCGCCGAAGTCCGGGCGGACACCTGCCAACTGGAAACGCTCGATGCCAATGGCAATCCCATCGACGCCGACGGCAATCCGTTGGGCGCCAACTACGCGGACCGTTACTATGGACCGCGGGATGAGATCCAGGGCTACCACGAGGGAATTCGGTACGGCCAGCCCGGCAACGACATGCCCGGCCTGGACATCTCGGACTACAACACGGATCTCTACAAACCGGGCCTGACGACGGTCACCGCCGCACCGACCAACCAACGTGTCACCGAGTACTTCCCCCACGCTCCGGGCAATTACTCCCAGCCCAGAACCGGCGGCAGCACCTCCTTCACCCGACACGTGTATGAGAACCAGACGTTCTCCAACGTCATCCTGCCGATGAACCGCCACGCCCTGTTCAAGAACTGCACCTTTGAGAACGTCCTGTACATCGACAGCTCCAAAACCAGCACCTCCAAGTCGAACACCAACAACGTGCGGTTCGAGAACTGCACCTTCAACGGCACCATCGTGACCAACGTCCCCCAGTCGTTCCACTGGGTCCACAACTGCCTGTACTTCACCGGTCAGGCGACCTTCCACAATCAGTCGTCCGTTCCGGAAGCGACGATCCTGGCCCCCCACTTCAATGTGAACCTCGGCAATACGAATCCGCAACAGAGCGACCACAACGTCCTGACCGGCGCCATCGTGGGCGGGATCGTGGACGTACGCGGGAACGCCCAGGTCTACGGCACGATCATCTCCATGTGCGATACCAGCGCCTGGACGAACGGCTACGTGACCAATATCGGCGCCACGCTCGATGACGGCGGCTCCGAAACCACCGAGTTGGGCGATATCGGCGTCATCCGCATTACCCCGCGCGAGGACCTGATGTTGCCCAGCGGCATCATGAGCCCCCTCATCATCAAACCGGACCCCAAAACGTACACGGAGGGCGTTTAGCCCGTCCCCATCGACCCGGAGCACAAGACCATGGCCATGAAGGGAACCTCCTACCGCACGCTCATGCTGCTGACGACCCTGTTCGCCGTCGTCGTCATCTTCCAGGCGACGGTGCGATCCCCCCAGCCCGCTGCTTGTAGTGTGCCGGTAAGGGCATATCCGGACGCGCCGGACACCGCTACCAACCAGGACCCCAATGAGCCACAGGGCAAGGCTGCTACTCACCCACCGGCAATGATCACGGTCATGGCCGAAACCCCAGCATTATGGCTCGATGATGAGCCCGAGGACCCCAACGAGCCCCAAGAGGCCCCGCCCGCAGAGCCGGAGTGAGTGCGACAGGCAAACCGGCACGGGCAGCCGTCACGCCTTTGCCCCCCGCCCAAGGCCAATAACGCAAAGTCGTCAGATCGATCCCCGCGCATGTCATGGCGAGCAAGGCTCGCCGAGCGCGGCAATCATGCCATTGCGAGGCCCGACGCGCAGCGGCGCTTCGCGCCGAGGGCGACGAAGCAACCTCACCCATAGTCGCGGTACTTGTGACACGCGGTACTAGACGAAGTCACGGCTGGACCTGTCAGAATTGACAGAATGGCGACCATCCCGTAGACAAAATGCCGGTCGAGCCGGCGTCTTTGTTTGTGAAATGACCACCAGGCCGAGGACCGCACTTGGACAGGCAGGCAGCGGAAGATCGAATACGGGCGGCGTTGCGGCGGGATGACCCGGCGGCCTGTGAGCTGCTCTGGGACCGCTACGCGGGCGATCTGCTCGCGCGCCTCCAGGCGTTGCTCGGCTCGAAGCACGATGCCGAGGATGTCCTCCAGACGGTCTTCGTCCGGATGGTCTGCAAGCGACGGCACCTGGCCCAGGCCCGCTGCCTGGAAGCCTACGTGCATCAGATCGCGCACCATGAAGCCGTCAGCTTCCTGCGCCGCCGAAGGAAGTCTGGCCCCCATCTGGGGGCCGAACCCTGGCTGGTGCCGGCCCCGGCCGACGACGGGCCCAGGGAGCTGGCGGAGGAGTTGCAGACTGTTCTAGCCCGCCTGCCGCAGACGCAGCGGGAGGTTATCGTGTTGAAAGTGCACCGGGACAAGACCTTTCGGGAGATTGCCACCCTGCTGGAGCTGCCGTTGAACACCGTGGCCAGCCGCTATCGTTACGGCCTGGAGAAGCTCCGGACCTTGCTGAAAGACTTCACACCATGAACGAGAGAGCCCCAGAGAACGAAGCGATCGAGCGACTTCTGAAGAGAGCCCGCCTGGCAGAGCCGTCGGCGGACCTCCGGAGCCGGGTGGTCGGCGCCATGAAGGACGCCTGGCAAGAGGCTCCGCCGGAGGTGCCCTGGCAGATTCCCCTGCGACGTCTGGGCCTTTCGGCGGCCGCGGCCGTGCTCCTGATCTCCGGCGTCAACTATTACAGCACCTGGTCCGTGGCCCATTGGCACGCCGGTCCGCGCCTCGCCGCCAGAATGACGGCGGCCGACTTTGACGATACGCCGGAAATCCCCTACGGACCCTTTGTCCAACACCTGATCGCCGTGCGCCGGTCGTCGGCGCGGGATTCCGCCCTGCTGCTCCAGTATGTGGGCAGGTCGCATGATCCGGGCGACGGGCTGGAAGGGATAGAGACAACGGACGAGCCGGACACCCTGGAACGCAGGAGCCGCCTCGTTCCGGTCGGTTCGGGCGCCGGTTGGCGCGCGTAGGAAGGAGCAGACAGATGCACCGACGATCCAAGAGAATACTGACCGTCCTGGCCCTTCTCAGCATCGTATTCGGCGTGCTCTACGCCGTCGCCCTGGGACGCTCGACCGCGCGGCTCCGCCGGGCATATGCCGCCCTGGAAGCGGATGGCCGGCCGACGCGTGCGGCCGACATCCTGCCGCCGAAGGTTGCCGCGTCCGACAACGCCGCAGTGCTCTATCAGAGCGCCGTCCTGCTGCTCAAGGGGCAGCCGGCCGGGGACAAGAGCCTGTTCGAACAGCTCACGTCCCGCGCCGCACGGACGAGCCGGGAGAGCCGGCAGGAGTGGATCGGCCATGAGGCGGTAACCAAGGCCTTATCCCTTGTGGCGGAAGGGACGCACCGGCCCGCGTGCCGGCTCGAGCATGATCCCGGCAGTGTTCTGGAGGTGATGGACCCGCCTGCGCTGGAGGACCTGAGAAACCTGGCGTCCATTCTGACCGCCCGCGCCCGCTTTGAGGCCGAGGACGGCCGACCGGCCCGGGCGTGGGACCTGCTTGTGACCCAGTTGCGGTTCGCCGATTCGTTGCGCGGCGATCCGTCCTCCCGGACGCAATTCGTCCGCCTGGTGCAGACGGTCTGGGCCGCACGCACGATGCGGTGGCTCTGCGAGACCGCCCTGCCGGCGCCGGAACAGGCCCAGGCCATCGAAGACCTCCTGCGACGGCAGGATGATCTCGAGCCGCTCCTTCAGGCCGCCGACGGCGAGCGGCTGCTGATCGGCGAATGGTTCTTCAATCTGTCCCGCCAGGAGTTGGACAAGATCCTGTGGAAGGAGCGCGAGCAGAACAAGAACAATGTCGTGCCCGCGTCCCTGGTGCGGGCCGAGCATCGAATCCTCTTCCTCGTGCTCGCCTTCAAGCCCCGGCTCGTCACCGATCACGCCACGTACCTGGAAGTGATGCGAAGGCGCGTGCAAGTGCTGCAGGGCCCCTACCGGGACAGAAGACAGTTGGACGAAATCACACAGTGGTCCCTATGGAATGTCCTGACGCACAAGCTGACTTGGTCGGCCCTCAACGAAAAATACTTCTACTCCCGGCTCCAGGCGGATGCACGCGTGACCCGGGCGGGCCTGGCGTTGCTACAGCATCGGCAGGTGCACGGCACGTTTCCGCCAACACTGGAGACGCTGGGCCTGGAGGAATTGACTGACCCCTTCACCGAGGGACCCTTGCACTACCGTACGGAGGGCGAAGGGTTCGTCGTCTACAGTGTCGGCGAGGACATGAAGGACAACGACGGCACGCCCCAGCGGCGCCGGGAGGACTCCGACCCGCGTCGCAAGCCGATCGAGTACGACCAGGTGTGGCGCTTCCCCGACCCGGAGCATCGGGCGGCCCAGGACGCAGATTGAGAGCCGGCGGCCTTCCGGAGAAAGGAACAAGAGCACGGACAGGCGCAAAGCCAAGGAATAGACGAGGAACAGACCCCATGCACAGGCGATCCAAAAGAATACTGACCGTCCTCGGCGTCATCATCGTCGCGTTCGCCGCGCTCTACGCCATCGCGGTGGTGCGCGCGACCACGAGGCTCCGCCGGGCGTACGCGGCTCTCGGAGCGGACGGACGGCCCCTGCGGGCGGCCGAGATCATCCCCCCGGAGGTGCCCGATGCCCAGAACGCCGCGGTGCTATACCAGAGTGCGGCCCTCATGCTCAAAGGACAGGCCGCCGGCGAGAAAGACCTGCTCCAGCGCCTGGACGACCTCTCAGCAGCGCTGTCACAGAAGCCGGTCCATCCCGACCGGATCGCGCGGCAGCAAGAGAACATTGCCGAGCTGCGCCAGCGGATGAGCCTGCCCATCGTCGCGTCCGCCCTGGCCACCGTCGAGCAGGGAACGCAGCGACCCGCCTGCCAGTTTCAACGGGAGTATGCCGGCGCCCTGTCCGTGGACGCACCCTTCCGCAGAAACGTGCGGAATCTCATCCGCATCCTCGGCGCCAGGGTGCATCTTTATGCCGAGGCCGGAGAGACGGCCCAAGCCTGGAGCACGCTGCAGACCCAACTGAAGTTCGCCAACGCCCTGCGCGACGACCCGACCACGATGAGCCAGTTGATGCGGTCGGGTATGATCAGCTATTCGTGCCGTCTCATTCAGAGCCTGTGCGAGAACGAGCCCCCCGAGGTCCAGTTGTCGCGGAGCCTGGAGGATCTCTTGCGGGACATGACCGGTATCGAGCCTTTCATCCGTGCCGTGGACGGGGAACGCCTGCTGATCGGCGAGTGGTTCTTCAACCTGCCGCGCGACGAGATGGACAAGGCCTGGCGCCAGGACATGTTCCACCCGAGCGGGGCCCTGCCGGGAGCTATCGAGGAAGCTCTGCACCGGCTGGGATTCCGGATTCTCGCCTTCCGGCCGCGGCTCGTGGCGGATCACGCCGCCTATCTCGAGGTGATGCGAAAACGCGTGCAACTGCTGCAAGGTCCCTATCGGAGCGCCCAGGAGTGCCGGGACTATCTGAATGTATCGAAGTGGCATTTCCTCACGCACCTGTTCGCCGTGGGCGGCGAGAAATGGGTCCACTGCCGGATGGCGGCGAACGTGCAGGTCACCCGCGCCGGCCTGGCGCTCTTGCGGTATCGGCAGGCCCATGGGGCGTTTCCTCCGACACTGGAGGCTCTGGACTTGGACGGACTCCTCGATCCCTACACGGGTAAACCGCTGCTCTATCGCCCGGAAGGCGAAGGATTCGTGGTCTACAGTGTCGATGAGGATTTGAAGGACAACGGCGGCGTCCCAAAGCCCGAGAAGCAGGACTCCGATCCGCGCCGCCGAAAGCCCCTGGAGGGCGACCGGGTCTGGCGCTTCCCGAGCGCGGAGAACCGGATCGGCGCAGGCGGCAATCCATAGTGCCGCGTGACTCGACCCGATGGTGGCGTTGCGATATGAACAGGACTGGAACAATGGAATATTGGAATACTGGAATGATGGGTGGCATCGCCAAGGCCTCCGGCCTTGACGATGGCTCGCGTACCGCGTTTCACAGGTTCCGGGATGAAGGGGATGGATTGCCGCGCTCGGCCAGCCTAGCTCGCAATGCCATGACATACGGCCGCCTATCCTGTCATTGCGAGGAGCGCAGCGACGAAGCAATCTCCTCCCATCATTCCACCATTCCAGTATTCCAATCCACGTCAGGAGAGAGTTATGGCGTATGACGGCGACTCGACCGCGGTGGAATGCCGGCAGTTGACGAAGGTCTTCCGGCGGCTGCTGGCGGGCCCTGCGAAAACGGTGTACGCCCTGCGGGAAGTCTCCCTGACCGTACACCGGGGCCAGATCGTCGGCTTGATCGGCCCCAACGGGGCGGGGAAGTCAACGCTGCTGAACCTCATCGCAGGCTTGATTCTGCCCGACGAAGGCCAGGTTGCCGTCTGCGGCCGTCCGGCCCGGTCCATCGCGGCCCGCCGCGGCCTGGGATACATGCCGGAGCATCCGGTGTTCCCCGGCCTGTACACCGCCCGCGCGATCCTGCGCTACCACGGGGCGCTGCTGGGGTTGCCCTGGAATGCCGTCGTTCGCCAGATGGACGCATCGATGCAACAACTGCAGATGCAGGAGTTCATGGACCGCCCCGCCTCCGATCTCTCCCAGGGCATGAAACAGCGGCTGGCTCTGGCCGTCGCGATGATGAATCATCCGCGCCTGCTGCTCTTGGATGAACCGAGCAACGGCCTCGATCCGGTGGGGATCATCCAGTTGCGGGAGCTGCTGATGCAGTTGCGGGATTCCGGTGCCGCCATTGTGATCAGCTCGCACCGGCTCGGCGAGCTCGAAAAGCTGACCGCCGACTACCTCTTCATGCATCGAGGCCGGATCGTCAGTTTTGCGGACGAGATGTCCGCGGGCCAGGGGGGCCGGCTGCACGTGACGGTCGTGGCGAACGGTCGGCAGGTCGCGGAGAGATTGACGCCGGCCGGGTGTGTGCTCGACGTGTCCGACACCGAACTGGTGATCGGTGTGAACGACGCGGAGGAGGTCCCCGAGGTGGTGAACGACCTGGTGCAAGGCGGCGCGCGTATTCGCGAGGTACTCCTCCAGCGCGAGAGCATCGAGGAAGTGTTTGTGCGCCTGTGCAAGGAAGGGACATAGTCCATGCGAGCCATTGAGCTGATGAAAGAGACCTTCTTCCGGCGGACCTACATCTGGATCGTACACGTGGTCTGGCTGGCATTCTACGGCGGTTTCTGGTGGTTTCTCTTGCCGGACGCGCTGGAAATGGGTCGCTTGATCTTCATCTGGGGCGGCTTCTTCCTCGCGTTGGCCCTCAGCGCCGGCATCTTCGGGGACGATATCGCCTCGGGACGCATCTGTATCCTGGTGACCAAGCCCTTCTGGACGGGCGAGTTGTACCTCTATCGCCTGCTGGGCCTGTCCCTTCAGGCGGCTGTCCATCTGGTCCTGGCCGGCGGCCTCCTTCTGGCCCTCCACGCCTTCGTGGGCAAAGGCAACATCGACGGCCTCGGCATCTGGCTGCTCGTCACCTGGCTGCTGTTCAATACCTGTGCGGCTTTATCGACCTCGCTGTCCGTCGTCATCAGCCGGGCCTTCAATTCCGTGCTGCTGCTCGTGATCATCCCCACCGCCTATTTTCTCCTGGGCCTGATGGCGATGTACCTGCGGCAGGAGGCGAACGCGGGCCCTCTGGCGAGCTTCATCCGGTATCCCTGGCCGCCGTTTGAATTGCTGTACAAGCTCGCCGCCGGAGAGTGGGGGCAGTATGCCCTGACGGTCGGCAGGTACAGCGTGACCAAGAGCGTCGCGTGCGTCGTCCACAGCCTGATGCTGACGGTGGTCTACAGCATCATCGGCATCGTCCTGCTCAGTCGGCGGGAATACTCGCGGGTGCGTGACTGATGAGAGACAGAATTAATGCCCGTTCGATGTCCATCGCGGCCGCCCTGCTGCTGGAAGGTGGGGCGCTGTACGTGGTCGCCGCCCCGCCGCAGCGCTGGCGGTCCGCGCTGATCGTCAAGGAGGAGCCCGCGGCCCGCGCCCGGTATGAGGCCATGCTCCAGGCGATGCAAGCGGCCCACAGTCTCTCCTATACCAGCCGGTGCAGCGCTCCGGACGGCAGCGCCTCGGTCTATCGAGTCTGGCGGAAGAGACCGAATGTCCTGCGCGTGGAACAAACCAACGAGACCGGCGGGTTCCGCACGAAGGGCACGACGTTTCTCGATGATGGCACTCACCTTTGGGTCCACTGGTCCGGAGATCGGCCGGGCCTTCTCATCGACACCCAGAAGAGCTGGGAACAGATGAGGTCCGACGTTTACGTGAAACAGGCGTCCCTGGCGGGCGCGGATTCCCTCCGGGGCAAGATCGCCCTGTTCGGGACCGCCTGGCTGGAGTTGATCCTGGAGCCGGGCACCTTCCACGGATATCCGGATCCTCTGGACCCTTATATCGACGGGATCCGAAGCCGGGGCACGAATCGGGTCCACGACGAAGAGTGCGACGTGATCGAGATCAGCTTCATGGGGGCCCAACGGACCCGGTATCTGTGGCTCTCCCGCCAGGACCACCTGCCGCGCAAGATCAAGGAGATCGTCCGGGACGCCGACACCCGCGTCACGGTCGAGGAGTGGTCGGACGTCACCGTCAACGCCGAGATCCCGGCGAAGATGCTCGCCTGGTCCCCGCCGCAGGGTTGGCGACAGTGGGACCCGCCCAAGTTGGAGGATTCCCTGCTCCCGAACGGACAAGAAGCGCCCGCCTTCGAGTTGCGTGCGGCCCATGCCGGCAAAATCAAGCTCTCCGACTATCGCGGCAAGGTCGTCTGGCTCTACGTTTGGAGTGCAGGATCACCCCAGTGCCGTGAGGATATCCCCGGCCTTCAGCAGTTGCATCAGGACTACGGTGACAAGGGTCTCGCGATCCTCGGCTTCAACTGTACGGACGACAGGCGGATCGCCGGCGTCTTCCTACGCGAGAACGCCGTGACGCTTCCGAGCGTTCTGGATGCCTCGGAAAGCGCCACCCGGCTGATGCGGCTGGAGTACGGCAACAAGGCAGGGCTCCTTCCGCTCCACTACATCCTTGAGCCGCAGGGCAAGGTCGTCGATGCCTGGTTCGGGCGTGAGCAAAATGCCGAGCGTGTCCTCGCGGCCCTCAAGAAGGCCGGCTTGGAATTGGCCCAGTAGCATGGGCATCTTGGCCATGAGTATCCACGGGCG
>Ga0194125_10007013_pt1 | contig 16415 bp, 9 predicted proteins | sample TA2KigC250mmetaG_FD_148626 | JGI IMG/M metagenome (GOLD analysis project Ga0194125, IMG submission 148626) | Freshwater microbial communities from Lake Tanganyika, Tanzania - TA2015034 Kigoma Deep Cast 250m | ecosystem: Environmental > Aquatic > Freshwater > Lake | place: Tanzania: Lake... | reverse complement strand
CCAATACATCCGAGGCGTCGAGCGTCGTTTTGACCGTAAAGCCGAGCGGCTCCATGTCCCGCCTGTATCTTTCGACTTCCTCGGCGTTGAGCCCCCAGACCAAGACATCCCGGCAAGGCGTGACCATGGCCTTGGCCAGCCATTCGAGCTGGAGCCTGGCCTGAGTCCCGGCGCCGACGATCCCGATCCGTTGGACGTCCTTCGGGGCGCAATATTTCGCCGCGACGGCGCCGGCGACGGCCGTCCGGACGTTGGTCAGCAGTCCTTCGTCGAGCAATATGGCGGCCGCCTCCCCCGTCTCCTGCTTGAAGAGGAGCAGGCAGCCGTTTCCCGAGGGCAGCCCGAGCGCGGGATTCCCGTAGAATCCCGAGGCGATCTTGATGACATAGAATTCCTCGCCCCGGATGAAGCCATACTTGAGGTGGACCTCGCCCTTGTCCAGGAGGAGCTCGCCGACCGGGGGAATGACCGCCCGCCCCTCCGAATACGCCCGGAATCCCTCCTCGATGGCCGGCATCAAGTCGAGCGACGGCAGGACCTCGCGGATCTCGTCCACCGTGAGAATCTTCATTTCCGCAGTTCGACGAACAGGTCCCGGATCCGGCCGAGGGCCGGCCTGAGGATTTCATGCGGCAGGCCGAAGCTGATCCTCAAATGATGGTCCAGGCCGAAATGGTCTCCGGGGACGATGAGGACGCTCTTTTCCTCCCGCAGCCTCGCGGCCAGCTTCGTCGAGTTGACCTTCAACTTGTACCGGACGAAGGCGATCGCCGCGGCTTGTGGCGGGGTCAGCGAAAAGATGTCGCCCTGCCCTTTCATCCACTCTTCCAGGACGGGATAGCCCCTTCGGATGTATTGGCGCGCCCGCCGGATGAGACGCGGCCGGACTTCCGGCGACAAGGCGATCGCCGCCAGATGATTCGAAAGCATCGAGACGCTCAGGGTGATGTATTCGTGCCGGGCCCAGATCCGGTCGACAATTTTGGCCGGGCCGACGACCCATCCCGCCCGGAGCCCCGGCAGGCCGTAGGCTTTGCTCAGGCTGCCGACGGCCAGGACCTTCTCGTACATCCCGTAGAAAGACGGCGTCTCCTCCTCGGCGACCCGCTCGGCCCCGGCGTAGACCTCGTCGGCCAGGATCCAGGCCTTGGCCTTCCGGGCCGTCTCGACGACGGCCTCCATTTCCTCCCTGGTCAGGATGTATCCGCTCGGATTGTTCGGGTTGCAGACGGCGATGAGCTTCGTCTTCTTCGTGACCGCCTTCCGCAGCTTGTCGAGGTCGGGCTTCCAGCCGAATTTCTCGGCGAGCGGAAAAGTCTTGAGGTCCGCCCTCAGATTCTTGGCCATCCCCCAGATCTGCATGTAATTGGGGAGCATGACGACGATCTCGTCCCCCGGTGCGACAAGAGCGGCGAGAATATCATAGTTGGCCTCGATCGCCCCGACCGTGACCAGGACGTTCTCCGGCCCGGCGCCCGCGTACAGGGCGGCGATGTTCCGCCTCAGCTCGGGGATGCCGTTGGCGTGGGCATAGTCCATTTCCGTCGCCAGCAGGCGGTCGAGGGCCCCGGGGACGCCCTGGATGAGCTCCTTGAAGGTGACCGGATGGACGCCGCTCTCCGAGAGGTTGTACTCGACGGCCTTCTCGAACTTGGACATCATCCGTTCCATGACGAACGGCTGGAATCTCGCCATTTCCCGAACTCCTTTTAATCGGGGGACGTGATACCCTGTCCCTCGATTCTTTTACACCCTCGAGGTTTCGCCTCCCGCCGGGACCGGCATCACCCCGGCCATCTCGCCGATGACGTTGATGAGCTGGGTGTTGGCCGGGACGACGATCTTGGCGTTGTTGGCCAGGGACCGCTCGACGACATCGAGCCGCTTGAGGAGCTGGGCGTTGCCGATGAAATACTGCTGGGCGGCCTCGTTGACGAGCTTGATGGCCTGGGCCTCGCCCTCGGCCTCGAGGATCCGGGCCTGTTTGACCCCGTCGGCCTTCTTGATCTCGGCCCGCCGGGCGCCGTCGGCCATGGTCTCGGTCGCCGTGGCGAAGTCGACGGCCGCGATCTTCTCGTTCTCGGCCTTGACGACCTTGTTCATCGTCTCCTGGACGTCCTTGGGCGGGTCGATCTCCTTGAGCTCGGTCCGGACGATGTCGATCCCCCAGCTCCGGGTCTCCTCGCGGAGGGTCTTCTGGAGCTCGAAGTTGATCTTCCCCCGCTCGCTGTTGGCCGACTTCAAGGTCAGGGTCCCGATGATGTTGCGGAGCGTCGTCCGGGCCAGGTTGACGATCTGCCACTGGTAGTTGTAGACGTTGTACTGCGAGTTCTTGACGCTCTCCTCGTCGGAGTTGACCTTGAAATAGACCTGGGCGTCGACCCGGGCGTTGAGGTTGTCGTTGGTGATGATCTCCTGGGGCTGGGCGTCGACCATAACCTCGGTGATGTTGACCTGGTAGAGCCGGTCGATGATCGGAATGATCCAGTTGAATCCCCGCTTGGCGAAGCGCTTGTATTTCCCCAGGCGTTCGACCAGCCCGCGGTGGGTCGGCCGGACGATCCGGATGCCGCTGAAGAAGATGATGACGACGGCCGCGGCGGCGACGATCCAAGTCAATGCCGGCTGAGACATGAGGCCCTCCTTCCTCGAAAACGAAATTTCGCTCTTTCGCTATTCTATCCCGAAGCGGCCCGGCGCGGAAGAGGAGGCGCACGATTTTCTTTTTTGACAAGGGCCGTTCGGCTGGACTATAAAGTCAGGGAAGAGAGGCGGAGAAAACAAGCGCCGTGACGTCCAAGGACCGCCTGATGCTCGCCCTCCACCGGGAAAAGGCCGACCGGCTGCCGGCCTCCGTCCACCAGTGGCAGGCCTTTCATCTCGAGACGTTCATGGGCGGGGCCTCCGAGCTCGAGGCCTTCGAGCGGGTCGGGCTCGACGCCCAGATCCAATATTTCGAGTCCATGGCCCAGTTCTGGGTCCGGGACGCGGACTTCGCCAAGCCCGACTCCGCCGTCTGGCGCGACGAAGCGCGGGTCGTCAGCGCCGATCCCGACCGCCGGGTCGTCCATCACACGATCACGACGCCCGGCGGCGTCCTGACCTACAAGACCGAGGGCGACCGGAAGACGACCTGGATCACGGAATATCTCATCAAGCGTGACGAGGACATCGGGCTCATCGACAGATACATGCCCGTCCCGAAGCTCGACCTCCGGGCCGTGTCCAGGGCCTACGACGACGTCGGCGACAAGGGCATCCTCAGGGGCTTCGTCTGGGGCGACCAGGCCGGATGCTGGCAGCACGCCGCCTGCCTCCTCGACATCAATGCCCTGATCCTGGCCGCGATCGACAAATCCGATTGGGTTCACGCCCTTCTCAAGATCCTTCTCGACAAGAAGCTCCGGTTCATCGAGTCCATGAAAGGGGCGAAATTCGACCTCGTCGAGACCGGGGGAGGCTCGGGCTCCTCGACGCTCATCTCGCCCAAGCTCCACGAAGCCTTCTGCCTCCCTTACGATCGAGTCATGCACGACGCCCTCCACGACCTCGGCTTCCTCGTCACGTACCACACCTGCGGCGGGACGCTCGGCCTCGAGGAGCTCATTGTCGCGAACGGCGCCGACGCCTCCGAGACGCTCGCCCCGGTTTCGATCGGCGGCAATCAGGAGCCCTGGGAGTTCAAGGCCAAGATCGCCGGGAGGATGGCTCTCATCGGCGGTCTCGACCAGTTCAACGTCCTGACGCGGGGGACCAAGGAGGAAATCCGGGCCGCGGTCCGCAAGCTCTTCCGGCAGGTCGGTGACCAAGGGGGATACATCTGCTCGGCCTCGGACCATTTCTTCGAAACCCCCGTCGAGAACATCGCCGCCTTCGCCGAGGCGGCCAAGGAGTGCGTCTATCGATGAGCCTGACCCGTCGACGGTTCCTCCGGATGGCGGCCGGGGCCGGCCTGGCCGCGGCGCCCTCGGCCTGCGTCGTCAAGAAGTGGCTCTTTCGCCCCCCGCTGAAAAAGCCGAACATCATCCTCTTCCTCGTCGACGACCTCGGCTGGCAGGACGTCTCGGTGCCTTTTTTCAAGGATCGCACGCCTCTCAACGCCCGCTGCCGAACCCCGAACGTCGAGCGCCTGGCGGCCGACGGGATGAAGTTCACCCAAGCCTACGCCTCCGCCGTCTGCTCGCCGACCCGGGTCAGCCTCATGACCGGGATGAACGCTGCCCGCCACCGGGTGACGAACTGGACGCTCCGTAAGAACGTCCCGACCGACGCCGCCCACGAAACGCTCGATTTCCCCGCGTGGAACGTCAATGGGATGAGCCCGGTTCCGGGCGTCGAGCGGACGGCCTACGGGACGCCCCTCCCGGCCCTTCTCCGCGAGGCCGGATACCGGACGATCCATTGCGGCAAGGCCCACTTCGGGGCGATCGACACGCCCGGGGCCGATCCGAAAAGCCTCGGTTTCGAGGTCAACATCGCCGGCCACGCCGCGGGCGGCCCCGGCAGCTACCTCGGCGAGCACGGCTTCAGCGCGGCCTGGCGGAAGGGCGAGAGCGTCTGGGACGTCCCCGGCCTCGAGGCCTACCACGGCCGGGACGTTTTCCTGACCGAGGCCCTGACCCGCGAGGCCCTCAAGGCCGTCGAGGCGGCCGTGAAGGATCGCAAGCCTTTCTTTCTCCACATGGCCCATTATGCCGTCCACACGCCCATCGAGGAGGACCAGCGCTTCATCCAATCCTATCTTGACGCCGGGCTCGACCCGATCGAGGCGAAGTATGCGGCCATGATCGAGGGGATGGACAAAAGCCTGGGCGACATCATGGGCTATCTCGAGCGCCGCGGCCTCGCCGGCGAGACGATCATCCTCTTCATGTCCGACAACGGCGGCCTGAGCGCCGCGGCCCGGGGCGGGACGCCGCACACCCACAACAGGCCGCTCTCGAGCGGCAAGGGCTCGGCCCACGAAGGCGGCATCCGCGGGCCGATGGTCGTGAAATGGCCGGGCGTCGTCCGAGGCGAAAGCGCATGCGAAACGCCCGTGATCATCGAGGATTTCTTCCCTACGATCCTCGAGATGGCCGGCGTCCGGGGAGCGGAAACCGTCCAGCCGGTCGACGGCCGAAGCTTCGTCCCCCTCCTTCGGGGGAGCAGCCTGTTTCCCCGCAACCGCCCCCTCTTCTGGCATTTCCCGAACAACTGGGGGCCGGCGGGACCCGGCATCGGAGCCTCGAGCACGGTCCGGCGGGCGGACTGGAAGCTCATCTATTATCATGCCGACCGGCGGTTCGAGCTCTTCAACCTGGCCGAGGACATCGGGGAGACGGAAAACCTGGCGGGGAAACGCCCGGAGAAGGCAGAGGAGCTGGCCTCGCTGCTGACCGTCTATCTCAAGTCGGTCGACGCCCAAATGCCGGTCGACCGGGGAACCGGAGAGCCCGTCCCTTGGCCGTCCGAGGCCCTCGCCGGCCGCGGCGGCGTCGTGTTGGCGAAAGTCGGTCCGGCCTCTAGAGGAAGTTTCAGGCGAGGGCCTTCATGAGCCAATCGTGGAGGGCGACGACGAGGCGGAACCGTTCGAAACAATATTGACGGGGACACGCCGCCGCCCAGCATGAGAGGCGGCGGCTCGAGATGGAAATCGAAGCCGGTCATGGTTTTTCTGCTCCGTCGATTATTTCCTCCATTCATTTTGCGGGCGAATTGCGATAGAATTCTTTCAGTGAAGGCCGTCGATGGCTGAAGCGAGGGATCCCATGACAAGATTCCGCGCCGGCCGGTTTGCGTTCGGGCTGGCGATCCTGGGGCTCGTCGGGGTCGGACTCCATCGGGGAACCGCCGAACCTCCGGGCGGACCGGGACATTTCCCTGCCGACGAATACACCGAGGCGGCCGCCTCGGCCGTCCACGTCCGCTATGTCGATAACGCCATTATCCCTCCCTACCTGGGAACGGACACGGTCAACCGGACCCTCGTCTACGGCGACTACATCCCTGTCTACATGTCCCGGCCGCAGCGGTTCAATCCCTATCCGACGTCCGATCCCCCCTACCGGAATCTTTGGCCGAATGCCCGGGCCGTCATCGCCGCGGCGGACAACGCCTCCGATCCGCTCCACGCCCAAGCCGTCAATTTCCGCCCCATGGCCGAAGCCCTGTTGGCCATGGAGAGCCGGAGAGACGCGTTGCTGTCCTATTTGACGGCTCGGACGCTTCCCTCCGCTCTCAATCCTTTCCAGTTCTTCCGCACCCAGTTCAACGGCTTGCCGCCGTCCTCGGTTTGGTCGTACGACCCGTCGAACAGCCTTCAGGCGCCTTACCATCCCCAAACCCTTCGTTCGCTCGACGCGACGTTCATCGCCCCCATGAACCAGTGGAACTCCGTGACCTTCAATCCCTCAGAGGCCTACATCGAAGCCCTGGACGAAATCCTCCATCCCGTGCCGGACCTGAGTTTCCTCCAAGACGTCTTCAACCAGCACGGCCCCCTCTGGGAGTTCGGAACGGCCCTGGCCGACATCGCGACGCCGTGGAATTTCCTGCCGGCGCTCGTCATGATGGGATTCGACCTCTATCTTTCGTCCCAGAAGGAAATCGGCTTTCTCCATCCGACCCCGACCGGCCATTCCCTTTCGCCGATGCCCGGCTCCGGACTGGTCATGATCAAGAGGGGAGCCAACCAGATGATTTATGACATCGCCGGAGGGGACGGCGGGGCGATCCGGAACATCCCCTCGGGAGATTATGGGATTTTCTTCGTCCAGGCCGTCAACGCCTTCGGCGGGGAGCTGCGTCCGACCTCCGGGTTGACCAACGCCGACAGGCTCGAGGGCGGACGGGTCGGTTACGCGGGTGTGCCGGACGAATTCCGGGACCGGGATCTCGCCCTCAATCTGGAAAGCCGCGTCGGGGTGGGCCAGACGGGGAAGTGGCTCTATGACACCGTGGTCTGCCGGATCGATGGCTCCGGGACGCTGGTCATGATCCCGTTCAAGATCGGCTGCTGGTTCGAGAGCCGGGCCGGCCAGGAAGGGGACCTCCTCAGCCAGGTCAAGGTGGGCGTCCGGTTCAAGGACGGGAAGGTGATCCACAGCCGGGCCTTGTCCGATTGCCGCCTCGAAGGCGTCCGCGAAGCCCGAAACGGCGTTCTGATGTGGAGCGGGACGGTCATCTTCGACGCCCAGGAATACGGCGAGGACGAAATTGTCGAGATCTATCTCACCGCCCAGTCGGGCGCCCTCCGGAAGCAGGGCCTGAATCCCTTCGACTGCCGGACGTCGGTCTCCTTTTCGCCGTACTTCCTGAAACCGATCGTCGAGGTCCCGGCCGACCAGGAGGCCTATCCCGGCGAGCCGGTGACCTTCAAGACCCAATGGATTGAGCGGCCGGCCGGAGCCTTGGTCGACATCCGCTGGAAGCTTCTTGACACAGGGACCGTCCTCGAGGACGATACGGCCGTCCACACCTTCACTTCGCCGGGCTCTTACCGGGTCCAGATGATCGTCGATCCCCGCTACGATCCCCGCCCGCCGGCCGTGAAGGTCACCGACGCGAAGGAGCTCTTCTGGAATTCCCCGGCCGGACGGATGGAATGGATGTTCAGGGTCGACATCCTCCCGCCCGTCGACCTGGAGGTCGGATGGGAGCTGCCCGCCTGCGTTCCGTTGAACACGCGCGTCCGTCCCGGGGTTGATATCTTTCCCGGCCGGGCGGCGGCCTTTAAGGTTTTCATCACCAACAAGGGAAACCGGGATTTCGCCGCCTCTCCCGGAGGAGGGCCCTCGGAGACAATCGAGGTGGGCCTCTTCGTCGACCGCGACCGGAACACGATTTTCTCCTCCGACGAGAAAATCTGGAGCACGACGGTCGACCGGCTGGCGGCCAAATCGAGCGCATTCTTCAACCTGGATAAGACGTTCTGCCTGGATCGGACGGCCGGCGACCCCGCCGGACAAACTCCGGTCTACAGGGCCGGGATTTACGCTTTCCGCCTCCAGGCCACGGTTTTGTCTCGGGAAACGAACACGGCCAACAACGCCCTCCAGGCCGAGCGTGAATTCGTCCGCCCCCCGGAACTGGCGGTTCCCGATTTCGCCGTGGCAAATCCCGTCCTGGAGGTGGATGCCTACCGCAACCTCACGCTCTCGTTCATCCTCGCGGACCACAGCCCGTCGGAGGCCGATTTCGAAAAATGGAGGAGGTGCCGGCCGCAAGATACGGCCGTGCCTCAGTGGGGGCCGGTCTCCTACCAAGTCGTTGTCGCGGATGGGCGCGGCTTTCAGCGGACCCTGGCCCAGGAAAGCGTCGACCTCGTCCGTTTCCATGAAACCTTGCCCTTCCGTTTCGACCCGTGGAACCTGCAGTCCCTGCCGGCCGGACGGTATTTTGTCCGGGTGACGGTCAACGGGGCGAACGATCCCGCCGAGACGAATACGCTCAACAACGTGGCCACTCTCGACTGGTTCGATCTGTCCGATGAGGCCGATCAGCCCTGGGCGGTGCGCGGCGGCGACCGCGGCCACGGCGGCTGGAAGAAAAGGGGTGTCCGGCCTCCTCTTGTGACGGAGTGGACGGCGTCGGCGACGGGCTATCCAGTCGCCGCGGTGAGCGACGATCAGCACATCTTCGTCCTGACGGCGTCCGGGACTCTGGAAAAATTCACCGCCTCCGGAGAGAGGATCTTTTCCACTCCCGGATTCGACGGGACCCCCATTCGCAACGCGGCCCTCCTCCTCCTCCATCCCGGGACGGACGGCATGCGGATCCTGGCTTTCACCTCCGAATACCGAATGGCCCTGGTCGACCCGGCGTCGGGGCAAATGGCCTGGACGAGCGCCGAAACGTTCGTTCCCACGGTCTTCGGTTCGGAGTCGAGTCCCAGGGATTTCAGCCGGGCCGTCGATTTCGACGGCCGGCGACTGGCGGCCGGCTGGCCCCTGACGCTTTATCGAGTGGAGGCAGCGGGCTCCGCTCCGGCCTTGGTATGGAGGACGGAAGATACCGACCGCGGCGAGGTTTTTCTCTTGGAGAATTCGATTCTGGCCGGACATCGGCTCTATTCCTACGGCGGCGGGGGCCAAGAATGGATGATGTGGATGGACAACGCCGCGTTGCGCCGCCAGGGCGTCGTCTATTCCGGCGGGAAGCGGTACGACAGCGCCAGCGGGACGACGGCCGATTGGTCCGACCTGTTCCGGCCGGGAGGCGTGCTCCCGGACGGCATTTTCACGATCCCTCGTCCTCGGCGGTTGGCCGGCGACGGGACCGTCCGCTGGACGATGCCGGACCGGATCCCTTTGCCTTTTTTCCCCGCTTCCACGGGCCGAAGCTTCTCCGTCTACGCTTCACCGGGTCCCGTTCTCCTGGGGGACGGACAAACCGGCGTCGCGTATCTCATCAATCACGCCCACCAGCTTCTGGCCGTGGATCTGGCCGACGGCGCGCCTCTCTGGTACCGGGAGTTCGTCCTGCCGCACGGACGGATCGAGGCGTTGCGAACCGGACTGCCCCCCGACATGTCGCGCCATCTGGGGACCGGGAGACTGATCCATCAAACGCCGCTGAACATGGCCGAGGGCATGGCCGTCGACATCACAACCTTGATCCCCTTCCAGAATTCCCTTCTCGTCGGGACGATCGACGGACTTCTCCGCAGGCTCAGCCCCGTCCCGGCGAGGAGATTGGCCGTGGAAGGATTCATCCCCTCCCGCTTTTTCGGGGCGTCGCGGATTTCCGTCCGGGTCAAAGCTCTCGACGGACAGGGGACGGAGGTTGCCTTGGAGGACAAAATCACGGTCACCGGACCGGGGGAGGACAACGTCGGCGGGCGTCTCTACCGGACAGGGGAGGAAATCCGGCTCGCCATCGATCTGCCTGATAAAGCCCGAAGAATCATCGACCTGCCGGAGGAACCCTCCGCGGCCTCGAACGAGTTCGTTTTCATCGACGTCCAGGACTTGTCGGCGGGAATCCGGGGCACTTTGCGGGTCGAGAACATCCTGCCCTCCCTCCGGGCCACGGCCAAGGAATCCCGGCCGGGGGAGAGGACCGTCCTGGCCGTGGACGGCGAGGCGGATTTGACGTTCGTCACCCGAAGCGCGCGCGGCCGGCCGGTTCTCCAATACGTCGGCTGCGGAAGCGAAGACCCCTCGGGTGTCGTGTTCGAGCACGGATTCCTCCTCTCGATCAGCCGGCCCGGCAAGGCGCGGCTGGAGGACCTCTACGAGTCGATTGCCTTCCAAGCCGCCTTGCCCCCAGGGACGGACGCCTCGAGTTTGCGGCTGAAAGCCAATGGCCGCCTTTATGATTCGGCTGCCGGAGTTTGGAGCGTGCACGGCGATATCCTGAGGCTCGATGTCCTGGCTTTGCTGACGGGGTCCGACGACAATTCCCTGCGTTTGTATATCCTGAGGCCGGCCGCGGGTGAAGATGACAGCGTTGGACGTCCGGATCGCGGCCCGGGATCTTGCTGGTGAAGGAGAGGCGTGCCCCTAGTCAGACGATGTCCCGGCGGGAGCGGGTGTAGAGGCTGATCAAGGGATTGTGGCCGGTCTCCTTCTTGGTTCGGCAGCCATGGTATCACACTCAGGAGGGCCGGCAAATCCGTCTCCGGGCAACGGGCCCGGGCTCCCCTGGCGCTTGACGCCCCTCCGGGGGGGCGGCTATGATGGCCGACGATGACCTCGGGGATCCGGCGCCGGACGATCGCCCTTCTCTTCGGCCTGGCCCTTGTCTGGAGCCTTGCGCCGGCGGCGGCCGACATCCGGTTCGCGGTCATCGCCGACACCCATATCGGCGCAGGGAGCACGGCTTCGGCCGATTTATCCGCCGTTGTCTCAAGGATCAACGGCCTCTCCGGCGTCCATTTCGCCGTCCTGGCCGGAGATATCACGGAAAAGGGGAGGGATTCGGAATTCGCCGAGGCCAAGAGGCTCCTCGGCGGGCTTAAAATCCCCTGGCACGTCATTGCCGGGAATCACGACGCCCACTGGATCGGACAGGCCCTGATCGGATTCCGCGAAGCCTGGGCCTCGGACCGGTTTTTCTTCGAAAAATCCGGACGCGTTTTCATCGGCCTCAACACCTGGGATTTCGGGCATCTCGCTCCCGACGATCTCGTCTGGCTGAGAGAGCGCCTGGCGGGAACCGCCGCCTCGGCCCGGTTTTTCGTCTTCGCCCATCATCCGCCGGCCCTTGTGGATAATTGGTATCAGGCTCAGAACATTCTGAAGGCGAGGAAATCGATCATTTTCAGCGGCCATGTCCACCGGACCCAGATCCTCTCCATCGAGGGGCTGCCGGTCGTCACGATCCGGAGGGCCATGGCCTCGACATTGAGCCCGCCGGGCTTCGGCCTGATCGATAGCCGGGCCGACGGCCGCGTTTCGGTGTTCGAGGTCAACGGGAATGACGCCCCGAGGCTCGTCGGGACGATCGGCGCCGAGGCCCTCGGCGCCGCTTCCGAAATCCCGCCTCCTGTCCGGACGAGGGACGAGGTCGAGGTCGTCGGCCGGGCCGAGCTCGAGACGCGCGCTTCCTTGGCTCCCGTCTCGGCGGGCGACCGCATCATCGTCGTCGACAATGCCGGGCGGATTCATGGCTTCGATTCTTCCGCCCGCGAACGCTGGATTCACGACCCGAAAGCCTTTTCGGCCAGCCGGCCGGTCGGCCGCGGGCGATTCGCTTACGCGGCCACGGCCAAAGGCCGAATCCTGAAGCTCGAAACGGCCGACGGCCGTCTTGTCGACGAAGCGGACGTCGGCGAGCGGGTCACCTCCGCCCTCGCCCTCTTCGCCGACGGCTCCGGTCGCCGGCGCCTCCTGGCTGGAACCCTCTCCGGCCGTCTCTTCTGTTTGGATGCGCAAAGCCTCGATGTCTTGTGGGTGAGCGGCGAGGCCAAGGACATGATCCAGAGCCGGCCTCTCGTCGTCGGGGAGAAGGTCATCTTCGGATGTTGGGACGCCCGGCTCCACGCACTCGAGGTCTCGACCGGACGGCCCCTCTGGAGGTGGAGCGAGAACGACAATTTCTATTACGCCCCCGCCGGCTGCGATCCGGTTTCCGACGGGTCCCGGATCTTCGTTTCCTGTCCCGACGGATTCGTCTCGGCCGTCGACTTGACCGCCGGCCGGACGGTTTGGCGCGAAAAACACAACGCCTGGGAATCCCTGGGCCTCTCTCCCGACCGGGCCCGTCTTTTCATCAAAAGCCGGGCGGACGAATTCCGCCTCCTTGATTCTGCGGCCGGCCGCCTCCTCGCTTTATCGTCTCCGGCCCAAGGGAAAGGCGACATCATGCCCGTCGAGCCTGTCGAATGGGAAGGCCGGGTCTATTTCGGGGTCCAGAACGGACGGATCTACGAAGTCGGCCCCGGCGGCCGGATGAAAGCGATTCTCGACCTCGGACCGGCCGGAGTTCACTCTCTCCTTGCCCTCGGCGGCGGCCGGTTCGCGGCCGTCAATCTCGACGGAACGCTCGTTGTTTTTCGGGTTTCGCCGCGAGACGGCGGTGCTGGTCAACTTCGATCAAGGAGGCCGCGATGAAAATTCTGGACCGGCGTGAATTCCTGAAGATCGCCGGGGCCGGGGTCCTGGCCGGAGGAGCCGCTTTCCAGGATCGCGGCCGGCGGCGCCCCAACATCCTCTTCATCATGTCCGACGATCATGCCTTCCAGGCCGTCTCGGCTTACGACGGCCGCCTCAACCAAACGCCGCATATCGACCGCCTGGCCAAGGAGGGAGTCCGCTTCGTCCGGTCGTTCTGCACGAATTCGATCTGCGCGCCTTCGCGGGCCGTTATCCTGACCGGAAAACACAGCCACCTGAACGGGGTCATCGACAACGCCGTCCCCTTCGACGGAAGCCAGACGACTTTCCCCAAGCTTCTCCAGCAAGCGGGCTACCGGACCGCCCTTTTCGGCAAGTGGCACCTCAAGAGCGACCCGACGGGCTTCGATCACTGGTCCATCCTCCCCGGCCAGGGCGAATATTACAATCCCGAGATGATCACCATGGGCGAGAAGTCGAAGCGCTCCGGCTACGTCACCGACATCATCACCGACGAGGCCCTCGGCTGGCTCGGCCGGCGCGACAGGGCCCGGCCGTTCTGCGTCCTCCTCCATCACAAGGCGCCCCACCGCAACTGGCAGCCGGCTCCCCGCCACCTTGGGCTTTACGAGGGGAAGACCCTGCCCGTCCCCGAGACCTTCGGCGACGATTACGCGACCCGGAGCGACGCCGCCCGGAAGCAGGAGATGAGAATCGCCGACCACATGACCTTGGCCTCCGACTTGAAGCTCACCCCCGATGCGACGCCCGAGGACGACACGAAACAAGAGGCGGCCGACCGGAGAAATTACGAAGCGATGCTCAACCGGATGAGGCCGGACGAGCGACGGGCGTTCGAGGACGCCTACCGCGCCGAGAACGAGGCCTTTCGGAAATCCCCGCCGTCGGGCGAAGACCTCGCCGCTTGGAAATACCAGCGCTACATCAAGGATTATCTCCGCACGATCGCCGCCGTCGACGAGAGCGTCGGCCGGGTTCTGGATTATGTCGATAAGGAGGGCTTGGCCGACGACACCCTCGTCGTCTACACCTCGGACCAGGGTTTCTATCTCGGCGAGCATGGCTGGTTCGACAAGCGCTTCATGTACGAGGAATCGCTCAGGATGCCGCTTCTCGTCCGCTATCCCCGGGAGATCAAGCCCTCGGTTAATGCCAGAGACATGGTCCTCAACCTCGATTTCGCTCCGACGTTCCTCGATTACGCCGGAGCGGAGATCCCCGAGGAGATGCAGGGGCGGTCGATGCGCGGCGTTCTCGCTGGCCGGACGCCGAAGAATTGGCGGACTTCGGTCTATTACCATTACTTCGAATACCCCGCCGTCCACATGGTCAAGCGCCATTACGGCGTCCGGACGGCGCGCTACAAGCTCATCCATTTCTACTACGACATCGACGCCTGGGAGCTCTACGACCTGGAGAAGGACCCCCGCGAGCTCCGCAACCTCTACGGCGACCCGGCCTACGCCGAGGTCGCCGCCAAGCTGAAGGCGGAGCTCGAGCGCCTCCGGAAGATGTACGGCGACACGGACGAGAAGAAATTCCTGCCGAAGCAGGCCGGTTGATGAGAGCTATCGGGACAAGAACGCCTTTAGCGCGGCCGTATCCCCCTCGCTGCGTCACCCTGACGAGGGTCCCACTCCGCTCCGGGGGACACGACCGCGCTATGGGGCGAAATCGTATCCTTGGCATTCTATTTGGCCATCAGCGTGGAAACGGATTGTTTCAGGAACTCGGCGCTTATATGATGTCCCTCGTCATGCCTCGTTTCGCGCCGGCGGCCGTCCTCGCCTGTCTCGTTTTGGCCGGGGCCTGTTCGTCGCCGCGCCCCGGCTCCGAGGCCGAATCGCCTCCGGCCGCCTCCTCCAACTTCGTCCTGATTTCGCCCGACGATTCTCCCGAGACAATCGTCGCCAAGGCCGCCCGGGTCGCTCCCTCTCCGCGCCAGCTTGCCTGGCAGGAGCGCGAGTTCATCGCCTTCGCCCATTTCGGGATGAACACTTTCACCGACCGGGAGTGGGGAGAGGGGACGGAAGACCCGGCCCTCTTCAACCCCTCGGCCTTCGACGCCCGCCAATGGGCCCGGGTCGTCAAGGCGGCGGGAATGAGGATGATCATCGTCACGGCCAAGCACCACGACGGCTTTTGTCTCTGGCCGAGCCGGCACACGGGCCACAGCGTCAGATCGAGCCCCTGGCGGGGCGGTAAAGGCGACATCGTGGCGGAGGTCTCGGCCGCCTGCCGCGAGGCCGGCCTGGCCTTCGGCGTCTATCTTTCGCCCTGGGACCGCCGCGAGCCGACCTTCGGCGACTCGTCCCGCTACAACGAGCACTTCCGGGCGCAGCTCCGCGAGCTTCTGACGGGGTACGGCCCCGTGGCCGAGGTCTGGTTCGACGGGGCCAACGGGGAGGGGCCGAACGGCAAGCGGCAGGAATACGACTGGCCTTCCTATTACGCCCTCATCCGCGAGCTCCAGCCCGAGGCCGTGATCGCCATCATGGGGCCCGATGTCCGCTGGGTCGGGACGGAATCGGGTTACGGCCGGGAGACCGAATGGAGCATCGTCCCGGTGAATTTGAGGGAACTTCCCGCCGCCGGCCTCGAGGCCGCTTTCCTCCCGATGGACATGACCCAGCCGGATCTCGGAAGCCGGCAGCGCCTCCGGGAGGCCACGGCTCTCCTCTGGTATCCGGCGGAAATCGACGTCTCGATCCGGCCTGGCTGGTTCTACCACGCCGCCGAGGACGGCCGGGTCAAGTCGCCGGAGAAGCTCGTCGATATCTACTACAGCTCCGTCGGCCGGAACGGCGTCCTTCTCCTCAATATTCCCCCCGACCGGCGCGGCCTGATCCACGAGCGCGACGTCGAAGCCCTCGAGGGGATGCGCCGGATCCTTGAGGCGACTTTTGCCGCAAACCTCGCGGCCGGGGCCGGCATCCGGGCCTCAAGTGAGGAACCGGGGAGGCCGCCGTCGGCCGTTCTCGACGAAGACCCGGGGACCTATTGGTCCGCGGCCGATGGCGCGACCTCGGCGGAAATCGAACTCGACCTCGTCGCCGAAGCGACCTTTGACCGGGCGATGCTCCAGGAGCATATCCGCGCCGGCCAGAGGATCGAGGCCTTCGTCCTCGAGTCTTGGGACGGGTCCGCCTGGAGGGCGTGCGCCGAAGGGACAACGATCGGCTACAAGCGCCTCCTGCGCTTTCCGCCCGTCACCGCCCGAAAGGTAAGGCTCGTCATCCGCCGATCCCGGTCGAATCCGACGCTCTCCGCCTTCGGGCTGTATCTTGCTCCGAAGGACTGACCGATGGCCGAGAACATCGAGGTCAAAGCTCGCCTGCGCGACCCCGGGACGTTCCGGCGGAAGCTCAAGACACTGGCGCCGGGGCGAACCGCGGTCTTGGAACAGGAAGACGTCTATTTCAAGATGAAACGCGGGCGTCTCAAGCTCCGCATTTTCGGGCCCCGCAAGGGAGAGCTCATCCATTACGAGCGGGCCGATTTGAAAAGCCCCAAGAAATCCGTCTATCGCATTTACGGGACCGATGCGCCCCTCCTTCTCCGCGAGATCCTTGCCGCCGCTTTGGGGATTCGGGGGATCGTCAAGAAAACGCGGCGCTTGCGCCAGGTCGGACAGACCCGCGTCCATGACGACGACGTCGAGGGGCTGGGCCGGTTCGTCGAACTCGAAGTCGTCCTCCGGCCGGGACAGGGCGAGGAGGAGGGCAGGAAAATTGCCGAGGAATGGCTCGAACGTCTGGGCATTTCCAAGGCCGACCTGGTCAAGGGCGGCTACCTCGACCTTCTTGAAGGCCTCGGCGCGCTCGAGGGAAAGGAAGGCTGAGCGATGACGACGAG
>Ga0194125_10007008_pt1 | contig 16423 bp, 9 predicted proteins | sample TA2KigC250mmetaG_FD_148626 | JGI IMG/M metagenome (GOLD analysis project Ga0194125, IMG submission 148626) | Freshwater microbial communities from Lake Tanganyika, Tanzania - TA2015034 Kigoma Deep Cast 250m | ecosystem: Environmental > Aquatic > Freshwater > Lake | place: Tanzania: Lake... | reverse complement strand
CGGCCGAAGTAGACATCGTGCCGGGCCGCACCGTCGCCGGCCGACCAGGTCAGAGCCGTCGCCGCACGGATGTCCACAGAGGTGCTCGTCCCGGGCTGCGGGCCCCAGGCCATCCGGACGTCACCGCGCATGACCTGCTGAATCTCAGCCGCGGTCAGGGCCTTGTTGTAAATGCGGACGTCGTCGATCGTGCCGTAGAAGAAGGAGAGCTTCGGGGTTGTCCAGCCACGGGCGCCGATGGAGATCAGGCGGGTCGTGGCGTAGTTGTCGTCCCGGGTATTCGTGTCGGAGTTCCGCAGCTCGCCATTCAGATAGATCTTGTGTCCGGTCTCATCTTTCGTGGCGGTCACCATGTGCCACTCATCGGCGGCCCAGACGGTCTGACCCACGCGGAGGGAGCGGAAGCCAGGGGCCGTATCGTAGTACTTCAAGCCGAGGTCCCCGTTGACGCCTACGCCGTCCTCGACGCCAAAGATCAGGTCGCTGCGCGAACCGATGCACAGCAGATACTGCGCGCCGCTGTTGCCGGCGATGTTCCGGCCCACCTTGAACCAGAGACTATACGTATAGGTCTTGGGCAGGTAGAGGGCCGCGGGGGTACCAAAGTCCACATAGTCGGTGGAGCCGTTGAACTTCAGGGCGCCGCCGAGGAATCCTTCCACCCGCTGCGTGTTCGCCACGAGCGTGCCATAATAGTCATTGCCGGAATGATCGGCCGCGAACGGGGAGATCTCCTCGTCCAGCTTCCACCACGCCAGCAGACTCGGGTCGGTCTTCTCGATGACCGGACGGACGGTGAAGGACCAGACCGGGCCGGGCACGACGGCGCCGGTCGCGAGGTGCTCGTCCACGCGCCAGTAGTAGGTCTTGCCGCGTTCCAGGTTCGCGGCGGCGTAGGTGACGGTCCCCTGCTTGTCGGCCACCTTGGCGGCGGCCGCCCCCGCTTCCACCGCGGCCCGATCCGTGCTCAGATAGACCGTGTGGGTTGCCGCATTGATGCCGGCGAGCCACTCGAGGGTCGTCGCGGGGGTCAGGTACGTGGCGCCGTCGGCGGGCTTGGGCGTCCAGGCGGTCGCCGGCGTGGCGGTGAAGCTCCACACATCGCCCACGTGCACGGTCTTGCCGTCCGCTTCCACCTCGTCCACACGCCAGTAATACGTAGTGCCGGGCTCCAGACCCGCCACGTGGAAGTACATCGTGAACGGGAGATTGGGACCCATCAGATTGGCGGCGGTCAGCTCCGGAGTCGTGCCGACGTAGACGTTGTGCAACAGGGCCGAGGTCCCCGGTTGCCACTGCAGCAGCCCCTGGGAAATACCGACCGCCTTGTCGGCGGGATTCGGCTTGTAGGCTTTGGCCCGGAACGCCAGTTGCTTGACCTCGGCCGCAGTCAGGAGATGGTCATAGAGGCGGATATCATCGTACCGGCCGAAATACTGCTGATTGGTGGCCCACTGGTTGTTGCCGATGAAGAAGGGGCCGCCGACCCCGGCGACCACACCGGCGGTCGCGGCGGCGGCGTTGTAGTTTCCATTGGCCGCACCGGAGTTCACGCGGTCGGTCTCGACGCCGTCCAGGTAGAAGACGGCCTGGCCGGGCGCGCCCACACCCGGCTGGAACGTGACGGCAACGTGCTGCCACTCGCCGACTTTCAGAACCGTCTTCTGGGCGTTGTAGTCCAGGCGGCCGGGCGTCGTGAAGCGGGCGTAGGGACCGCTGGACTTGAACGCATAGTTCTGGTTCCGAGCCACAAAGGCCCGATCGTGACCCGATCCCGCCAGGACGGTGCCCAGGTTGGTCGGGTGGATCCACAAGGCGATGCTCAGGGGCATGGTGCCGGTGAACAGCGTCTTGGGCGGGTTGCCGAAGTCCAGCCAGGAGGCCCCGTCGAACTCCAGCCCGCCGGTGTTGTTCATGCCCTCGGCCCACTTCGGATTGCCCACGAAGGTGCCGTCGATGGCGTTACCGCTGGAGTCCTTGACCGCGGTCCCGGACCCTTCATCGAGCTTCCACCAACCGACCAGCTCGGCGGAAGCGATGGGGGCCAACCCCAGCGCACACACAAAAGCCAAACATACCACTCTCTTGCACATACTCGGTCCTCCTTCTTGAAGTTACGAACTACGAATCACCACTGCACAACACGTCCAGCGCCAGACGGTGGCGCGGCCCGTTCGGTCTTGCGTCGCGCGGGCTTACGCACAACGCCTCCCGCATCCCGAAACACCCGACGCAACCGCTTGTCGATTTTTGCTCTCCTTCACCTCACTTTCCGGCCTTCGTGAGGACGATGTCGTCAAGGTAGATGCGTCCGGCGCCGCCTTTGACGGGGGCCTTCTTGTCGCCGACGCCGAGGGTCAGCTTCCTGACCCGGGCAAGATTCACGCCGGTCAGGCTGTCGAGCGGGATCTTCCACTCGGTCCAGGCGGTCAGTCCGACCGCCGCGGGATCGGGGTGGGTCACCAGGGCGCTCTTGCCGGTGCTGTCCTCGACCGCGAGGTAGAGTTTGTCGGGATCGTTGCCGTAGTTGATTCCCACGTTGACAAGCTGCCACGAGCCGGAGACCGCGCCGGTGGTCGTCACGTCGGAGAACTCCGCGACGCAGGCCGCGGCGCCGAAGTTGTTGCTGGCGACGGCCAGGCCGATCAGGACACGGTCGGCCATGCTGATCGTCACCGGGTTGAGCGAGCGATCGGCGGCGGTGTTCTCGGTGTCGCTCTGGCGGGTCCAGGTCGTGCCGTCGGTGGAGTAGTAGCCGGTGATCATGCTGCCCTTGCGCTCGATTCGCACCCAGAAGGGCAAGGCGGTAAACGCGCCGGCCGCACTATGAGCCGAGAAAGCCGTGCCGCCGGCCACCGGGCGATTCTGGAAGGCCCGGCGCCGGTCGGGGGTCGGGAACATGGAGGCGTAGGTGGAGCCCGGGTCCAGGTTCTCGCGGATCATGACGGCGGCCTTGGCCCAGTTGGTGGTCGTGCCCGTCAGGGAGATCACTTTGGCCGTGATGGCGCCGTCGCCGTTGAGGGTCTTGTAGAAGAAGCGGAAGCTGTCGGCCGTACCCCAGATGTCGTTCGAAGCGGCGCCGATCTTGTACTGGCCGGGGGGCGCTTCGACCACCGCGGGCTGCGCGGGCCGGCCCCGGAACCAGAGGCTCAGATCGGTCACCGCACCGACCGTCCAGTCCTGGAGCGGGCTGAATACGCGCTCGGCCTCGCTGTAGAACGGGCTCTTGACGTTGTTGTAGTCCACGGGCATCGCCTGCCGGCCGCCGTGAACGATCGTTCGCTCGGCAAACGGAGCCAGAAGGTTGCCGACGGTCGAGCCGGTGCCGTTGGTCCAGCCGTCGATCCAGGTCTCGTAGATTCGCTTGCCCTCGTCGTCCGTGTAGGTCTCGAACTCATCGACAATCAGGTACCCGGGGACCGTGAACGACCAGACGTTGCCCTTGTGGACGGTCGTGCCGTCGGCGGCGACTTCATCGATGCGCCAGTAGTACGTGCCGCCGCCGAGCTCCACCAGGCCGCTCAGTGAGAAACTCGCGGCCGTCTGGCGGCCGCGGTACCAGGGCGAACTCGCGTCGGCGGCGTTCACGGCGGCTCGGTCCCGGCCGAAGTAGACGTCGTGCCGGGCCGCCCCGTCGCCGGCCGACCACGTCAGCGCCGTGGCGTCGCGGATATCCAGGCCGGCGCCCGAGGGGGGCTGCGGGCCCCAGGCGAGCCGGAGGTCGCCGCGCAGGAGCTGGCGGATCTCGTCGGCGGTCAGGGCGCGGTTGTAGATGCGAACGTCGTCCATCGTGCCGTGGAAGAACGAGCTGGGCGCCGTCCAGCCGCGGGAGCCGAGGGAGATCATCCGCGTGGTCGCGTAGTTGTCGTTCCTCGCGTTGGTGTCGGAGTTCTTCAACTCGCCGTCCAGGTAGATTTTGTGTCCGGCCGCGTCCCTCGTGGCGGTCACCATGTGCCACTCGTCGGCGCTCCAGACGGTCCGGCCGACCCCGACGGCGCGGAAGCCGGGGGCCGTATCATAGTAGTGCAGCGAGAGGTCCCCATTGACCCCGACGCCGTCGGCGACGCCAAAGACCAGGTCGCTGCGCTGGCCGATACAGAGCAGGAACTGGGTCCCGCTGTCGCCGTTGATGTTCCGGCCCATCTTGAACCACAGACTGTACGTATAGTTGGTCGGCAGGTACAGCGCCGCGGGCGTGCCGCAATCCACGTAGTCGGTGAGGCCGTTGAACTGCAGGGCCCCGCCGAAGTACCCTTGGACCCGCTGCGGGTTGCCCACGAGCGTGCCGTAGTAATCGTTGCCGGAATGGTCGGCGACAAACGGAGAAACCTCTTCGTCGAACTTCCACCACGCCAGCAGACTCGGGTCGGCTTTCTCGAGGACCGGACGGAGGGTGAACGACCAGACCGGACCGGGCACGACCGCGCCGCTCACGAGATGCTCATCCACCCGCCAGTAGTAAGTCTTGCCACGCTCCAGGTTGGCGGCGGCAAAGGTGGTGGTCGCCTGCTTGTCGGCGACTTTGGCGGCGGCCGCCCCGCTTTCCACCGCGGCACGATCGGCACTCAAGTAAACCGTGTGAGTCACGGCATTCATTCCGGTCCGCCACTCGAGGGTCGTCGCGGCGGGCAGGTAGGTCGCGCCGTCGGCCGGCTTCTGGGCCCAGGCGGCCGCCGGCGTGGCGGTGAAGGTCCACACGTCGCCCGTGTGCACGGTCTTGCCATCCGCCTCCACCGTGTCCACACGCCAGTAGTAGGTGGTGCCGGGCACCAAGCCGGCCGTGTGGAAGTACATCGTGAAGGGCAGACCGGGACCCACCAACTCGGCCGGCGTCAGTTCCGGGCTGGTGCCCAGGTAGACGTTGTGCAATACGGCGGTATCGCCTTTGGTCCATTGCAGCAGGGCCTGGGACACCGCGGTGGCCTTGTCGGCGGGGTTGGGTCCGTCCGCCTTCTGGAAGTTGGCGGGTTTGCCCGCGGAGAGGTCTTTGACCTGGCCCGGCGACAGGACCCGATCGAAGACCTGGGCCTCATCGATCATCCCCACCCAGAAATAGTTGCCGGTGCCCTCCGAGGCGCCGCCGCCCAGGCGCAAGACCCGCTGGGTGTTCGGACTCATGACGGCGGTGCTTTGCCCGACGAGATTCCCGTTGATATAGAAGCGTTTCTCCCCGCGGGCATAGGTGGCCGCCACGTGCGTCCATTCGCCCAGGCGCGCGGGGGGACCTGTGGTCGTATTCCAGGCGGTGCCGGTGCCGGTCCAGAACTGCCAGGTGTTGCCCGGCTCCACGTAGATGATATAGCCCCGCTGGGGCGCATCGTCCCGCGACGTGAGGGGGGAACGGTGGCTGGTGCCCCCGGGCGCAGGGTTGGCCCAGATGCTCAGGGAGAAGAACTCCGGCGGGTTGAGGCGGGCACTGTACGGAATATCGACCTTCTGCCCCCCGCCGGCAAACCTCAGGGCGCCGCCGAGGCGGCCGGCGACCCACGTGGGGCCTCCGATCAGGGCGCCCGTCTGGCCGTTTCCGGTGGCATCTGCCGCCGTCTCTCCCGATCCCTCATCCAGCTTCCACCAACCGACCAAGCCGGCGGAAGCAGCCGCGGGCAATCCCAGGGCACACACCATCGCCCAGCAAACCACCCTCTTGCACATATTCGGTCCTCCTTACAGGGTATGTGAGAAGCCGATCTTACGTGGCATGGGCTTGGGGTCCCCTGTGGCACAGCCGCCCTCGGCTGTGATCGAAAGGAACACCCCCGAGGGCGGGGGTGCCACATACTTGGGGTCCCCTTCCAGCCCATGGCTCATCGGCAGGATGCCGAGGCCACGAGACCCCGCGGGCAAGATGCCCGTGCCACTTTCCACACACCCTCCTACAGAGACTCTACCGGCCGGCGACCTACCGGTCGGAGCGCCGTTGGGTTCACCCCTGCGCACCTCCACTGTCGCCCGGTTCCGGGCTGTTTCCCGTTGCCTGCGCAACGGACTACTCTAGATCGACCAAAACCCCTTATCAAATCAGGGTTTTGTGAGCCGAATGTCATCGACGTAGATTCGACCGGCGCCGCCCTTGACGGGCTTGGCCCGGTCGCCGACGCCGAGATACAGCTTCTTGACCCGGGCCAGATTCACGCCGGCGTCGCTGACCGCGTTCAGGGCGACCTTCCACTCGGTCCACTTGCCCGTCTTGACGATCGCGGCGTCGGGATACGTCACGAAGCCCTTGCGGCCCGTGCTGTCCTCCAGACCGAGATAGAGCGTCTCGGCCACATTGGCCGAGCGGCCCCGGACGTAAAGCACCAGGGTGTCAATCCCGTCCGCGGTCCAATCCTGGACGGGGGCAAAGACCAGCTCCGCCTCGGAGTAGAACGGCGCATCGATGTTGTTGTAGTCCAGCGGCAGGGACTGCTTACCGCTGTAGACCACGGTCCGCTCGGCAAAGGGGGCCTGGAAATTACCGACCTGCGAGCCGGTATTATTGGTCCAGCCGTCGATCCAGGTGTCGAAAATGCGCTTGCCTTCGTCATCGGTATAGCTCTCGAAGTCGTCCACGGGCCGGCAGGTGGTGAAGCTCCAGACCGCGCCCGCGCGGACCTCGTTGCCGGCGGCCACTTCGTCCACGCGCCAATAATAGGCCTTCAGCGGCTCCAGCGCTCCCGGCGTGAAGGTCGTTTCTTTCTGGACGCCCTTGCTCGCGCCGGCGGCCGCCTGCGCGACCGCGTTCCGGTCGGCGCTGAAATACACCCGGTGCTCGACCACGCCCAGTCCGGGCAACCAGCTCAGCACCGGCGCCAGCGCGACATTGTTGCCGCCGGTAGCCGGGCTGGGATGGTAGGCGGTCAGCGCCTGGGTGACGAAGGTCCAGACGTTGCCCTTATGGATGGTTGTGCCATCCATCTCGACCTCATCGACCCGCCAGTAGTACGTGGCGCCGGGCGTCAAGGTCGGCACGTGGAAGTACATGGTCAGCGGGGTGCGGGCCTGCACCAGGTCGGCCGCGGTCAGTTCGGGCGAGGTGCCGAGATAGACGTTGTGCAGGACGGCAGTGCCGCCGGCTTTCCATTGGAACAGGGGCATGTTCACGGCGGAGTCGCCGTGGGCCGGGGAGGGGCCGCTGGCCTTGTAGACCCCGTCCGGCGAAGTCACGCCGGGCTTGTAGGCGTAGAAATCGATGTCGAGCGCGCCGCTTTGCGGGGTCGAACCGACCGCCATGGAGATGTAACTGTCGGAGTAATCGTTGCCGGTGCCGGCGGTGAGATAGAACACGCTGGGCTCCGGCGAGCCGTTGAGATAGATATGCACCACGTGGGTGCCGGTGCCGGAGGTGTCCGCCTGGATCGTGATCCAGAATTCATTCCACTGGGTCGGTTCCAGCTCCAGGATGTTGACCGTGCCGGGCTCGGTTCCCTGCATGTCCACGTTGCCCGTGACGGCGGTCCCGTTGAGCTTGTTCATAACCAGACCCCGGCGACCCGCCATCTCATCATCGTCGCCCTCCACGGCCAGAGAGAAGGAGAGGTGCTTGCCGCCGCCGCCCGACTGGCGGATGTTGAAGTTGCCCTTGCCGCCGTCGTGGGGCACATACCCGTCGCCGCCGGCGGGATACGGGGTTCGGGTCGCGCCGCTGGCAAGCTGATCCAGCAGTCCGGAGGTGGGGATCCGGGCGCGGAAGGTGATGGTGACGCCGTTGTCGAGAATATTCGGGGCTACCGCGGCATCGACCCGGCCGGTCATGCTGTGGCCGAACATGATCTTGCGGTTACTGGGGTCCGCGGGGCTGGGCCGGGGATCGCCGCAGTCCTGCAGCCGCAGGAAGGTGACGTTGCCTTCGGTCAGGGCGCTGGCCCCGCCCGGCGAGCGGACGCCGATGGCGGATTCATCCCAGGAGTCGGAGCCGTTGTCGTGGCTCCAGGTGCCGTCCAGGGCGGTGAAACCCGCGCCCGGGGCGGCCTTGTCGCCCTGGTACATGTACGTCCACCAGGTGGGCGGCGCCGGGAAGAGACTCTGGGCGAAAGCGGAGCCGCCGAAGCCGGCCACCAACAAAACAATCAGGACGCCGCGATAGGAAGTCTTTCGATACATAATTCACTCCTCACAATGCAAGTTCCAAGCACTAAATTCCAAATCTCAAACAAATCCAAAATTCAAAGCACCAAGGCTCAAAACGCTGGCGCCACATGGCGGAGCCGTTTTGAATTTGAGATTTTCTTTCCTTTCGAATTTGTTTGGGATTTGGTGCTTGGAATCTGGAATTTTCTTCCAACTACGGTTTGGTCACACGGATGTCGTCGACAAAGATTCGGCCGGCGCCGCCCGGGACGGGACTGGTCCGGCTGCCGACGCCGAGGTACATCTTCTTGACGCGCGCGGCGTTCACGCCCGTCAGGCTGCTCAGCGGGATCTTCCACTCGGTCCAGCGGGTGGTGGTCAGCACGGCGGGGTCGAGGTGCACCACGGTCGCGCGGCGTCCGGTGGCATCCTCAACCGCCACATAGAGCTTGTCGGCGGCATTCGCCGTCTGGCCATAGACATAGAGCGTCAGGGTATCGACCCCCTTGACCGTCCAGTCCTGGGGCGTGGTCCAGGTGCGCTCCGTCTCGGAGAAGAACGGAGACTTCGCATTATCGTAGTCCAGGGGCATGGATTGCATGCCGGAATGGACGGTCCGCTGCTCGGCGAAGGGCGCCGTAATGTTGCCCACAACGGAGCCGCTCAGGCCGTTGGTGAACCCGTCGATCCAGGTGTCGAAGATCGTGGTCTTGGCGTCGAGATCGTCGTTGTAGCTCTCGAAATCATCGAGCACGAGGAAATCGGCGGTGGTGAAGCTCCAGACCTGGCCCTTCCACGGGCTGTCGGGGCTGGCGTCATTGACCTCATCGACCCGCCAGTAGTAGGTCTGGCCCCACTCGAGGGGACCGGGGTCGAAGGTCGTGGCGGCCAGTGCCTGCCGGCCCTGATAGACCTTGGCCGTCGTGCCGGCCTCGGCGATCGCCTGGGCGTCGGCGCCGAAATAGACATCGTGCCGGGCCGCCTTGTCGCCCGCGGTCCACCGCAGGATCGGCGTGGGCGTGACATCTTTCTGCCCCATGGTCGGCCGGGGCCGGTTGGCCTTCAGGGGCAGTTGCAGATAACCCGGGCCCACCACGCTCCGCACGCCGAATGGATCGATCCATTCGAGCCGGGCCTCCTTGGCGTAGGCGGCGTTGAACTTGTTCCACTCCATAACGAGGGAATAGACGTTGCCGGCGGTCAACTGGACGCCCGGGGCGCTGTACTCCGGGTATTGGCCGCTGTTGGGCCAGCGCTCGATCAGGAGCTTGTCGTCCAGCCACAGCTTACCGCTGTCGCGGATGTTGATGATGAAGCGGTACTCGCCGCTGAAGGCGACGTGCAATTCGGCCGACCACCGGGCCGAGAAGTTCAGCACGGGGATGCCGGCGGCGGGCGAGTTGACGCCTTCGACCGTGCCGTTGGGCCAGGTGAAATCGATCTTCGCTTCGTTCCGGACCACGGCGGGCCGGCCGGCCAGGTCGGGATTGGCGAAGTACTCCGCCTTGACGCCGTCATCGGGGCCGCCACGCGTGCTGAACGTCCAGACGTTGCCTTGGTGGAGCTCGCCGGTCGCGGTGTGCTCGTCGATCCGCCAGTAGTAGGCGGTGTCGCTCTGGAGCGGGCCGGGATCGAAGCTGTTGGCCGGCTGCTTGCCTTTGAACACCTGGGCGGCGCCCGCTGCGACGGCGGCCTTGTCGGTGCCGAAATACACGTCGTGCTGGATCGCGCCCTGGCCGAACTCCCAGGTGAGCTTCGCGCCGGCGGGATCGAGCCACTTTATGCCGTCCCGGGGCTTGGGGCCGTAGGCTTTGAGCGAAGCGGCCGTGAAACTCCAGACCTTGCCCGGCGTGCGGGTGCCGTTCGCGGTGACCTCATCGATTCTCCAGTAATAGGTCTCACCGGGCGTGACACCCGGCGCATGGTAATACACGGTGATCGCCTGGCTCCCGCGGAAATCGGCCTGCGCCAGAGTCGGGTCGCTGCCGAAGTAGACCTCGTGCAACACCGCCCCTTCTCCGGGGGTCCACTTGAGCATGGGCAGGGCGACCCCGGCGGCGCCGTCCGCGGGGTCGGGGTTCTCCGCCCGGGCAAAGGAAACGACGCCACCCGCCAACACCTCCAGCACCTGGGCGGCCGACAGGTCCCGGTTATAGATCTGGACCTCATCGATCCCGCCGCGGAAGTTCTGATCGTTCTGGTTGGGATTCTTGCCGATATTCACGTTGAGATTGATGCGATCGATGGTTCCGACCCGGGCGGTCTCGCCCGCCATCCTGCCATCCACGTACGTCTTGAGCACCCTGCCGTCAAAGGTCCCGACGACATGGTGCCAGTCGTCGTTGAACGACCTGCTGATCGAGATGCGGGTGGCGTAGGGCGCCCCGCCGCTCCAAATGGCGAAGATCAACAGGTTGGTGCGGTGCTTCACCTGATAACAGTTGTGCTTGGAGATGTAATGGTTTTGGCCTCCCATTTCCCCGCCGGTCGGATCGCCGGCATCCGTGGTCTTGACCCAGCAGGCGAGGGTCAGCTTCTGGGTGATGTTAAGGCTTTCCGCGTTGCCGACATCGACGTAGTCGCTCCTGCCGGCGGGCTGCGGAAGCTGCAGCGCCTTGCCAAAGCGCCCGTCGATGATCACGGGGGCGCCGTGGAGCGTGCCGTCGTTGCCGCTGCCGCTCAGGTCCGGGACCCGTGTGCCCTGGATATCGTCAAACGACCAGTAGCCCACCAAAGGCCCCGCTTGGCCGACGCCGACGCTCACACCCAGCATCAGCACAAAGGAAAGAGCAACTACCGTTCTGGCCAACATGGTGCATCCTCCTTTCCGATTCAGTCGTGTTTTCTGTCCTACGGCTGGCTTGGCACCGGCCGCAGAAGCACGATGTCATCGAAGTAGAGCCGGCCGGCGCCGCCTTTGATGGGGGCCGCCCGGTCGCCAACGCCGAGAGACAGCTTCTTGACCCGGGCCAGATTCACGCCGGCGTCGGCGAACACGCTCAGCGGGATCCGCCACTCGGTCCACTGCGTGGCCTTGAAGACGGCGGAATCCGGATAGGTCACGGTCCCCTTCTTGCCCGCGGTGTCTTCCAGCGTCAGATACAGCTTCTCGGCGCCATTCGCCGTGCGGCCGCGGACGTAGAGCGTCAGGGTGTCGATCGCATCGACCGTCCAGTTCTGCTGCGGGGTCCAGCTTCGCTCGGCCTCGGAGTAGAACGGCGCGTCGATGTTGTTATAGTCCAGCGGCATCGACTGCTTGCCGCGGCGAATGATGGTCTGCTCGGCGAACGGCGCGCTGGTGTTGCCGACCTGGGAGCCGGTGTTGTTGGTCCAGCCGTCAACCCAAGTCTCATAGATGCGCTTGCCTTCGTCATCCGTATAGGCCTCGAAATCATCCACGGCCCGGAACGTGGCAAAGGACCAGACCGCCCCGGCCTGGACTTTGCCGTCGAGCCCGATCTCATCGACCCGCCAATAATACACGGTCGCATCTTGGAGATTCCCGGGCGCGAAGGTCGTTTCCTTGATCTTGCCTTTGTCGGCGCCGGCCGCGCCCTGCGCGACGGCCTGCACGTTATCGCTGAAGAACACCTGATGCTGCACGGCCCCTTTGCCGGCCCGCCAGGCGAGGGTGGCGGTCGGGGCGACGGCGTTGGCGCCGTTCGCCGGCTCGGGGCGATAGGCCGTCAGCGGCAGTGCCGTGAAGGTCCATACGTCGCCGGTGTGGATGGTCTTGCCGTCGGCCTCGATCTCATCGACCCGCCAGTAGTAGGTCCGTCCCGGCACCAGCCCCGGGGCGTACCACTGCATCAGCAGCGGCGAGCGGGGCCCGACAAGCTGCGCCTCGGTCAGCTCGGGGTCGGTGCCCACGTAGACGTTGTGGAGGAGGGCCGTGACGCCCGGTTTCCATTCGAGCAGGGGATTCTCGACATCGTCGGCGCCGTCCGCCGGCTTGGGACTCCAGGCCTTCACGCGGGGCGCGGGGTGGTGGTTGACCAGTTCGACGACCTCGGCCGGCGACAGGGCGCGGGCGTAAACGCGGGCCTCGTCGATCAGACCGGTCCAACTGCAGTTGGTGCAGGCGTTGCGCGATCCGATCATCACCGGCAGCGTGTTGTTGCTATGCTGGGTACCCGGGACCCCGGTCGTGACCGTGCGGCGCAGCTCGCCGTTGACATACACTTCCATGACCGCGCCGGGTCGGTAGACGCCGGCCATGTGGACCCATTCGTCGGTCACCAAGGGCTTGGTATCAACCGCGCTGACATTGGTCGCGCCGCTGGAGGCCACCTGGAAGGTAGCCGGGAACCGGACCCCGCCGGAGGTGGCTTCGATGTTCAGGCTCCAGGACCGCTGCCCGCTGCCCCCGGACTTGGCAATGATCCGGGAGTTGTTCGTATTGGTGTTGTTCAGGAGCACCCAGGCGGCCAGGGTCATCGCGCCGGTGAGCTGCAGCTTGGGGTCATCGGCCACGCGGATGAAGCTGTCGGCCGCGCCGGTGAACGCCATGGCCGAGTCGGGGTAGCCGAGCCGGTCCGCGGCCGGGGTGACTTTGCTGATGGTCCCGTGCAGCTCGTTGCCGCTGGCGTCCTGGGCATTGCCGTCCAGCGGCCAGTAGCCGACGAGACCGGTCGTAATGTCCGCGCCGACGGTGGCGGTCAACAGCACCGCCAAGATGAGACTGAACTTCACTGGGGGGATTCTCTCTCTGTCCATAACAGTCCTCCAACGCCGATGTGAAAATGGGGAAACACTCGCGAGCGGGCCGGGGCCGGCCCCTCGTGAGGATCGACGATCCCAACTGGACTCCACCCTCCGGTGCACCATGTCCTCCGGATGCGACAGCCAAGATGCTGGTCCGTCGTCATCGACCGACCGTCGGCAAGGCAGAAAATCAGGGGCACACCACCGATCGCCGGCGCGTGCGCGCGTCACCTACCCGACCAAGCCCTGATGGGCCACAGAGCAGTTTTAAGTTTGAAGTTTCAAGTGGTAAGCAAGAGCTTTCGACTTCACCCTTCACACTTCACACTTCACACTTTACACTCGTTATTCAATATACCCGATCTGTCACCCGGCGGTCAATGGAAAACCCGATAAAAGAGACCGCGGCCGAGCAAACAGGCGTCTCGGCGTCGCTCGTCCCGCGTCGCTCGCGAGAGACGGAGCCGCTCCGACGAGCGACGATGCTTGGCACGGGAGAGATTATTTCCTTGACAAGACCCAAGATTCGCGGTATTCTATTCGTTGGAAAGAGTTGCTGTGATGAGAGGATAGCGTGATCTGGCGTATAGCGACGCTTGGGGTGGACTCTCGACACAGGGTGAATCGAGGAGTATGTGATGGAACGAAGAGGGGCAGTTTTGCTCTTGCTGGGATGGGTCCTGGCGAGTACCGGAACCGCCGGCTACACCATCGATGGCAGCCTTCACGATTGGGGCGTGATCCCCTTCGTGAAGTGGGCCCCGAGCGGCTCTGCCGTCTATACCGAGACGAATAACATCAACCTGTACGCGGCGGAGTACTACAGCGAATTGTATGACGTCGAGGCGATGTACTTTGACTCCGACGCCACGCATTTCTACGTGGCCCTCGTCACTTCCTATCCCCTGCTTGCCCCCAGTCGGGCGGGCGATCTCGGCCTCGACCTCGATGGCGACATGACCATCTCGGAGCACGGCATCGTGCACGGACTGGAATATGCCATGCGCGTGGGATCCAGCCCCCTGGGGCAGATTCTGCACAACCCGGTCTGGGACGACACTTCCGCCTATTGGCACGACCCGGATGGCTGGCAAGGGTCGCCTTATGACGCCTTGGGCGGCACACCGGTGGGTTTTGCGTCCGTCGCGATTCAGTACTACCCCAATATGGAATTGGGCACGTATATTCTGGAGGCAGCGCTGTCGCGGGATCTCCTGGGAGGCAGTGCCGGCGCGGCCGGTGGGCCCGCGGGGTTCCATTTCACGATGTATTGCGGCAACGACTCGATCAATCTCACGGGGACCGCGGTTCCCATTCCCAAAATCCCGGCGCCCGGGGCCCTCGCACTCGGCAGCCTGGGAGTGGGATTGGTCGGCTGGCGGCGGACAATGATCGGCCAGCGGTTGCGGTTGCGATGCTCGTAACGGTTGCGTCGAGCGTCCCGCGGCGCCGTGCGACGCGACCGTTCGACGAAACGAGCCGCGCAACCGTCCCACGTGCAACGATCTGTGCGAAACGAGCCACGCAACCGCAACCGATAGCCGAGTCTCAGGCGATGCGGGTCCGGAGCCAGCCGGGACGATTGGTCGTGACGCCGTCGGCGCCCATCGCGCGCAGGCCCAGGGCGTGAGCGGGATCGTCCACGGTCCAGATGTAAAGCCGCAGGCCGGCGGCCTTTACGGCCTGGGCGAAGCGCCGCGTCAGACCCGACCAGTGCACGTCGAGGCCGTCGAGGCCCGCTGCTTTCGCCTGTGCAATGATGGAATGGCCGTACGACAGCACCAGCCGCTTGTCGCAGAGCCAATACGCGGGGACCTCCGGCAGCAGTTCCTTGGCTGCCTGCATCGTCTCGAGGTCGAACCCGATGAGGACGACCTGGGACTGCCTGCCGCTGCAGGTGACGGTCTCCACCAGGGGTGGCAGGATTCCCGGGCCGCACTTGATCTCGATGAAGAGCTGCCGGCCCGCGGGCACGGTCCGCAGCACTTCCTCCAGGTAGGGGATGCGCTCGCCGGCGAACCTGGCATGCTTGCAGCGGCCGACATCCAGCCGCCGCAGACGCGAGGAGTGGGTCGCGGCCACCTCCAGGCACACACCGGCGGTCCGGTCCGTCATCTCATCGTGGATGGCCACGATCCGGCCGTCCCGCGTCAGGCGCACGTCCACCTCGACGGCGTCCGCCCCCTGCCGCCAAGCCAGCTCCACCGCGGCCAGCGTATTCTCCGGCGCCAGATGCGAGGCCCCGCGATGGGCGACGATCTGAAGATCGGCCGGGCGGTCCGCACGGCCCGCACGCCGGCGCCGAATCCGGCCCGACGCCATCGACAACGAGGCATACAGCGGAGCAAACAACATCATCTTTCCTGCGATCCGAACTCTTCATCCATGCCGCCGGTTCCCGGACGTCGGCTCACTCGTGCGGCGGCGCACCCGATCGAGCGGCCAGATTCTATCAGAGGAAGAGGTCGAATGCACGCGCGAGCCAAAGACCGCCTTGACACGAGCGACGGTATGGCTATACTTGGTATAGCCATTGGAGAATCGAACATGGTAACGAAAGTACAGAAATGGGGAAATAGTCAGGGGTTGCGTTTGAGCCGCCAACTGCTGGAAGAGGCCCGGATTTCGGTGGGCGATGAAGTGGATGTCGCGGTTCACGAGGGGGCGATCGTCGTGGCTCCGATCAAGCGCCGGGGGGGCAAGCACGATCTGCGGGAGTTGGTCAAACGAATCCCGAAGGATTACAGGGGCGAGGAGCTTGGCTGGGGCGGCCCGGTCGGCAAGGAGGTCTGGTGATGGCCGGCTATGTTCCGCAAAGAGGCGATCTGATCGCCGTCACGTTCGATCCGCAGTCCGGCCACGAGCAGCGCGGACGCCGACCCGCCCTGGTCATCAGCCACTCTCTCTTCAACAAACATACCGGACTCGCCATCGTCTGCCCCATTACCACGGCGGACCGCGGGTTTCCGTTCCACGTGGGCATGGTCGGGTGTCCCCAAGTGACGGGTTATGTAATGGTGGAGCAAGTCAAGTCCATCGACTTCCGCGCCCGGCGCGTCAAGCGCATCGCCAAATCGCCTCCGAGCATACTGGAAGAAGTACTCTCCATCCTGGAAACGTGCCTCTACTGAGCGGCCCGCAGGGACGGAGCCCGTCTGTGCCGCGGACTCGCTCGTTGCGGATGCTCATCGTTCCTTTCTCGAGTGGGTAACCGCCGTGTCGGTCAGACGACGGGCTCGACGTTGTACATCTGGCAGAAGCGGCGGAGGGCCTTGGCGTAGTCGCCGTAGACCATCGTCAGGTGGTGGCCCTTGAGCTCGGTCACGTCGGCCAACTCGTTGATGGTGGTCTCGGCGTTGGTGCGGCAGCCGCCGGCCTGGGGCACGGGGGGACAGCCGACGACCTTGCCGGAATAGACGAGCATCTGCGGCGTCGCGGTGTCGGCCTGGGCGGACAGGTACTTGGTGATCGTCACCTCCTGACCGGGCGAGAACAGCACGCGGGGCACGCAGCCCCAGCCGGCCTCGGCGTGGTTCATCAGCAGGTACGGCTCGGGCGGCGCGCCGATGCCTTTCATGCGCGAGGCGCTCGTGCAGTGGGCACAGAAGTAGTGGTTCCGCTCCGTCTCGACCGTGGGGTTGTGCTGGAAGCCCGGCTTGTCGAACAGGTA
>Ga0194125_10006997_pt1 | contig 16445 bp, 12 predicted proteins | sample TA2KigC250mmetaG_FD_148626 | JGI IMG/M metagenome (GOLD analysis project Ga0194125, IMG submission 148626) | Freshwater microbial communities from Lake Tanganyika, Tanzania - TA2015034 Kigoma Deep Cast 250m | ecosystem: Environmental > Aquatic > Freshwater > Lake | place: Tanzania: Lake... | reverse complement strand
GAGGGGCTTTTAGCGTGGCGGTGGCGGGCAGTTACGCCTATGTGGCGGATGGTTCGTCAGGTCTCAGTGTGGTGGATGTATCAAGTCCCTCAACTCCCCGTGAAGTGGGATACTATGATACCCCTAGAGGGGCTTTAGGCGTGGCGGTGGCGGGCAGTTACGCCTATGTGGCGGATGGGGAAGGTCTTAGGGTGGTGGATGTATCAAGTCCCTCAACTCCCCGTGAAGTGGGATACTATGATACCCCTGGAGATGCTTTAGGCGTGGCGGTGGCGGGCAGTTACGCCTATGTGGCGTGTGAAATGGCAGGTCTCAGTGTGGTGGATGTATCAAGTCCCTCAACTCCCCGTGAAGTGGGATACTATGATACCCCTGGATATGCTGGAGGCGTGGCGGTGGCGGGCAGTTACGCCTATGTGGCGGATGGGCGGGCAGGTCTTAGGGTGGTGGATGTATCAAGGTCCTCAAATCCCCGTTTAGTGGGATACTATGATACCCCTGGATTTGCTGAAGGCGTGGCGGTGGCGGGCAGTTACGCCTATGTGGCAGATGCTACAAACCTAGGCATCTACGACTGCAGTGAAGCCACAGCGGTAGCCCTAATTGAAGGCACAACCATTCCAAACGACTATTTCATCGCCTCGAACTATCCCAATCCCTTTAATTCCAACACCTTAATAACTTACGGATTGCCGAGGAACGGGATAGTTTCTATTAAGGTCCTAGACTTACGGGGCAATGTAGTAGAGACCATTTACAATGGTTATAGGTCAGCGGGCAGTTATAATCTTTACTGGGGCGGTTCTCACCTTCCCTCGGGGGTCTATTTATTGCGTTTGGAGGCGGGTGGTTATACCGACGAGAAGCAGATGATACTGGTTCGTTAGGGGGTATTGAAAATAGTCGGTCTTTCGCGCATAATGTTCTGTCCAAGAACGAGCGAAAATCTAAAAGACGCGTCTATCCCATGCCGGCGGAAGTCCAGATATGTTGTTAACCTTAATCCAGCGAAAAGCGTTTTAATTTTCGCTTGATTGGCACAGTATGTAATGCTGAACACAGTCAAGTATCTCGTCCGGTCAAGCGGGGACGAGATGCTTTACTGCGTTAAAAGCGATATGTTGCACATCTGATCTCAGTATTAGCCGTAAGGATTACCTGCCGTCGCCGGATGGCGACTCTACTCCCTATTTAAAACAACAGCGGCGTCAAACAATGATTTTCGACGCCGCTGAATCTGCACCTGTCATTTGTGACCTGCAATCATTTCTCCGCTTCCCACACTGCCAGTCCCATCGACTTGTCGATGGTCATCTTCATCAGAACCATTCCGGTCAGCAGTTTGGGGAAGAAGTCGGTCGATTTCTGCGGCATACGCTCGCCTGCCGAGGCGACTTCGCGGACCTGGTCCACCCGCGTTGGATTAACCAGAAAGGCAGCCTGGCATTGGAATGGCGCGCCGGTATGGACATTGAGCGCCTGGCTGCCGACCAGGTCGAGGGCTTCGCCGCGGCCGCGGACATAGTGGACATTAGTTTCGGCGGCTAACTTGGCTGCGTCGATGCCCAGCATTTTGTCCAGGATGGCGATATGCAGAATAGTTACATCCAGCCGGCGCCAGGCGGGTGAGCGGTCGGGAACGAGCCTGTCCATTAGGGTCGTGTCTTTCAAGGTCAAAAGATGATAGCCGTAAAGCCCTTCGGCATGGAAGCCGAAGGACGATTTACCGGCCGAAGCCGCCGCATCGAGTCCGTCGTAGAGCCTTTGGGGTTCAGCAAATTCGACGATGTCGAAATCGACCGCGGCGCGTTTTACGAACTCGGCCGGGCTGAAACCCGTCAACGAATGCACGATGCGGTGTGTCGGCAGCACCACCAGCCCCGGGTCGCGCATATTGTAAAGCGTCATCATTCGATAGTTGAAGGTCTCGATACCGACCGGTTTCCAGTTGCGCGCCTTGCATTCGTTCATATAATTGACGGCGGTTTCATAGCGGTGATGCCCGTCGGCGATGAACAACTCCTTGCGGTCGAGGTATTCGTTGATGTCGGTGATGAGGCTCGGACGGGTGATACGATAGAGTTTGTGTATCACGCCGTAATCGTCCTTAACCTGCATAACCGGCTGGCTGAAGCCGACTTCTTCGTCGATCCAGCCGTTGATTTTCATCTCCGGGTCGTCATAGAGCATAAAGATAAAATCATCGTTGCCTTCCACCGCGCGCATCAGTTTCAAGCGGTCGGCTTTCGGGCCGGACAGGGTTTGTTCGTGCGCGCGGACTTTGGATTTATCGTCGTCGAGACAGACCAGCGGCACGAGTCCCTTGCGCACATAGGATTTACCGTCCACCGTAAATTCTTGATAATATGGATAGATAGCCGGGCCGGCTTCTCTAATGAAAATCCGGTCCTCAATCCATTGCTGCCAGGTTGCCGCGGCGCGGGTATAGACATTATCGTTGGGAGTGTCCAGCGGTTTTGGACGGTCTTTTGTTATGCGCGCGATATTATACTCGCTGCGGGCGAAGTATTCATCGCGCAGGGTATCGTCGATTTTATCGTAAGGCTGCGTGACAACCTTGTTCAGGTCGCCGACGGCCGAGGGATTGAAGCGGTAACCGCGAAAAGGGGCGATTTTCGCCATTGAGATTCCTTTGTTTATTGAATAGAATTAATTTTGAATTATGTGATTAATTTAGCAAATATAAAGCATTCTGTCAATCAAAAATCTAAACACAGAGACACAGAGAACACAAAGAGGCATACATAGGACTTAAAGACTGAATAACCGCTGCTTGGTTTTGCCTCACTTCCTCAACCTCCGACCGTCCTTGGGCTGGGCATTTGGTACTCCCCGGTCGGTCATTCGGGCGATAATCACAACAGTGCGGCGCCAAAACACTGGCACAGCCTCAATATATATTAGCCCGTTGTGCCAGCCGGAATGAGTCGGATGGAAATAGACATCTATATAGCCGCCTTCATCGAAATCGACCAGAAAAAAGTCAAACCCCGAAAATGAATCCTCACCTTCTAAAATCCAATAACTTACAACCCAACCGGTCGGTTGAAACTCGTCGCCGGGCGATACTTTAAACCGCAGGCAGGAAGTTTCGCCGATTACTGTAGAAGGAAAGCATAACTCGCGACCGATTTCCGGCTCGAACCGCGGCGCGGCAGAAGCGGACAATATGACGGAAGAAAACTGCGGTTATGGTCAGAAAATAAAGTATGATTTGCATAATGACACTCCCGTTTCTGTTCAGCGCGATGTATCGCGCTTAAAAAGGCACGATAAATCGTGCCAAACAGGCTACTGTTGCCGCGCCCAGCGGAATTGGCAGTTTTCGGTGACTTTGATTTGATAGCCTTGCCCCGGGCGACACCAGAACACATCCCACCACCAACGAATCATAAAGTGCCCTTGGGCATCCTTGGCTATTAAAAGTAAATTGCGTTGTAGCAAATCGTTCATCGCAATATGACCGCGTTGTTCAATCAACGGATAATACGCCACTAAATTCCACCCAGCCCGAAGTTCGACTGGCCGGTCGAAGGGAATCGGCTCGCCGATGACAGTTAATGTGCAAACTTGGGTAGTTTTAATCTGGTAGCCGTCGGCGATATTCCAGTCACGTAGTTCCCAGAAGTTCAAGCGCGGCACGGCGAAGCGTCCGAGACCATCCTTAATGGTCAGCACATTATCGACTACCCCGGCTAAGATACGCTGCACTGAAGGTCTGCCATTGACCAGATACTGTTCGCCCGGCTCGATATTCAGCGAAATCATATTCCAGCCGCGGGTGAGGATTATGCGCTGGATAACGCCGCCGCTGAAGAGTTCCAATACCGAAAAGCCATTCGAATCAAAGACTTGCGGACCCTGTATCCATCGCGGCACCGCCGGCGCTTCGCGCTCGGCTGACCGGTCCCAAGTGCGGAAGTCGAAGCGGTCGCCATCGTCGAAGAAAAGTTCCCAGTGTTCATCAATGCCATAGGCGGCGATGCCCATCGGCATTTCCTCAGTGACGACCCCCGCGCCGGCTAAATTACCATACGGCGTAAAGACGCCGACTTCATCGCCAGGCTCAGCGGCTTCGCCGTTGATAAACACATTTCGGATGAGAAGGGAATGATTATTTTCGGGCGGATTGAGAATGATGAGTCGAAAGTGGGTTGGCGGCAGTTCGCCGCGGTCGAAGCGCACCGGAACTTCCATTTCCCCATTTTCCGGGTCGTTGCTCACAACCGTAAGCGTTGCTCTATGAACTCCAATCCTCAATCCGAAGACCGCCTCCGGCGGAATACTGACCGGAACAATTCGCCGCTGGTTTGGACGCACCGTGAATTGCTGCCCGTCGATATCGAGCCAATCGACATCGGCGGTAATGTCGCTCACTACCAAATCCGCTTCGCCGACATTGGAGATTATCAGTGTGTCCTCTAATTCTCCTACAATCCGCTCCATCTGTGTGTCGATGAAAAAATCTAATTCATCCGGCGCGACTTCAATTTCCGGATCGCCGGCGACGCAACGGCCTGTTAAGCGGCATTCATAAGTGAGCATCCGGCCGTCAGCGGTCAAGCAGACTACCACCATCCGTGTTTCGACATTGCCGGCTTGCTGCGGCGCAAAGGTAATCGCTACCGCAACGCGCGCCTCGGCGTCGATGACGAATTGCTGCGGATTGGCGCTGAACAACTGTCCTTCTATCAATATCATCACCTGCTGCTGGACATCGTTGGGCGGATTGCCGATGACGGTTAGTTCGCGCACGCTGCGCTGCCCGGGCGGTGTGTCTGGAAAGTTCAAGCCCTGGTTTAAATCCGGCTCAAAGCGCAGCTGGGCAAAGACAGGGAACGGCAACAGAAAGAGCGCGGTGGATAGGATTAAAATTCGCTTAGACATTGGAAACTCCGTATATAGTGGCTAATGACTAATTGTATTGACAAAATAGGTTAGTTGCGCTGGATTTTTATGCTGCCTCTGCGCAGGCAGAGGGAAGCGCCTCGTCGTGAAGCAGGGATAAGACTCTTCACAGCGTTCAATAGAATGTCGATGTTCATATTAAATAGCGTCGCTTGGACAATATTCCTGTTTGACGAATCGGTTGATTATATAAGATAAAACAAAGTAACAGCAGAGTCAAGTCCACAATCGTTAGATTTTTATCTTACTAAAAATACTGAAGTTATATTTACTTAGGAATGATGTTAATGGATGGCGATTAGATTATTCATTAATGGTCGTCTGCGGCGCTCGCTGCGCAAACGGAATTCATCCCTTATAAACGCTTAAATAAAGATTGTATTATAATAAATTGTGGTTTATCTTATCTATAATTATAGAGCTAATTGCAAAAGTGACAATTAATCCAGAAAACTCGAACCATAGCAAGGCGGACGCCCTCGTCCGCCAAAAACCAAGCATAGAATGCGGTGGACGAGGGTGTCCGCCTTACCATCAGTTAATAAATCCAACACTCTACAATTACCTCTATTGTTACTTGGTATTAAACCGCGCTTAACTTTAATTTCTTAGAAAATGCAGCGCTCGTTGCATCAGGTCTTAGCTCGCCGCAGACGAGCGTGACCTGATGTTGATTACAACAGGTCACACGCTGCGCGCAAGACCTGCCTAAATGAAATTTTCATATTCGGCTGCACCGCGCGCCGCGGGATGATGATTACTCTGCAGTTCCTTACAAAATACCGACTTGTTAACTTGCTAACCTGCAAACATAATTATGAACCATTATTATCGCATCGTTGACCACACCGCCGATATCGCCGTCCGCGCGTCGGGTTCGAGCCGTGCAGAATTGTTCGCCGCGGTTCTGGCGGGAGTGATGAGATTATTGAAGGGAGAAAGAGAGAAAAACAGTAAAACGACAAGTTCGCAAGTTAAAAGGGGATTAACTTGCCAACCTGCCGCCTTATCGACTTTCCAACTCTCGGCCCAAGGCGTGGACGATGAAGAACTTCTGGTCGAATTGGTCAATAAATTTTTATTCGCCTGCCAGACTGAAAAATGGTTTCCTTTGCAGGTTCAATCCATTATATTTCCTGATGACAAGTCTGTGTCGGCTGAATTCATCGGCTGTCTGAACAGCCCGAAAGGCAGTCTTAAGCGCGAAATCAAAGCCGCGACCTACCATAATCTAAAAATCACCCGCGGCGAACGCTGGCGCACAACGCTGGTATTGGATGTGTGAAATAAGTCGGCAGGTTAGCAAGTTCGCAAGTTGAAAGATGTAAGTCAATTCCTTATTACTTGCCAACCTGAGAACTTGGGAACTACCAAACTTGTGAACTTTCAACATTCAACCCGCCAACTTGCTAACTTGCTAACTTACCAACTTACTAACTTGCTTACTTTCAAAGAAATATCACCATTTCGCTATGAAGTCCCTATAGGGACGGTGAATGGGATGCGCACGACCGGCGAAATCATCGCCGCGCCGGGGATGTTGGACCGCATCAAGGCGGATAAGACGCCGCAGCAGGTTGCTAATGTAGCAACGTTGCCCGGCATAGTCGGCGCTTCGCTGGCGATGCCCGACATCCATTGGGGTTACGGCTTCCCCATCGGCGGCGTGGCGGCGTTCGATGTTGACAGCGGCATCGTCTCGCCCGGCGGCGTCGGCTACGATATAAATTGCGGCGTCTGCTTGATCCGCAGCGATTTGACTGCTGAGTCCGTCCGCCCGCAGATTATACGAATTATCGACAACCTGTTCCAAACTGTTCCCTGCGGCGTCGGCTCGGAAGGCAAAATCAGGCTTAGCCGCAAGGATTTCGACAGTATATTGGGAATCGGCGCACAGTGGGTTGCCGGTCAAGGCTGCACCGACGCTGCCGATATAGAAGCGATGGAGGAACGGGGTTCGATGTCCGGCGGCGACCCGTCGCTCGTATCCGAACGCGCCCGGCAGCGCGCTGAAAAGCAGTTAGGCACGCTCGGCTCAGGCAATCACTTCCTCGAAGTGCAGGAGGTCGTCGAGGTTTATCATCCAGCCGCCGCTGCAGCCTTCGGCTTGTTCCAAGGACAGATGGTCGTCCTCATTCACAGCGGATCGCGCGGCTTAGGACATCAGGTCTGCGATGAGACGCTGAAGGTGATGCAGAATGTCGTGCGTCGCGAAGGCATCGTTCTGCCAGACCGGCAACTGGCTTGCGCGCCGATTAAGTCGAAGGAGGGACAGGCTTATCTCGCCGCGATGCGCTGCTCGGCGAACTTTGCCTGGGCTAATCGTCTGGCGATGGTCGGTCTTACCCGGCAGGTATTCCAGCAATTATTTTCAAAATCATGGCGTGATTTGGGGATGCGGTTGGTTTATGATGTTTGCCATAACATCGCCAAAATGGAGGATTATATTATAGGGGGGAGGAAACAAACGCTTTGCGTTCATCGCAAGGGCGCAACGCGGGCGTTGGCTGCCGGAGATGCAAGGTTGCCGGAGATGTATCGCGCCGTCGGGCAGCCGGTGCTGATACCGGGCGATATGGGCCGGGCGTCTTTTGTTCTAGTTGGCTTACCGGAGGCTGCACGGACGACCTATTCAAGCACCTGTCACGGCGCCGGCCGGCTGATGTCGCGCAACGCCGCCGTCAAATCTACGCGCGGCCAGGACATCGTCGAGCGGCTCGCTAAATTAGGCGTCGTCGTGCGCGCCGAGGGCAAGGACACGCTGCACGAAGAAGTCCCGGAAGCCTACAAGGATGTATCTGAAGTCGTGGCGGCCGTCGTCGGCGCAGGCGTCTCGCAAAAAGTCGCCAAACTGAAACCGCTCGGCACTGTCAAAGGATGATGATGATACAGAAGCAAGAGACAAGTGTATGAATAATTAGAATTTGCAGACTAATACATAGAATTCTTTGGAATATTCGTTGGCGCGCCGCAGACACATCATTCCTGCGTAGAGTTTATCCCCGCTTTCGCGGGGATAAACTCTACACGGGCGAGACGCGCGTTTAAAGTTTTTGTGAATATTCCAAAGAGATACATTGTAATTCTCGAATATTAGAATATTCTGGAATAACAACAGATTGAACGGATTAAAATATAAGAGTCGTAAGATTATCCGCCCTCTCCGCAATATCTAAAGTGATGGGAAAAATCAGTTTGGACACCAATAGAGAGTTCAATTATTATACATAGCGTTATGAATTTTTGCGTATGTTCAAATAGATGTCATCCTGAACGAAGTGAAGGATCTCGTCCCTGCTCTCCAGACGAGATGCTTCACTGCGTTCAGCATTACACCCGCGAAATATGCGAACTTATCTCTGACGCTGTGTATGAACGACGCGCCGACCAAGTCGTTGCCGATATACTCAAATCTAAAGGCTAGTGTTCAGTCCCAGAATTACCTGTAAATTTGTATCGTTCAGAGTTCACCGCTTCAGCGTGTTTATAAAAGAAACATACGCACACTGAGGCCGTGAACTATAAACTATTTAATTCTGGGACTGACCACTAGTGTTCACTTGCATTAATGGCTTCCAGTATATCGGACAGGAGGACAGGCGTCCCTGCCTGTCTCGAGAGATATGGCTGCAAAGTGGACAAGCAGGGACGCCTGTCCTCCTGTCTTACTATAATGCCAGTTTCTTTTGCAACGAGGCGCTAGTAATTTAATGCCAGTGTTAATGCCATAGTCTGAGTTTTCTGGATTAGAACGCGGCTTTAAAGTCTATTCGCATATCCAATCGAATGCCGTAGGGTGTCCACACCCTGCGGAACTGCCAATCCCTGCAGCAGGATGGGAACATCCTGCTGCAAGATGCGAAAAGACTTTTGAACCGCGCTATAACCTTCATTTTTGCAATTTGCTCATTAGTCATTCTAAATTCCAAATTTCTAACTCAAAAATTATCTGGGCAATTGAACTCAAGCCGGATTGGTGTAAAGGCTGCTACCTTTGCATCGATGTATGTCCGGTTGAGGGGATATTCAAGAAAGCCGACCTCATAGGTTCAAAGGGCTTTAAGCCGTTGTTAGTGAACCCGGAGGGCTGCACAAATTGCCAACTCTGCGAATTGCTCTGCCCCGATTTGGCAATTACGATTTTGCCTTTCGGCGAGGAGGATAATTACTTGGTGGGAGTCGTCGATGCGTCCGACCATTGAACGTGTGAAATCGCCTATCCCGCCGGGCAATTATTTCTTGATGGGCGACGATGCTGCGGCTGACGGCGCCATTGTCGCGGGGTGCAACTTCTTTGCCGGTTACCCGATAACCCCTGCCAGCGAACTGATGGTGCGGATAGTGCATCGTCTAAAGGAATTCGGCGGGGAATTCATTCAAATGGAGGATGAGATAGGCTCCATTTGCGCGATGATTGGGGCGTCTTGGGCTGGCGCACGGGCAATGACGGCGACATCCGGACCGGGCTTCAGCCTGATGATGGAGGGAATCGGATACGCCGCTTTTACTGAGACGCCGCTGGTGGTGGTCGATATTCAACGCGCTGGACCGGCGACCGGCCAGGCCACCCGACCCGGTTCCGGCGATGTTTTGCAGGTTAAATATGGCAGCCACGGCGATTATGAAATTATCGCTTTCTCGCCTTGGTCAGTGCAGGAAATGTTCGACTTGACGGCGGCTGCTTTCAACTATGCTGAAGCCTATCGCGTGCCGGTGTTTGTGATGGCGGATGAGAGCGTCGGACACCTTCACGAAAAAGTTGCCATCCCCGACACTGTTGAGCGTTGGCGGAGACCGACACAACCGGGCGCTCAGCCTTTCGACACCGACGACCCAGACGGCGTCCCGTCGATGCCGGCCTTTGGCCAGGGCGAAAAATTATTGATCACCGGTTCGACGCATAATGGCTTGGGTTTTCGCAAAACGCAGGACAGCAGTGTTCATAGCCGACTAGTCAAACGGTTAGTGCAAAAAATTCGCAATGCCGCTGATAATATTGCGCAATCCCAAGCATATTATACTGAAGAGGTAGAAATTTTGTTCGTGGCTTATGGCTTTTCCGCCCGTGCTGCCCTTAATGTAGTTCATAATTTACGCCGGGCGGGCGTCAAAGCCGGTTTGTTCCGGCCGATAACGCTCTGGCCTTTCCCTGAAAAAGCCCTTTTAAGCATTGCTTCGCAAGCCCGCTTTATAATTGCGCCGGAGATGAACTGGGGGCAGATGGCGCGGGAAATCGAAAGGATCCTCCATCGCCCGGTTATCAGTATTCCACAGGTGAACGGCGAAGGAATGAAGCCTGAAACAATCTTCGCTGCGCTCAAGGCGCAATCGCTGGTGAACTTATGAGCCGGACGCTATTGCCTTACCTTAGACTGGAAGCCTTTCCGACGCCGTTCTGCAGCGGGTGTGGGCATGGTATATTACTCGGCGCGGTCGTGCGGGCAGTCAACAAAGCCGGCTTGGACTGGAACAAACTGCTTTTTGCCTCCGGCATCGGCTGCGCGGCGTGGATCCCTTCGCCGCACTTCGCCGCTGACACATTGCACACCTTGCACGGCCGGCCGATTGCCTTTGGCACAGGCGCTTATCTGGCTAATAAGAGTCTGAAAGTGATTGTAATATCCGGCGACGGCGATTTATCGGCTATCGGCGGCAATCACCTCATCCACGCGGCGCGCCGCAATTTGCCGTTGACGGTGATTTGCGCCAACAACAGCATCTACGGAATGACTGGCGGGCAAGCCGCGCCGACTACGCCCTGCGATGCCTTTACGCAGACGACCCCCTGGGCGGGCGGCGAACCGCCCTTCGACCTTTGCCGACTAGTTGAGGGCGCCGGCGCTAAATATATCGCCCGCCATACGGTTTTTCAAATCCGACAGTTGATAAATGTTATGAGCAAGGCGTTGGTCTTCGATGGCTTCAGTTTTATCGAAGTTATCAGCCCCTGTCCTACTCACTTCGGCAAATTGAACGCCATCTCCTCGCTCGGCGATTTTCGCGCCCGGCTGAAAGAGATTTACATCGACAAGCGCAGATTGGATAAGTTGACGGCTTCGGAACGGCAGAATAAATTTCCAACTGGGGAGTTGACCGCTCTATGAAGCGCATCGACCTTATAATCTGCGGTTTTGGCGGGCAGGGCGTGATTTTCGCCGGTGAACTCATCGGCCGCGCCGGAATGTTGGCAGGTATGGAATCAGCGCAATCATCGGCTTACGGCGCTGAAGCGCGCGGCTCGGCTTGTTCGACCGGCGTCGTCCTGTCCGATGAGCCTATTGACTACCCAATTGTGCGTCAACCGGATATTTTACTCGCTTTCTCGCAGGACGGCTATCGAGCCTATGCGTCTTTGGTCAAGTCCGGCGGGCAAATCTTTTACGACTGCGATTTAGTCCGGCCTGCGTCTATCGACAGCATCGAACAGACTGGAATTCCAGCCACCGCTGAAGCCGCCGCCATCGGCAATAAGAATGTGGCGAATGTAGTTATGCTCGCCAAAATGCTCGCTGCGACGGAAATTCTGCCGCAGGAAGCCCTTATTAAGAGCATCATCGAACAAAGTTCCCCCGCCTATCGCGAGATAAACCTCAAAGCCTTAGTTTTATGTCAATTGTGCAATGTCGTATGTCATCCTAAACGAAGTGAAGGATCTCGTCTGGATGAGTAAGTCTTTAGGACGAGATCCTTCACTTCGTTCAGGATGACACCCGCGAAATATGCGAACTGAATTATGACGCTGTGTATAGGACGAGATCCTTCACTTCGTTTAGGATGACGATATCTTACGCTTGACATAGCGCTAGAAATTTAGCTCAAAACTATAGAAGATTGCATCAGCGTTAACACCTGATGCAGCCGCTTATCCCTCTCCCCTGACGCGACGGCTTATCTATCCCATCCTTTGTGGATTATTCGCTTAATTTTCCCGTTCACCGTTGCGGACCGCCCCTAAACTGTTTTAAAAAGACAATCCCGGTCGTATTATTAAATATGTCAAAATCAACTAAACGCAAATCGATGCTAATCAATCAATCGACTCTCATAATGGGCTCGCTGGCGGTGCTGGCTATTATCATCGCCTGGCGCAAAAGCGGTGGCGAGGCGGTCGAGCAAGGTTTAAAAGAGGGCGGCAGTTTATTCCTGACTATTCTGCCCAATTTGATCTTCGGTTTTGCGCTGGCCGGGATGATGCAGGTTTTAATTCCTAAGGAACTTGTAACCAAGTGGCTTGGCGCCGGCAGTGGTTTAAAAGGTTTGACGGTAGGCACAATTTTAGGCGCGGTAACGCCCGGCGGACCTTTTTCGCAGTTCCCTTTAGTGGCTTCGATGTGGAAGATGGGCGCGACGCCGGGGCCGCTGGCGGCTTATTTAACCGCCTGGTCGCTGCTCGGCGTGAACCGCGTCATCGTCTATGAATATCCGTTTATGGGCCCGACTTTTACGGCTGTGCATTTATCGGCGTGTCTGTTTGCGCCGCCGTTAATCGGCGCGGCGGTGGGATTTGTCTTTCAGAAACTCGGATGATTTGGAGAGTTCGCAAGTTAGCAAGTTGAACGAATTGTCCACTTTGTCCTCTTATTCCCTTAAAAATCTTCTATCTCCGTAACATCTCCAGCACATTCGCAAAATCCTCCGGCAGGTCTGACTCGAAATGCAACTGCTGTCTCGTTATCGGGTGAATAAAGCCGAGAATCACCGCGTGCAGCATCTGTCGTTGCGCTGCTTCCAAATACCGCGCCGCCTGAATTCGCTGCGCTGAAGATAATTTCCCCATTTGCCGGTTGCGCCCGGCATAGTCCGGATCGCCGAACACGGGATGCCCAATATGCGAAAGATGCACCCGTATTTGGTGCGTTCGCCCGGTCTCCAATTTTAATGCCAGATGAGCCAGGAAATCGAATTTCTCAAGTTGCGTCCAATGCGTCCGCGCCGGTTTGCCTGACTCAGCGCCGTCAGCCAGCGGCCGACGCACGGTATATTTCTGCCGGTCGCGCGGGTCTCGACCAATTGGCGCGTCGATAAGGCCGCGCTTGGCCGGGAATTGCCACCAGACGAGCGCCTGATATTCCCGCTCGACGCTATGCTCGCGAAATTGTTCCGACAACCTCGACATCGCCGGCTCGCGCTTGCAGACAACCAATAAGCCGGATGTCGCCTTATCGAGCCGATGCACGACACCGGGACGGTCAGGGTCGTTATCGGCAGCCGGCGTCAGCAGCCCATAATGCGCCAACAAAGCGTTGACCAATGTCCCGGTGCGGTTGCCCTTTGCCGGATGAACGACCATCCCAGCCGGCTTATCGATAACGACCAGCCATTCATCCTCATAAACAACCTTTAGCGGGATAGGCTCCGGTGTCAATTCCAGCGGCGGTTGCGCCAGGAAAGTCAGCCGAATCGTTTCGCCGCCGCGGACTTTGTGCGCAGGCTTGACCTGACGACCATTCACTGTCACATTACAGGACTTAATCGCTGATTCGGCTTGCGAACGTGTCATATCCGCCACTTGCCGCGCTAAAAACACATCCAGCCGTTCAGGCGCCTTGCCGGAGGGTATCAATATCTCTACTTCGCGCAACACTTTTTCAGGCGCGTCGATGTTCTTATCGTTCTGCAATTAGTTAGGCGTTGTCATTTTTACTATAATATTGTATCTTTATAACCTATCGCAATGGAACTTTTCGACATTTTAAGCGTCAATTATAAAAAGTTATGAGTTTTAAGTTGTAAGGCGTAAGGTGATGATGATGATAACAATGATGAACTTTCTACTTACACCTCACACCATACAACCTAATACCAATTTACTAAAAATTAAATTATCAATGGCACAGAATTACGAACAAATTCAAGCGCTTACCGAACATGTTGAGCGCGAAGGTCGATTTTTAACCGACATAGAGCGGGAAGTTAGCCGGGCGGTCGTCGGACAGAAGCGGATGGTTGACCGCCTGCTCATCGGTCTGCTTGCCGACGGGCATATTTTATTGGAAGGTGTGCCGGGACTGGCGAAAACGACAGCTGTCAAAGCCGTCGCCAAATCCATCGCGGCTTCCTTCCATCGCATTCAATTCACGCCGGACCTGTTGCCTGCCGACCTCGTCGGCACACTGATATACAACCAGCGCGAAGGCAGTTTTCAAGTTAAAAAAGGTCCATTGTTCGCCCACTTCATCCTGGCCGATGAAATCAACCGCGCGCCGGCCAAGGTGCAGTCCGCGCTGCTGGAAGCAATGCAGGAGCGGCAAATCACCATCGGCGAAGAAACCTATTCTTTAGCCGATCCCTTCCTGGTGCTGGCGACGCAGAATCCCATCGAACAAGAAGGCACTTATCCGCTGCCGGAAGCGCAGGTGGACCGCTTTATGTTCAAAGTGGTCATAGATTACCCTGAACGGACTGAGGAACTTGAAATTTTGCGCCGTGGCGACACATCCGCGGTAGATACTGTGCAACCAGTCGTAAAACCGGAACAAATTTCGAACGCCCGTAAGTTAGTTGACCGGATTTATGTTGACGAGAAGGTTGAAAACTATGTTTTGGATATAGTTACCGCCACGCGCCAGCCGGGGCGCTTCGGATTGGAGAAATTGCGGGATAAAATACGCTATGGCGCTTCGCCGCGGGCGTCGATTTACTTAATTAAAGCCGGACGCTCACACGCCTTCCTGCGCAAGCGCGGTTATGTTACGCCGGAAGATGTGCGCGCCATCGGCTTCGAAGTTCTGCGCCACCGGATTATGATCACCTTCGAAGCGGAAGCCGACGAAATCACTTCCGACGACATCGTCCGAGACATTTTCGACCATATCGAAGTGCCGTAAAATAGACAAGTATAACGCCCGGACTCATTAGACACAAAATCTGTCCATACAGTCCATCGCGTCCGTATTGTCCATATACTTTCACCATCGCATCCACCATTAAAATAACCGGTCCCTTCACCGGACGCGCTGCCGATTGCGAACCGATCCTGCGCGCTATTCCCGAATGGTTTGGCATTGAATCTTCTATTCTAAACTATCTGAAGAGGATAGATGTATTGCCTACATTCTTAGCGCTGGACAGTGAAAAACCGATTGGTTTCCTTACGGTGGAGCGTTATGGAGTGCATTCAGCCGAGATGTTAGTGATGGGTGTATATAAGGAATACCACCGGCAAGGCATCGGACGCCGGCTGGTCAAGACTGCCGAGGAATACTTGTTAGCGCTGGGTGTGGAATATATTCAGGTTAAAACCTTAAGCGATTCGCACCCCGATTTAAATTACACCAAAACAAGAGAATTTTATTATGCTCTTGGTTTTAGAAAACTCGAGGAATTTCCGACATTATGGGGCGCAGCCAGTCCCTGTCTTCAATTAATCAAGAAATTATAGATAATGCCCGCTGCTGAAAATACATCTACTTCGCTGCCGATTTCGCGCGAACTGCTGCACAAAGTGCGGCTGCTTGAACTGCGGACGCGGCTGCAGGTGCGCGACGTTTTCGCCGGACGCTATCACTCGGTCTTCAAAGGCCAAGGGATGGACTTTTCGGAAGTGCGCGAATATTCGCCCGGCGATGATGTGCGGCTTATCGACTGGAATGTCTCGGCGCGAATGGGACATCCGTATGTCAAGTTGTTCCGTGAGGAGCGGGAACTGACGATTATGCTGTTAGTTGACCTGTCGGCTTCGACCGATTTCGGCACGCAGACGGCGCTTAAGCGTGAGGTCGCCGCGGAATTGACAGCGTTGCTGGCGCTCTGTGCACTGACGAACAACGATAAGGTCGGGCTGATCATCTTCAGCGATAAAATTGAGCATTTCGTGGCGCCGAAGAAAGGCCGGCGGCATATCCTGCGCCTCATCCGCGATGTGCTGGTTTTCCAGCCCCAGTCGCGCGGCACGGCTATTGGCGGCGCCGTCGAATATGCGCTGCACGCGCTGCGCAAACGCTCGGTCTTCTTCCTCATATCCGACTTCGGTGTCGAGGACTATCGCAAAGCCGTGCGCGTTGCAGCGAAAAAGCACGATTTAATCGCTATCGAGCTCTACGACCCGCGCGAGAGACATCTGATACCGGTCGGAACTGTGCCTTTGTATGACCCCGAGGCGAATATAACTCTTTGGTTCGATACCAGTCCGAAGCAGATTAGGGAAATGTTTAGAAAAGAGGTCAGCAAACGCGCTTACGAACGGGAAACATTTTTCAAGCAGCACAGCATCGACCGCATCGAACTGCCTGTCGATAAGCCGTATTTTCTGGAATTAGTTCGTTTCTTTAGAATGCGCGAGAGGAGGCGGTGAGGGCAGTTTTAATAATGTTTAGGGTCATTTACAAAGGATTTGATGAGGCTGTCAACCGTAGAGGGTTGATGGCGGTTAAAGCCAAATTGCTGCCGGCCACGGCGGGTCGGCAGCGAATTGGATCCCGCGCGGGTCGGCAACAGATTGGATCCCGTCCCCGCTTGCGAGAAATTCAGGCTTTCCCCCTCTGCTTACGAGAAAATCAAGCCTTCCCCCCCCGCCT
>Ga0194125_10006996_pt1 | contig 16446 bp, 15 predicted proteins | sample TA2KigC250mmetaG_FD_148626 | JGI IMG/M metagenome (GOLD analysis project Ga0194125, IMG submission 148626) | Freshwater microbial communities from Lake Tanganyika, Tanzania - TA2015034 Kigoma Deep Cast 250m | ecosystem: Environmental > Aquatic > Freshwater > Lake | place: Tanzania: Lake... | reverse complement strand
GGGATTTTCCCGGGATGAAGGCCGCCGTGCAGGTGGCCGGGACGATCAACGATTCGTCGCAGGTCGACCGGGGCTGGACGGCCGAGGTCGCCTTTCCGTGGAGCGGCATGAAGGCGCTGGCGGGGGACAGGCCCGTGCCGCCGAGGGACGGCGACGTCTGGCGCATGGATTTCTCGAGGTTCGAGCTGCTGGAGTTCTGCGGCGGCAAGGCCGAGCCGCACCCCGGCTGGGCCCTCAACCGCCACGGCGTCTACGACTCCCACATCCCCGAGTGCTTCTCCTTCGTCCATTTCGCCGCGGCTGCTTAAATTATTTGATATCTGTTGATTACAACAGCCAGGGCAGGCTTGACCAGGCTTGACATATTCTTTACAAATCCTTGACAACTGGCCGTCGCGGCGGGGCTATTCTTGAGAGCGACATCCTCGACACCCGCGGCAGGGATGCGGGGATGATCGCGATCAAGGAGGAAAAGACATGTTGAGGAACAAGGGGAAAGCGATGGGGTTCTTGGGCGCTCTGGGGGCCGTGGCTCTCGTCCTGGCCCTCTATGTCCCTGGCTTCGCCCAGGCGAACGGCGCCAAGACCTTGACCATCCTGCACACGAACGACACGCACTCGGCCATGCTGCCGTTCGGCCACCCGGCCCTGCCCGGGCCATTCGCCGGGCTGAAGGGCATCCCCGGCGCGGGCTCGGGGCCGGGAGCCATGAGCGCGGGCCGGGCCGCGGACGTCCGCGAGACCGGAGGGATCGCCAGGATGGCTACGCTGATCAAGGGCTTGCGGGCAGGGAACCAAAACGTCCTGGCCCTGCACGCCGGCGACGTCTTCGTCGGCAGCTTCGAGTTCAACAAGTACCTGGGCTATCCCGAGCTGAAGATCATGGAGTCGCTCTACGACGCCATGACCCTCGGCAACCACGAGTTCGACCTGGGGGTCGACACCCTGGCCGGGATCCTCGGCGGTCAGATCGCCGGCGGTCCGCCGGTGACCTTGCCGCTGCTCTGCGCCAACATGAGGCTCGACGACACTTTTCTCGCCGGCATCGTCCAGAAGTCCATCATCAAGGACGTCGGCGGCGTTAAGGTCGGCATTTTCGGGATGACGACCGAGGACGAGCAGAACTACTCCGCCGAGATGATCGCCCGGTTCTCGGGGGATCCCTTCACGGTGGCCGGCACGCAGGCTCACATGCTGAGGCTGGCCGGCTGCGAAGTCGTCGTCTGCCTGTCGCACATGGGGACGGCGGCCGACCTCATGGGCCTCGCCGACAACGTGCCCGGCATCGACATCATCGTCGGCGGTCACAGCCACGACCTGTTCGATGAGGCGATCGAACGCGGCGGGAAGATCGTCGTCCAGGCGGGGAGCCACGGCCGCTTCCTCGGCCAGCTCCGCATCAACTACACGCCCGGGGGCGGGGTCAGCCTCGTCGATTGGCGCCTCCACGCCGTCGACAGCCATGTCAAGCCCGACCCGGCGCTCCAGGCGCGCCTGAACGTCCTGCGCGCCGGCATCGTCCATGACCCGCGCTTCGGCCCCGTCTACTCGAGGCTCGTGGCCCTGGTCGGCAAGGACATCGACAAGGATTGGCCGGCGACGGGCCCGAACCGCGACACGCCCCTCGGCAACCTGGTCACGGACGCCATGAAATGGGCCGTCGAGCAGGCCGGCTTCGAGGTCGACTGCGCCCTCGACGCCCTGGGCTTCGTCGCCTACGGGATCCCGGCTGGGAAGGTCGTCGGCAACGACGTCCTGCGGGCCGTACCCTACGGCTACGACCCGGTGTCCGGGCTCGGCTTTAAGCTCCTCGTCGTGCCCATGCCCGGCATGCTCATCCTCGGCGGCCTCGAATATTCGACCTCCTACGTGGAATACATGAGCGACCTCAGCATCCAGGCCTCGGGCATGACCTACGCCTACGATTCGAGCCGGGTGCCGCAGATGTTCGGCGGGCCGGGCCGTCTCGAACCCATGTCGGTCATGATCGACGGCGAGTACGTGGCCGCTAACCTCGACAAGCCCTACATGGTCGTCATGACCGAACAGGTCTTCAAATTCCTGCAGGCCATCGTGGCCTCCCAGGGGATCGAGCTGGTGTCCTTCCCGACGGGCATCCTCGAGTACAACGCCGTGCGCGACTACATGCGGTCCCTGAGGCACGTCGTCTACGAATCGGAGGGCCGGGTCCGGGACATCCGGTAGCGGTAGCGCCGGGCGGGGCGTTGGCCGCCGGCACGGAGCGGTCTTTCCGGGCCGGCGGCCCTCCGGACCGGGGGGGTGGGCGTTCGAGGCCGCGATCAGAGCGGGGCCAGCTCGAGCCCGAGCCGGGCGAAGTCCCGGCGGTTGAAGCTCGCGACTCCGGAGCACCCCGCCACCCGGCTGCCGGCGGCGATATAGGCGTCGGCGAACTCGGCGCCGGTCGTCGAGGCCAGGGTCAGGGCCTCGGCGACGAGGGGGGCGTCCGTCATGGTCATTCCGGGTGTCGCGAAGATCGCCCGGAGGATCTCGAGGACGCGGTCCTTGGGCGTCTTGTAGGCGGCGCGAAGCGTCCAGGCCAGCTCGAAAAGGACGGGGGGGCCGGTGACGAGCCGGCACTCCTCCCGGCAGGCGGCCTCGAAAAGACGGGCGGCCTTTTGGTGCTGGCCCTGGTCGTCGACGGTCAGGAACCGCAAGAAGACGTTGGCGTCGACGAACCAGGTCGTCATGACGCCTTTTTCAGCCGGCCGGCCACGGCCCGGGCCGCCTTGTGAGTCTCGACGCCGCGGGGGAGGGCCCGGCCCAGGGCCCCCTTGAAGTCCATCAGGTCGGGCGCGGAGCGGATGACGATGGCGTCGCCGCGGACCTCGACGAGCACGCGGTCGCGGGGCTTGATGCCGACCTCGCGGCAGGCCGCCGCCGGCAGGGTGATCTGGCTTTTCGAGGACACGGTCGCGGTCGTCATGGACATTGCCTTTACTATTTAATATTTCCTTTACTAACTATATATAGTAAAGAAACTCTTGTCAAGGGACGATCGGCCGGGTCCGCTTTGTCTTTGCCGGGGAGCCGTCCTCTCAGCTGTCCTCTCACGGATATAGACGCGCGGGCGGGGCGGATCGTCTCACGCGCGGGGGGGGGCGATTCGCGTCGGGCTGGAGCGTCGCCCGAATCCGCCCGAGTCCGCCTTGACTTCGGGACCGCGGCGAGGCTATATTCCGTCCGGAGCCCTATGATCTGCAGGCGTTGCCGCACCGCCAATCCCGACACATCCATTTACTGTTCGCGATGCGGGACCCCGCTCGTAAGGGGCCCGTCCCGCGCCAAGCGGGGCATCCCCTGGGTGGCCGCGGCCGCCGGGGCCGTCGTGCTGATCGGGGCCGGGTTCTTCCTTGCGGGGCTGCTCTCCGAGCGGGGGGACGCGCCCGCGCCGGATGCCGGGAAAGTAGAGAGGCCCCCCGACGCCCGGGCCGCACGGGCGGCTGGCGACCGAGGCGCGATCACGATCACGGTCGCGGGCGAGATCGCCGTTCTCGATGCCCGCGGCGCGGAGGTTTCTCGGACGCAGGTGCCGGTCGCCGGCGGCGGATGGGCGGCCCTGCCGCTCTCCGCGCTTTTCGGGGGAACGTCCCTCGAATTCCACTCCCACGGCGCGTCCGCGTCCGGCGGCGGCCCGGTGCCCATCGAACGAGGGATCTGGGCGGCCGGCGAGCCCTTGGTCCTCTTGCGGATCGAGGCCGGGGCGGGGGGTGGAAGCGGAGCCATCGAGCTGCGGCCCTGGCGGCAGGCCCTGCCTCTCGAGTGGCACGCCGTCTCCGCGGACAGCGGCCCGTACCAGATCGAGGCTGAGGCCGTCTCGGACGCGCGAAGAGCGATCTCGGCGACGATCGTCCTTCCTCGCGAGGTACGGCAGCCCGGCTTCTTCGTCCAGGACGATCGGCTCGTCGGTTGGACATTCGGTGAAGGCCTGGAGACGGGATACTTGTGGACGGGCCGGCGGGGCGCGGAGATCGAGGCGAACATCGACGTCGGCGAGTTGCTGGATTCCATCGTCGCCCCGAGCCGGGAGGCCGCCTTCGCCCGGGCGCTGGCCGCGGGCGGCGCCGTCCCCGCGCTGGAGAAGTTGCGGGCCCTGGCCGCGGGCTTCGATCAAGCGCCGCTGCTTCAAGCCCGGGACCTTCCGCCCGGGCTGCGGCAGGAAGCGGTCACCCGCGAGATGCACGCCGTCTCCTCGGACCTTATCCGGAGGGGCGGGGGGCGCGACGTGGCCGCGGTCCTCAACTCCTACGTCCTGGCCGAGGCGGCCGACCCGGAGCTCGTCAAGGACGCCGTGCTGGCCGTGCTGGCGGTGGAGGACTACAACCGGGCCTTGCGCCACCTCGAGCGGCTCAAAGCGGGCCTCTCCGCCATCCCGCGGGCGACCCGGGCCCTGGCCGGCCTGGACGCCTTCCACGCCAAGCTCTACAAGGATTGGATCCGGCAGATCGTCGAGAAGGGCGGCTACTACAGCGGCGAGTCGGCCTACGAGGAAGCCCGGCAGGCCTTCCCGGATGACGCGGAGGTCCACCTGCTGGGGGTCGAAGTGGCCCTGGCCGCCAACGACCACGAATTGGCGGAGGAGCGCCTCAAAGCGCGCGAATACCGGGCCAAGGACAAGGAGTGGGCCGATCGGCTCGCGGCCCGGCTCCAGGCCCACGAGGAAAGCCAGACCGTGGTCATCCGCTTCGGGCCGCGCGAGCAGCAGATCAAGCTCGACGCCAAGATCAACGGCGTGCGAACGCAGGAGTTCATCGTCGACACGGGCGCCAACACCTCGTCCATCCCCTCGAGCGCCCTGAAGGCGCTGGGCATCAGGATCGACGATTCGACGCGGGTCGTGCGCGTGTCCACGGCGGGGGGCGTCGGCCTGACCTACCAGGTCTCCCTCGATTCCATCGGGATCGGGGGGCTCGTCGTCAGGAACCTCGAGGTCCTGGTCCTCGACCTGCCGCACGATGACGGCGTCGGGCTGCTGGGGCTCGATTTCCTGAGGCACTTCCGCTACGAGATCGATAACCAACAGGGCACGCTGACCCTGCGGAAGAAGTGAGCCTGTCCCGTCCTTCGTCCTGGCGGCGGGCGGCGCGGAGGCTGTGACGGCGGGATCTCGGGAATTCGTTAGTTGCGATAGTTGGGACAATGAGAGGAGGCCCCCGATGGCCGACAAGCCCGACGCGATCACCGAAAAGCTGAGGGTCTGGGAACCTCCCCCCGATCGGACGCGGATCACGACCCTCGACGCGCATACGGCAGGCGAGCCGCTGCGCATCGTCACGGGCGGCTTTCCCGAGGCGCCGGGGCGGACGATCCTCGAAAGACGGGCGTTCATCAAGGACAACCTGGACCACCTGCGGACGGCGCTGATGTTCGAGCCGCGGGGGCACGCGGACATGTACGGGTGCGTCCTCACCAGGCCGGTCGAGGAGGGGTCGCGCTTCGGAGTGATCTTCATGCACAACGAGGGTTACAGCACGATGTGCGGGCACGCCGTCATCGCCCTGGCCGAGGTCGCCGTGCGGATGGCGCCGGTGACGGAGATCGCGATGGACACCGCGGCGGGGAAAGTCAGGGCGTTCGTGCGCATCGAGGGGGGAGAAAGGGGCGAGAAGGGCGAGAAGGGCGAGAAGGGCAAGAGGGGCGAGGGGGGCGAGATCGCGGCCGTCTGGTTCCACAACGTGCCGTCGTTCGTGCTGGCGGCGGGGCGGGCGGTCGATGTGCCGGGCCTGGGGACGGTGAGGTACGATATCGCCTTCGGCGGGGCCTTTTACGCGTTCGTCGACGCCGACGCGCTGGGCATCGCCATGGAGGAGCGGAACGTCAGGGACCTGATCCAAAAGGGGATGGCCGTCAAACGGGCGGTCATGGCCAGCGGCCCGATCGTCCATCCGTTCGAAAAGGACCTCGGGTTTTTGTACGGGACGATCTTCACGGGGCGGGGACACACGGCGGGCGTCGACAGCCGGAACGTCTGCGTCTTCGCCGAGGGCGAGGTCGACCGCAGCCCGACGGGAACGGGCGTCTCGGCGCGGATGGCGCTGCACCACAGCCGGGGGGAGATCGGCGTGGATGAGCCGATGGTCATCGAGAGCCTCATCGGGACGCGGTTCGTGGGGCGGGTCGTGCAGACGGTGAAGTTCGGCCCGTACGACGCCGTCATCCCGCAGGTCGAAGGACGGGCTTTCATCACTGGCCGGCACGAGTTCCTCATCGACCCCCGGGACCCGCTCGGGGCGGGTTTCATCCTGCGCTGATTCCGCCTTGGCTGCTGTAGTTCAGCGGTAGTCTTTGAGAGCGATGAGGCGGGCGCCCCACGGGCAATAATAGCCGACCGTCTGCAGCCAATAGTCGAGGTTGGCCTCGACGAACGACGGGAGGCCGTCGCACAGTTCGATGGTCGCCTCGGCCATCTCGATCTCCTCGGGATCGATGTGCCAGGACCACGGCAGGTTGTACGAGACCCGGCCGGCGCGGAGGCGGCCGTTGGGGATGCGGGCGTTCGACTGCCCGTTCCACAGGGCGATGATCTGGTCGATCGTCGAGGCCTTGGTGACGAAGACGCTGAACCGCTCGCCGTAGACATCGAACGTGGCCAGGACGCCGCCCTCGAGCCCGGGCCCCGTGGCTGACTTGCAGGCGGGGAGGAGAAGGAGGAAGGCGAGAGCGGCCCCGATCGCCAGACCGGTTACGGCTTTGACCGTTGCCGCGGACGGGTTGCGAGCCGCATGACGCTTGCTGCTTCTCATACAGGCGGACCCTCTATTCATTATATAGCCCAGAGTATCCAGTCTGTCCAGTGGGCGGCGGTGAGATCGGTTTTTTCTGGGGAGATGCGGGGAGAGCGCGCAGTCGTCCGTTCGGAGGCGGCGCATCGCGGGGTCGACAAAGCCGCTCAGGCCGCCAAAAAGGACCCCGCTGCAAAAGGCAGGTTGGATCTCAGCGGCTTGTCGCGGCCAGGGCGCGCAGGTGCCGGATGTGTTCGGCGAGCAGGCCGCGGGCCATGGCCATGACGGCCGGCATGGTGTCCTTGGCGAGAAGCTCCCGCCCTTCGACCGGGTCGGCGAACGACAGGCGGACGTTGAGCTTGACGCTCCCGGGGCGCGACAACTGCCGGATGAACTGCAGGACCTCGGCCACCTTCTGGCGCCGCGGGGCCGACCGGCGGATCTTGGTCAGCATGCTGCGGGCGAAGCGCGGCATGACCACGCCGCTGGCGATGGCCGCCATGAGCCGGGTCTCCGGCGCCTTGCGCAGCATGAGCTCGACGCTCCGCGACCAGCCTCCGACGGCGGCGGCCGCGGCCGGAACGGGGCAGATCTCCGGGTCGGGCTCGACCTCGCCGTGGGGGAAGATCAGCAGGGCCTCGCCTTTCCTCAGGCGGCGGACGGAGTCCTTCAGGGCGGCCATGCGCCCGGCCGCGTGGCGCGGGGTGTAAACGAAATGCCTGCCGGCGGCCTCGAAAGCGCGGGTGAAGGGGACGTCGGAGATGACGACGTTGACGTCCTTGCGGGGAATGGACGACAGCAGGGCGATCGAGTCGAGGCCTCCGGGATGGTTCGCGACGACGAGGAGCGGGCCTTCCCGCGGGATCTTCTCCGCGCCCCGGGCCGAGACCTCCATCCCGAAGTCCGGCAGGATGCGGCGGGCGCCTCCGCTGATCCCCGATGTCAGGGCGGCTTCATCGGCGCGGGCGGCGATGCGGCCCATCTGACCGGCGGGAAGCTTGAAGAGCGGTCCCAGGAAGGTGCGCGCGACCCCGTTGGCGATGGTGTCCCGGGTCAGGCCGAAGGCGTGGAAGATCTCCTTGATGATCTTCTCGCGGAAGATCTGGACCTTCTCCATCTCCTCTTGCCAGGTCATGGTGCCCCTATTTTACCAAAAACCGATCAAGGGGCACAATACTCCGCGCTTGGCTGTCGCGCGATCCCGGCGGGGGCCTTTTTTCGTCTCTCTTTTTATCGTATACTGGGCCACATCAAGAGCCTTTTCAGGAGGGAAACGCATGAAAAGAAGGGAATTCGTCGAGAAAAGCGGGTGCGGGCTGGCCGCGGCCTGGCTGGCCTCCTTGGGTCTGACGTCCTGCAAGAAGGAAGAGGCCGCCGCCCCCGCCATGAGCCCCGATCAGCCGCCCGCCGAGATCGCTACGGCCGTCGACAGGAAGGACGTGATCAAGAAGCTACTCATGGAGAAGATGGGCAAGACCGGAGAAGAAGCCGAAGCCATGATCGCGGAATTCGAGGCCAAGCTGCCCATGGTCAAGGAGATGTGCATTTGCAAGGGCTGCCCGAGCTATGTCGCCGAGGAGAGCGAGCTCGGCTTCTGCCATCCGTTGATCGGCAAGAGCGCCAAGATCATCGAGGAAAAAGGCTGTGTGTGCCCGACCTGCCCGGTGTATCCCCAGATGGGCATGAAGAACGGCTATTACTGCACCCGGATGTCGGAGCTCGAGCAGGAAGCCGCCAAAGCCTAATTTGGGGACACAATACCCATTCCCCAATTTGCCGGCCCCGTACTTCGGCGCCCGCTGCGATGCAAAAAGTTCATTTTAGGGCCCGAAAACGTTGGAATTAAGCTGTAGCCGACTTATAAAAATGAAGATAAATCAATGAAAAAAATCAAGTTCCTGAGGTCCGACCCCAAGTTCATGTTGGCCGTCGCTGTCTTGCTCGGGTTGTTCGGGTCGCTCGGGTCGTGCACCAAGGCGGCGCCGCCTCCGCCGGGCTACACCTCTTTCGAGGTCACGATCGACCCGTTCGTCAGCGGCCAGCCGCTCTCCGGGCGCGTCATCCTGCTCCTGTCGCGGACCGAAAAATTCGATCCCCGCCCCAACGGCACGCCCGTCTTCGGGATGAACGTCGACGACCTCGCGCCCGGTGTGCCCGCCCTCATCGACGAGGCGGCCTTCGGCTACCCGGTGCGCAGCCTGCGCGATTTCCCTCCCGGCGAGTATCACGTCCAGGCCTGGCTCAACGTCTACACGACCTTCAGCCGCGGCGACGGCCACGTCATCAAGCTCCACCACGACCAGGGCGAGGGCCAGAACTGGCGCCGCTCACCCGGCAACCTGTTCTCGGCCCCGACCAAGGTCCTCATCGAGGCCGGCAAGGCCCAGACCGTGCCCCTCGTCCTCGACCAGATCGTGCCGCCGATCGAGCCCTACGTGGACACGAAATGGATCAAGCACCTGCGCATCGAGAGCCGGCTCCTGTCGGAGTTCTGGGGCCGGCCGATGCATCTCGGGGCCAACGTCCTGCTGCCCGCCGGCTACGACGAGAATCCCGAGGTCCGCTACCCGGTCCACTACGTGCAGGGCCACTTCCCGCGCGGGCGGGTCGGGGGGCGCGGGTTCGAGGACGAGACGAGCCCGGCCTTCAAGCTCTGGACGGCCGAGGGCCAGCCGCGCTTCATCCAGGTGACCTTCGAGCACGCCTGCCCCTACTACGACGACTCCTACGGCGTGAACTCCGAGAACGTCGGGCCCTACGGCGATGCCATCATCACCGAGCTCATCCCGGCCGTCGAGCGCGAGTTCCGGGCCATCGGCCAGCCGTGGGCGCGGGTCCTGTCGGGGGGCTCGACGGGCGGCTGGATCGCCCTCGCGCTCCAGGCCTTCTACCCGGATCTCTTCGGCGGCGCGTGGGCCTTTTGCCCCGACCCGGTCGATTTCCGAAAGTACCAGATCGTCGACCTCTACGGGGACGAGAACGCCTACTACCGGGAGAGCGAGTGGATGCGCGTGCCGCGACCGGGGGAGCGGGGCACGGACGGCAACGTCATCTACACGATGGAGGACGAGTGCCTCTACGAGGAGGCCATCGGCGACCGTTACCGCTCGGGCGGACAATGGGCCATCTGGAACGCCGTGTTCGCGCCGGTGGCCGAGGACGGCTATCCGAAGCCGCTGTGGGACCCGCTGACGGGGGCGATCGACCGGGGGGTCGCGGAGTGGGCGAGGGAGCGATACGACCTGCGGGCCTACCTCGAGCGCAATTGGCCGCTCATCGGGCCGATGCTGGTCGGCAAGATCCACGTGTACGCCGGGCGGATGGACAATTTCTATCTCAACGAGGCCTGCTATCTGCTGGAGACGTTCCTCGAGACGACCAAAGAGCCATATTATGAGGGCGAATTCCAATACGGGGAGCGGGCCGGGCACTGCTGGTCGCCGTTCAAGGGTGACGAGCTGCTGCGGGCCATGGCTGCCCACATCGCCAAGTCGGCGCCCGAATCCGCCAAAATAGATTGGATTTATTAGTTGGGGTCGGACCACAAAATTTCCTTTGTTAAGAACAACTTAGCTCTGGTTTCGGGCCGGGCTCAAGCTGTAGAGCGCATGTTATTGGCCCCGAAATGATGTGAGGTAGGGGAGAGGAATGATTGGATTGATTGAGGTCGGACCTCAGAATTGCTTTTATCTACAACAACTTAGATCGTGTTTTCACTAGGGCTCAAGCTGTAAGAGTAACGTTTTTAGCCCCAATAAGATGAGAGGTGGGGGAGGCGGTCGATGGGTAGTATCAAGATATCGAAGCCGGTGAAAGTCGCGGGCGATGGACGCACGAGATGCTGGGGGGACGTCGAGGGCGCATTGATGCGCGATTACCACGACCGCGAGTGGGGCATGCCGCTTCACGACGACCGCAAGCTCTTCGAATTCCTCATCCTCGAGGGCATGCAGGCCGGGCTGAGCTGGAAGCTGGTCCTCGAGAAGCGAGAGAATTTCCGCCGCGCCTTCCGCGGGTTCGATCCGGTGCGGGTGGCAAAGTTCACGGCGCGGGACGTCCGGCGTCTGCTCGGCGACGCGGGGATCATCCGCAATCGGCTGAAGATCCTGGCCGCGATCAACAACGCCCGGCGGTTCCTCGAGGTCCGGCGCGAGTTCGGGTCGTTCGATCGCTACATCTGGGCTTTCGTCGACGGGAAGCCGATCCATTCCGGGCTGCGGTCGTTCTCGGATATGCCAGCCCGGACGCCCCTCTCGGACCGCATCAGCGCTGACCTCAAGGCGCGCGGGTTCAAGTTCGTGGGGTCAACGGTCGTTTACGCGCACATGCAGGCCACGGGCATGGTCAACGATCATCTCGTCGACTGTTTCCGCTACCGCGAATTGGCTCGCCGCCGCCGCTAGCTTCACGGGCTTCAAGCCCAAGCGCGCTTGTATCTTCTGAAGGAAGGCCGGGCTGCCGACGGCGACGCTTTCGGTCCAGATCGCTTCCCGCTCGATCCTCCCCTTGCGCAGAGCCTGGTCGATCCAGTTGGCGCGCATCGCGGCGAGTTCGCCGAGGTCCCGGGCCCCGACCAACGTCATCAGCGCGCCGGTGTCGACCAGATCGACGAGCTTGCCGCGGGAGGTGTGGGGGTGCGGCCGGATGAGCTCGCCGTAGCCGCAATAGGGCCACTCGCGGGGGTGGGCGACGACGCCCGCCCTGACCATGTTCATGTCGATGTAGGTGAGGCACCGGACGAACTGGGCGCCGGTCTCGATCGCGGTCGCGTGATAGCGGTCTTCCCAGAACGCGCCGTGCCGGCCCTTGCGGTGGTTGTATTCCTGGGCCACGCGGCCTTGCATGAGCTGGAGCGCGCGGGCGATGGCGGTCTCGCCGGCCGGGCTTGCGATCGCGCTGTTGTTCGCTCTCGTGATCGCGCCTCCGACATTATCTCGGACCGTGCTTCCGATCGCGGCGGGGCCTGCGATTCTGCCCTCTCCCATGCCAGCGCATACGCTGGTGCCAACGCCCACGCTCTTTGCCTCGCGGCGGCCCGCCGTGCCGAGCAGATGGATGTGGTTCGAGGTGATCATGAAATTCAGGATGACGAGCCCGTACCTGGTCTTCGCTTGAAGCGCCCAATGCATCCATGCAAGCTTGTCCCGGCGGAACTTGAGAAGGAACTCCTTCTTGTGGCAGCGGTGTGTGATGTGCCATATCAGGCCGGGTATGAAGTGACGGTTCGCTCGGGGCATGAGAGGATGTTCTCCGCTTACGCTTTCCGGATTCCGGTTCTCCGTTATAAAGAGACGGAGTGCACGCGTGGTTTGTATCACCTCCTGCGAGATAGCCGAAGAACGAGGGTGCGGGGGGGAGGGGAGAATGGAGGGGCCGCTCGCGCGTTTTTCGCACTAAAAAGGGGTTTTTTACGGGCTTGCTAGCCTGAAGACTCGAAATCCGCACGGCTTATCTTATTAATAACAATTGAGTTTTTGTGGTCCGACCCCAATCGAAGAAATTATATGGGGAAAAGCGTAAAATAGGCGAAAGATGAGCGAAGGGACGAAAGGAGAGAGCCCATGATGCCTGTCGGCCCCCTGATGATCGAGCACCGGCTGATCGAGAAGCTGATGCCTCAGATACGGGAGGCGGTGGAGGGCGCCCGGCGCACCGGGGCGATCGACCCCGATTTCGTCGAGTACGCCCTCGATTTCGTGCGGACCTACGCCGACCGCTGCCACCACGGCAAGGAGGAGGACATCCTCTTCCGGGAGCTCGACCGCAAGCCCCTGCCTCCCGGATTGCGCAAGACCATGGACGAGCTCGTCGAGGAGCACAAGACGGGCCGCCGGGCCGTCGGCGAGCTGCGGCGGGCGGTCGAGGCCTACAAGAGGGGAGAGGAGGGGGAGCGGGGCGAGGTGGGCGAGCGGGGGGACGGCGCCGCGGGCGAGGCCGCGCTCGCGGCCGTCATCGAGAAGCTCGAGTTTCTGGCCGAATTCTACCCCGCACATATCCGCAAAGAGGACGAGGGATTCTTCCTGCCGTGCATGGATTATTTCAGCCCCGAAGAGCAGGCGGCCCCCCTCAAGGAAGAGATGGAGTTCGACCGCGAGTTCGTCCACAAGATCTACCGCGAGAGGATCGCGGCGTGGGCCGAAAAGATACGGGTTTAGGGCGGGCGCAGTTCGTTTTTAGGCTTAAAAAGAGTGATTTTGCGACCCGGCCAAACTGATGCCGAGTGAGTGACCTGGGCTAACCGGCTACCATCAAACAAGATCCTGTGGTCCGACCCCAATAATGTTCAATAATTTGACATACTGATCCATGGGGAGAATCGGGGCTCCGCCGGGCTCGCAAGTGGCTGATAAAGCAAGACATCGACGGGCTTGACAGGCGCCCTGGCCAGAGTTAGCATTTATACGGTAGGCAAGGAGCATCATGCCTGGGAGGCCATCATGAAGAAAATCCTCATATTTTGTGCCGCGGCGGGGCTCGCGCTTTTCGCCGGGTCCTGCAACACGGGGAGCACCGGCAACTTCCAGCTCTACATGACCGACGCGCCCATCGAGGGCCTCGAGCACGTCTACATCACTTTCAGCCAGATCGAGGTCCGCAAGGAGGGCGAAGAAGCCTTCATCGAGCTGCTGGAGGAGCCCGTCCAGGTCGACCTGCTTCTCCTGCGCGACAAGGAAGAGAAGCTCCTCGACGTAACGCTCGACCCCGGGACCTACACGGCCATCCGGCTGACGATCAGCGAGGCGTCCATCGTGGTCAACGGACGCACCTGGACGCTGACCATCGACCCGCCCAAGGTCATCACGGTGCCCTGCAGCTTCACCATCGGCGAGGACGGGACCGTCAAGTGCCTGCTCGACTTCGACGCCGCGCAGTCCGTGACGGTCGACGGCATGAGCTACGGCCTTACGCCGGTCATCGTCGTCAAGCGCATCACTTACTGATCGGGGTCGGACCACCATATTTTTCTTGATTTCTGCAAGATAGCTTCGGTTTTGGTCTGTTCCCAAGCTGTAGAAACGACGTTTTTGGCTGAAAACGATCATCTCGACCCAGAAGAGCACATGGCCCCTTCTAAGGTCTGTTCGCGCCGTTGACAAGGCGCTTCCGCCGGGCTTATAGTTCCCTCAGATATCTCGCGCTTCCGAAGGAGGGAACCCATGAACGCTCGGCGTATCCGGAGGTCACCCCGACCCGCGTCTTTCTTCAGGCCCGGCCCGGCTTTCGCCGCCTGCGCCCTGACGGCCCTTGGCGCCCTCGCCGCCCTGATCCTGCTCTCGGGCCCGCTGCCGGCCGAAAACCCGCCCGGACCGCCGGATCCACCCGCGGCTGCCAGCTTCCCCCTTTCCCCGCCCCCGTTCGTGGCTCCGGCGGCTTCCCATGGCCATTTCCAGCCCCGAATTCAGGCGCCCGCCGCTCCTGCCTCCGCTCCCTCCCAGCCGCTTTACTTCCGCAACCAGATCATCATCGACCAGCAGGGCTTCGGCTACGAGGTCTTCCGGATGCTCGTCCCCAAGGACTGGAATTTCCAGGGCGGGGTCACCTGGGATTTCAACAAGATCCCCCCCGACGCCCAAACGGCCTACGCCATCTCGAGCCCCGACGGGCTTTGCGCCTTTGAAAAGCCCGCGCCGATGACCTTCATGTGGTCCCAGGACCAGACCATGAACTACACCTACGCCCAGCAGGGAACCCCGGTCATGCAGCCGATCGGTCCCGCGGAATTCCTGCAGAATTTCTACCTCCCCCGGGCGCGGTCGGGCGTCAGCGATCTCAAGGTCGTCGAGACCCAGCCTCTTCCCGGCCTGGCCCAGTACGTTCTGGCGGTCGGCAACGCGCAACTCAACGTCTTCCACCAGATCTCGCCGCCCAAGAGCCCCATCGAGACCCGGGCCGACTCGGCGCGCGTCAAGGTCGAATACACGTACAACGGCCGGCGGATGACCGAGGACTTCACCTGTTCGATCTCCTATATCATCGCCTACACGCCGACGATGTACGGCCAGGTCGCCCTCATCACCTGGGTGCCACAGGTCGAGAGCTTCCGGGCCCCGAGCGAGGAGATGGCGTCCAAGGTCCGGCTCTTCCAGATCATGGTCTTTTCCCGGGCCGACAATCCGCTCTGGGGCGTGAACTACACGCGACTGGCGGCCGTGATCACGCGCGAACAGCTTCGCCAACAGCAGGCCATCTTCGCCCGGCTGCAGCAGATCCGCCAGACCATGAACGAGGTCGACGACATCATCACCCAGACCTACCAGAACCGGAGCGCGGCCCAGGACCGGATGTTCGAGAAGTACACCCAGGCGTACCGCGGCGTGGATACGTATATCGACCCCGGCAGCAACCGGGCCGTCGAGCTTCCGTCCGGGTATGGGAACGTGTGGACCAACGGCAGCGAGTACATCCTCAGCGACAGCCCCGGCTACAACCCCAACGTCGGTTCCAACGTCGTCTGGCAGGAGATGAACCGCAAGCGGTGATTCTTTGGGGTCGGACCACAATATCTTAATAGAAATAAACAAGTTACGAGCTTTTTGGGCGAGGTCTATTGATTGGAAATGACGTTTTTGGCCCTGAAAACGAATTTATTGGCTGATCGAGAGCTTATCTGCCGCAGCATACTGTCGGTTTACGTTTTCGGTACGAGTTCAATAATGAAGTGCAACACTTGGGGTAGTTTTACGGATGGATGCTATCCTAAGTGCAAATGGGAAAACACTATAGACACCTGACAGTGAGAGAGCGAGAGCGGCTGGCCAAGCTTTATCACGAAGGCCATACTCTTGCCGAGATGTCCAAGGCTCTTCACCGCAACAAGAGTACGATCTCACGCGAGCTGAACCGAAACGGCAGCCCGAAACGTCGTCTATACACTCCCTGCCGGGCCCAGGTCCAGAGCGATGAGCGTCGGAGCAAGTCCAGCCGGAGGCCGCGGATCAACAACGAGAAGATACGATCCTATATCCGCGAAAAACTCAGAGTGGGTTGGTCCCCGGAGATCATCGCCGGAAGGCTGCCCTTGGAGCATCGGGGGTTGCGTATCAGTCATGAGGCGATCTATCAATATCTGTATGATCGCCGAACCAAAGACCACAAGGATCTGGTCCTGCTGCTTCGCCGGGCCCACCGCAAACGCAAGCTCAGAGGGATAGGCCGGAAGGTCCGTAAGACCAAGATCCCCAATAGGATACCGATCGAAGCCAGGCCGAAAGCGGTCGAGTCCCGACGCTTCTACGGGCACTGGGAGGGCGACACGATGGAGTCCCAGAAGAGCCCGCCCGTGCTGAACAGTCTGACGGAACGCAAGAGCCGGATGCTGATGCTGACCAAGCTCGAGCGCAAAGCGGCCGGGGAGACTAAAAGGGCGATCTTGAAGCGGCTGGCCGGCCTGCCGATGAAGCTCAGACAGACCATCACGTTAGACAACGGCACTGAAAATACCCTCCATGAAGAGATCACCTCGGAGATCGGGACCAAGTGCTACTTCGCCCGTCCTTACGCCTCGTGGCAGCGGGGAACCAACGAGCAGACCAACGGGATGATCCGGTGGCTCTTGCCAAGGGGCACGGACTTCCGTAACATCACCGAGGAAGAGATCGCCGCGGTCGAATCCTGGATCAATAACCGCCCGAGGAAGTGCTTGAAGTATCGAACATCCTTAGAAGTCTTTGCCCGAGTCGTTGCACTTCGAAGTTGAATGTGCAGG
>Ga0194125_10006995_pt1 | contig 16446 bp, 15 predicted proteins | sample TA2KigC250mmetaG_FD_148626 | JGI IMG/M metagenome (GOLD analysis project Ga0194125, IMG submission 148626) | Freshwater microbial communities from Lake Tanganyika, Tanzania - TA2015034 Kigoma Deep Cast 250m | ecosystem: Environmental > Aquatic > Freshwater > Lake | place: Tanzania: Lake... | reverse complement strand
CTGAATTATCTAGTTTGATTGAATTTCTAAAAAGTAAATTAAAGAAAATTTTTGCTTCAGTATTTTTTAGTGCTATGGAATCATTCAGGACTTCATGTGGGGTTCCAAGTTTTTCTAGAATGGGTTTACAAGTTTTTGGGTAGTAAATTACATCGTTTTGAATATCAAGTGGTTGTAAAATGGTCTTAAACTCATCTATAGTGATTTGATCCCAATAATACAGATAGTGTGGATGTAATGGTATTTGAAAATCTAGTGAGATTGTTATCGCCTCATCTAAAGTTGGTATTTCGTTTAGAAATCTAGTTAGATGTGTGTTTTTATCATCTGGCTCATATTTAGAAAGTTTTTCGCGTAGTTGTTCTACCCAGATCTCTTCTACATAACCTGTGGGTATGAGTTGAGTGTTGTTTTCTAGAAAATCTCCAAAAGAGATAAGAATGTCACCTAAATGAAGGATTTTTTCTATTTCATTTTTTATTTTAGCTGCATATTTTACATCATGAATTTTTATTACATTGCCGTTTTTGAGTCTGACTATTGGTGTTTCTATTGAATCAACAAATGCTACCGTAGCTCCTTTACCAGGTATGTCAAGTTTAACTTGAGTTCCAGTCGTTATGGTATGATCTAGAATCTCTGCGATTACAGGATGAATTCCAATGCACGCAAATCCGGTGTTACATGCTCTACCATATCGAAGCCTAAATCCACCTAGTTTTTTTGGTACTGATAAAACAGACCTTCCAACAATTACTTCTTCCATTCTCTTAGCTGCCGAGTCTTCTTTATCTCCTGTCTGAATGGCGCCTTTTAGTTCGCTTAACCATTCCCAGCCTTCTAAATTATATTGTTGAATTCTTTGAAGGAGTTTTTTAGATCTGCCTATAAGACCGTCGTTTAGAACACGTAATGCCCCGCCTCTTACCCGATCAGTTTTGATGCGTTTCATGTTTTTGTGATTAACTACTTCAAATGGATCGGTATCAACGCCGTCAAGTTCTACAGGCAAGTTCGAAATTGTTGTTACTATATCTTCATCAAGAACATGAAATTGAAAACTTCCTTGGGCTTCTCTTTCATACACCCTTAATTCCTCGATAAAACGGCCTGTTTCATCATCAAAGGAGTTTGCTTGATATTTGTCTAATCCTACTGCCTTTCTTACATGGTCAGCTATTAACATGGTAACTGCTGATTCGGTTCCGCCTGCTGATCTCATTGGTCCGGCAATAGATACTGATAGGTACTCAGAACCATCTTTGTTTTGTTTGATTTTGACCTTACTTATTCCTTGTAATGGCGCAATGGTAACACCTTCTGTTACTATCGCAAGGCCTACTCTAACTGCAAGATCAAGTCTTTCTTCAAGGGATGTGTTAGGAGGTAAATGTTTTCCCAACGCTATATCTTTTGAGATAATTAGAGCAGACAGTTCTTTGCCATTTGTTTTTAAAAGTTGTCTTAGGTTATCTGCTATGTCTATGTCATGCATTTTTGCCACACGATCAGCCAGATCAAATGCAATTTTTGGCTCTACTATTCCTGATGAATCTACCAGTGTGGATTTGGCGCTTGCGGCCTTTTCAAAAATGGCATAGGCTTCTTTTGAGATGTTGGTATAGTAATCAAAATAGTAATCTGGCATTAAAATTTCTTTTATGCGAGATATTGCATGGTTTTCAGACATTATGTTATTTCTTTATATTTTGAATAGATTTTGAGATTTCGGCCAGTCTTTTTAGGCTGCCTTTTTTCTCAAGTAGAGTGCCAATTACCAAGACATCTGCTCCTGCTCTTACCAAACTCCTAGCGATTTTTGGATCTTTAATGCCACCACCGACAATAAGAGTCCCCCCAAAGACTTTACGTACCTCCTTTACCATCTCGGGTTTTACATTTGAAATTGCGCCAGAGCCGGCTTCAAGATATACAAACCTCATTCCAAGAAACTGTGCCGCCAAGGAATAAGCTGCAGCAATTTTTGGTTTATCAAAAGGTATGCCCCTAGCAGAGCCTACAAACCATGCAGATGTTCCTTCTCCAATTACCAAATATGCTGTTGGAAGTGGCTCTAGACCAAATTTTTTAACATTTGGTGCACCAAGAGCCTGTGCTTGAGAAATAAAATATGGATTTTCAGAATTCATTAATGAACTAAATAAAATTGCGTCAGCGTGTGGAACCACACCTGTGGTGTTTCCAGGAAATAGAATTATTGGTATTTTGGTTGTTTTTTTCAGGTTTTTTACTAGTTCTGCCATCTCAATCTGATCCGTTGCGGAGGAACCACCTATCAGTATGGCAGAAGCACCTAGCTTTTCTACTTCTTTTGCAAGCTTTACTGCTGAATTTACATTAGAAGCCTCAGAATCGATTAAAACAAAGAGTAGTGCTGATTTCTTTGTTAGTTGTGATTTTAGGTTTGTTTCAACATGGCCAGCCATAACACAGGTTTTCTTGTGGTTCTTTAAAGTTTAATTGGAATAAGATATACAGAGTTGTATAGCTATGGAAAAATCTGAAAATTATAAATTTAATAATATTATTAAAGAAATTATCAAAAAATCATTGTTTACAGAACGACAGATTGAAATAATTTTAAAACATAAAAATTTGATAGAAACTGAACTAGGCATCACAAAAGGTGCGTATTACAGACAGGTTAGTCAATCTAAAGATAAGTTATTGAGATTTTTTTATTCAGTTATCTTACTTCGGGGTTTAGGTATAGTTTTACCTGATGATATTGATATGATATCTCAACTCTCTGAGAAGATTTCTGTGATAAAAGATGATGATATTTTTCCTGAACGAGGAGTAGAAATCATTGATGTGATAGATAGAATGGTCAGGCAGTTAAGTAAGGTATGATTTTTGTGTATGATTAATGATATTTTTCTTTAATGTAAAGTGTGAAATTATGTTGTTCTATTATGATAAATCACAAACATGCATTATTGTTTGTGATGTTAGTTGAAGTTCCTGATCCCGATGTGATATTGGGTGTAGTTGTTGCGTTTTTTGTTGGTTTGTTTGCATTATATTTATACACAAAAATACGTGTTTTAAAATCTAATTCATCTACAGTAAATTTAGAGCGTTTAGACTATTATGAAAGACAGTTAATTGATATGAAAATACGTTTGGACGCATTGGATTTAGATGTTGAAACGCGAATTGATGGTAATAATCAGGATGATCCAAGACTAGTGGAAAGTGTGCCTAAAAAACAAGAATTAATTAAAACTATTCCAGTTTCAGGTTTTAAAAAAGAACGATTGCCAAACTTGAATTCTAGTGATATGATAGATGTGATATTAGGATTAATCATGGAAAAGCCAATGACATCACATGATATACAAATCACAATTGGTAGAACCAGAGAGCATGTTTCTAGATTGATGAAAAAGCTTTACCAAGACGGATTGGTGGAAAGAAATTCCCAGTCTAAACCATATGCTTATTCTATCACAGAGTCAGGCAAGTCAAAAGTTGCTTTAATGAAAAAAAGTTCTATGGCAGCCTAGATTTTTCTCAATCTTTCTATTAAAACTATAATTTAATAATAAATAAAATTATATATATCATAATTCTATAAATTATTATATGGTAGATGAGAATGTGGAATTGGTAAAAATAACATCTGGTGGTACAATTTCTATCCCCAAACAGTTTAGACGCTATTTAGAGATGCAAAAAGGAGATTATGTAAAAATGATCTTAGAAGGGGATCATATATTAGTTAAAAAAGTAAATATTTCTTAAAATTCTGGCTGTTTTTGTAAAATTTTAATAGTTTGATAAGTCCATTCTCTACCTGTTCTTAGGCGCTCAATACGTCCTTTAGAAGCGAATCTGGATAGATATGTAGAGATTATGCTAAGTTTTATTGGTTCCTCATACTCATCTTCATACTTTTCTAATATCATAGATGATGTGAACTTGCCTATGGGGAAGTGTTTGTCTACTATATTCCAGATTTTACCCCCTACTGACCCTAATTGGATTGGTTCCTGACCTTCAATATTCATAAGGTCCATTAACTCGAATATTTTGAGTATTTTTTCCCTAGTCACATTACCCTCAATGTTAAAGTTGTATTTTGCTCCCTCAGGGTCTTCTAAGTCTATTCGTATACGCTTCCTAGCCATTGCGATCAGTGACAGAAGCATGTTAACAGTTGAATGGATCCGGTAAGATTTGTTAACAATATGGTTTGTTAACGTTGACTGTGTAAGCCACGCCTAGTCAGTTTTTTTATTTTAACAACCTTTGTATTTTATATGCTAGTTTTGAAGGTTTTTTCATGCCTGGAGTGGAAATAATGGGGTCAAAACTAGGATATTAACAGTGTTAACATCTAATTTAACGGCTGGAGTGGAAATAATGGGGTCAAAACTAGCCAATTCATCTTCCATCTTAACATTATGTTAACAATAGATTTAGGTTTGAAAAGTTACCCAGACACCTCTGTTTCCACTCTTTTTATTTCAAATTTTTTTGAAAAGAAAAAACTAACTAAAATTATTTAATTCTAAACTAAACTACAGTTAGTTTCCTATCCTAAACATAATACATGTAGGATTTGTTATAATGAGTAGAAACGAAGGTGTGTGTATTTATGGAAAGAGATCCAGTTGATAAATTATTAGATGCAGTAGAATCTGGTAAATCATTAATAACCAATAGAGAAATCTTACACTTTACCTATATTCCAGACACAATTCCACATAGAAACTCTGAACAAGAACAGATCACACAAACACTAATACCAATTTTAAAACATTCACGTCCTTCAAACCTTCTAGTATACGGCAAACCTGGTACTGGGAAAACACTCGTTGTAAAGAAAATCTTATCACAAATTCAAAAAAGAGTTGAAAAAAGCAATTTTCCAATTAAACTAGTATATGTGAACTCAAAAGAAGAAACTACCCTTTATGGTCTTTTAGTAAGCTTTGGAAGAGAATTAGGCCTAGTGGAAGAAAAACTACCATCTACAGGTTTGGCGATAAGCGAAGTCTTCAAAAGATTACTAAAAACCATAGAAGAAAATCACTATAACATAGTTTTTGTGATAGATGAAATTGATCATCTGGTACATCTAGTATCTAAAACCGGTAATGATGTGCTATACCAACTCACACGAGCCAACGAGAGATTGAAAAAAGCAACCTTGACTTTGGTAGGCATATCAAACGATCTAACTTTCAAGGAACGACTAGACCCAAGAGTCATCAGCAGCCTTGGCGAAGAAGAAATCGTATTTACCAACTATACTGTAGAACAACTAAAAAAAATATTGGAAGATAGAATTCAACTAGCCTTCATAAAAGGAGCCATTGAGGAATCCGCGATTAATCTATGCGCTGCAATGGCAGGAAGAGAGCATGGTGACGCAAGAAGAGCAATTGATCTTATACGCGTGGCTGGCGAAATAGCTGAAAGAGAGCAATCAAACACAGTAAAAGAAGAACATATTAGAAAAGCCTCACAAAAAATAGAAGAAGACAAAGAGACTACAGCGCTCCGATCTTATCCACTACACGAAAAACTCTTAATCATTGCAGTAATGAAGGCCGCGGGTCTTTCAACAGGTGAGATCTACTCTGCATACAAATCCCTTTGTAAAATAATCAGACAGAAAGAACTTACACAAAGACGGATAACTCAAATGCTAAGCGAAATAGAACTGTCGGGAATAATCACTGGCAAAATCATTCATCAAGGAATACATGGGAGAACAAAAAAATACAAACTCACAATATCGCCTGAGATGGTAAAAAACACATTTAAAGACGAACTGACATTTGAAGACATCTTATAATGATTAGTTTTCAGTTTTGAAATCTTTTCTATAAACTTTAAAATTTTTCAAATTAACAATGACAGCTATCCCAGGAGTAGGCATTATGCCAACACTTGCTTGAAAAGGCGTCTGATTTTGCCACGCACCGGAATTTATCAATAACACTCCTTTATACAAATCTAGTCCTACGACATGGACATGCCCTACATGAAAAACATCTGGAACATCATCAATTAACATCATATCTTCTACCTCGGGAGCGAGGGGGGTTTGTCCACCATAAATAGGACTAAGGTGCCGTGCTTGTAATAGCTGACGCATTACCTTAGTAGGATTATCAAAACTTAATCCCGGCGTGGTCCTTACAATATCATCAATACTTTGTCCATGAAACATCAAAACTTTGACTCCATTTAGTGATATCAAGGCTGGGTTTCCAATCATGAAAAAATTTTCATGATTCCATAAATCTAAACTGTATTTTTTGGGAATAGCAGGTTGAGGGAGTGCCCTTCGTCCAGGGTCATGGTTACCAGGCATGATAAACACCTTGACATGTTTTGGAATCTTTTCAAAAACTTCTACTACTTTTTTTAACTGCTCGTTTACATTTGTAAAAACTAACTCTTTTTCTTGATTTGGGTATATTCCTATACCATCAATAATGTCTCCTGCCACTAACACAAATCTAACTTTGCGTGCTATGGGATCAGGAGAAGACAACCATAAGACAAACTCTTGTAATTCTTTTTCCATAAAATATCTACTTCCTACATGTAAATCTGATAGAAAAACAGCAAAGGTTTCTGTTTTAGAATAATTTGGAACATGATCAGGTATGTTTGGAACTATGATGTCTTTTACAATAAACCCCCCATTCCTACCCAATGAAATTCGTTCCATTACAAACTGGTCTATTAAAAGGCCGTTTGCAACATTCTGTAAATCCTTATCAAAAACAATACTCTCTAAACTTCCAGTAGGATCATCAATCACCAATTTTGTAACATTTCTTTCTGAACTTCGCTCAACTAAAAGTCCACAAATAAAGATATCACTATCTGATTTTGTAGCTATTACAGACGAAATCGATTTTAACAACTTGGCTTCGGGACGACTAGAAACAATTCGTTTTAATTTTGAAAAACGATCTGAGAAGAGGGCGCTAAAGCCTACTACCCCCTCTGAGGAAGTAATTTTTTGGGTAGGATCTGATAAAATTTTATGATCAGAAAGTAATTCCTCTTCCTCTTTTAAACCCAAAAAAACTTCCAGATCTTCCTGGTTTATATGAAATACTTTTTGTTTTGTTTTTTCGCGGACAATATCTCTGATAACTTTCTCTAAATCTCTAATCTCTATTTTTCCAAGAATTTCAAATGCGTTGGGGTGAATCTGAAAACCCTTATTTAGTGCGTAATTTAATGCAAAAACAATATCTTTTTTCATCATCAACAAATAAAATGTGTTTTAATTAAATCTGCTTAATGTCAACCCTCAAATATCATTTTATAAACACAAACTCATGTCTGATAAAAAAAGAATAATCACATTTTTTATTTTTGTTGGATTGTTCTCTATTTCCTTTGCAGTAGGTGCAGAAACAACAGTTTCTGAAGAAGAAGCTAGACTGTTTCTTGAACAATTTGAGGCTCTGGTTGAAAACATTGATGCTGTTGGAATATTCTTACACAATCTAACAATAGCACTACCTATGTTTATTCCTGGATTTGGAATAGCTTGGGGATTTTTTGCATCATGGCAAACAGGCGTTGCTTTTTCTGCGTTTAAAACAATTAATCCTACACTAATTCAAATTCCATCATTATCAATACTCTATATGACTCCTTTTGGTTTAATGGAGCTTGCAGCATATTCAATAGCAATGTCGCGAAGTTTGTTTTTAGTACAAAAACTCATTAAAAAAATTTCATTAAAAAAAGACAGTAAAGTTACTGGTATTGAAGCAGGTATAGTTGTAGCGTTACTACTAGTTGGTGGTTTTATTGAAGCATATATGATTGAACTATTTGAAAAAGGCGAGCTGCAAGTACCAAAACTCTAGGTTTGTTTAGATATAATACATAATTAATCTAAAATAATTTAGTAGCAAATTATAAACTAAATAAACTCAAACTAAACTAATGCAATCAAACAAAATTCTAATGTTTATGATTTTAGGAATAACAATTAGTTTATTGGCACAACATGCATATGCACAAATTGCCTCAAACAACGCATTTTCATTAGAGGGCGCAGGGTTTGCTGTCACCGAAGATTCACTTCAAACATCTCAACTTGATCTATTTCTATCTACAACTACAAAAACAACAAGGGACACAAATTTTGTAGTTGATGATGGCATAATTACACTCAATAACGAAGATTTTATTGCAACTGATCTGAGTGGAACCATTCTAAGAGATGGTCGTTTTATCAGATTGCAAGGAACTGCAGAAAACCCAGCAGGTGATGAAATCTCACTACAATTTTTTGGTAGATTGATAGAAAAATCTACTCAAGGCTCTGTTTACGGCTTTACTGGCAGTCTAACACAAGATGGTAGTTCTTCTAAAATAATTTACACAACCAAAGTCTCAACATTTGAAAAAGTAACAAAGACAACACAAACCACAAAACCTACAAATGTTATACACATACTAAAAGGCTCGTCGGATCCAGGTAGTATAACATACAAAGATAAACTGGGACAGGCATATACTACTTTTAATTATTATTCGAATTCTAGAATTTCTATAATTCCTGGAACTACTATTACTTTTGTAAATGATGATGTTGTTACACATAGTATAACAAGCGGCTCTGGATTAGGGCAAAATAGCAGATACACAGAAGTTGCAGCTAGTGGAAAACAATTTGCATGTGAAGGTGATACATCAAAAATTAGGGATTCCGGATATAGCTATGTCCAAAAAAACTGTATTTTTATAATTGATGGAAGAATCAAAAGCGGCTCTATACAACCGGGGGGACAGTGGAGCGTAACAATAAACGAAATGGGATTCTATAGATTAGTAGATCTTGATTATCCTTGGATGGGGTTAGTCATTTACGCATTCCCTCAATCTAGCTCAGTTACAATAGGTACTCCTGATCCAGACGATGCTAGGCAAAACTAGCATATGATTCCAACCTAGTTTGATTAAAAACCATAACAGTAAGATCAGAAAATATCTTTCCTTCTAATTCATTTACTGTACCAACAAATGATGATTCACTAGGATTCGTTAATGATTCAAAAACATGAATTTTAATTTTTGATGTTTTAAAACCATTTTTCCTCAAATAAACTGCAATTTCTGATGGCATGAAATTTTTTTCTTGACTTTTTGGCCAGGGTCTTGGCACTAAAATCACACTAAAACCATCCAAAAGCGCTTTTTGTAGATCTAGTTTTTTTTCTTCAATAGATGTTGTTACGTGCATTGTAATTATTTTGGCCTTATCAAGGGGAATTTGGGCCTTGGCAGCTGCTACTTGAATAGAGCTTATCCCAGGAATAACTTGCACATTACCAAAAATTTCGATTAGCCTATCTACAACCTCCGACTCTGAAAAATTTACATCACCAGTAAATGGTACCACTAGTGTTTTGTTTCCTAACTTAGTCTTGATTTTTTGGTAAACTTCTTCTTGCGAATTCATTGTTATTTCATAAACTTCTTTATTTGAAAGAAGACTCTCGATTGTTTTTAGAGTATATTTGTAACCAACTATAACATCAGAATTTTGAATTATTTTTTTGACAACATCAGTAACATAATCTTGCGAACCTGGTCCAACACCAACTGCATAAACTGTCCCCATCTTACTTCGTGATTTTTTGTCTTTCTTTAATATATTGAACAAAAGGTGACCAGTCTACTTTCATGTATTTTGTAGGATCCTTTGCAGGATACTTTACCCAATCTAAAACAATAGAAAACTGATATTTTTTTGGCTTACCGTCCTCAACTAACTCAACGTTTAGCACACTGCCCCACGCCTTTTCTTCGCTATCTATACTCAAAATATTATCAAAATCTACCTCTAGATTTTTTTTATTTTGCAAGTCTAATTGTAAATTTTCTTCAGCATATCCATCATGGCGAATCATTACATTTTTTGATTTAAGCAATGTTGCAGCTTGTCTTTGTATAGCAGCCTGCCACCACTTCATTTTTGCTTCCGTTTTTATTACAAACATCAAATGTCTGTCAGTTAAAAATAACATCCCTTCTCTACCGCTAATTGAAAAAAATTTCTTTGCCTGTCTCCAAACTGACAAGAGATGAGCTTGTATCCGTTCATTTGCATCCATGATGAAAAATTTATGTATACACATTAAAAACCAATGTTTACATAGCTTTTATTTGAGATGTAAACCAAAAATTTTAATGTGTTTAAAACTAATCATCATTTTCTCACTTTTGTTTGTTCCACTTCAATCATTTTCCCAAGAAGACAAACTCGTCATATTTCATACTCCATCTGGCAAGCTTGTAATTGAACTATTTCCAGATGATGCACCAAAGACAGTTGAGAATTTTTTAAAACTAGCAGAAAGTAAATTTTATGATAGAACAATTTTTCATAGAATCATCAAAGACTTTATGATACAAGGCGGTGATCCCTTAACAAAACCTGGTGCGTATGAACATACTTTACAATGGGGAACTGGCACAGCTGGATATACAATTCCGGCCGAATTTAATGACATAAAACACAAAAGAGGTATTGTTTCAATGGCACGAGCTGCCGATCCAGATAGTGCAAGCTCACAATTTTTCATAGTACATAAAGACTCCAGTCATCTTGATGGAAAATATACAGTGTTTGGCCGTCTTGTTACTCAAGAAAGTTATGAAACGCTTGATAAGATAGCCTCACTTGAAACTGCACCAAATGGCATAGCATTTCAGTGGGGGGAATCCGAAATCCTAAAGACCGAAGTTGTTAGTCGCTCACAAGTGCCAGACCTATTAGAATTAGGTACACCAGAAAGAATGGAAAAACCTACAGGAGAAATTTCTGGTTCTCAGTATTCTAATAAAAAATTAGGGTTTTCATTTTTAGCACCAGAAGGATGGGTATTACAACAACCACAAAAGACACAACCTACAATTCCTGATGTGGCAGCTGTAGGCCCTAAGGTAAATGGCATTCCACCAGCAATTTACATCTCTGTAAATGAGAAAGATGGTAAATCTTTTGAAGAATATATCAATGAAGTTAAAGACTCACTCCAAAAATCAATAGAATCAGGAGAACTTGTAATCTTAAATGAAAACAGAACAATAGTTAACGACAAAAGTGCATACGAGCTTAATGTTGTACAAGCTTTTGCTAATGATGCAGGAAACATTGTAAGTATGAAATTAAAATCAGTTATCATTTCAGGGCCTGACAAATTTTATACTATAGGGTATGCAAACAGTGAAGAAAATTTTGATTCAAAACTTGATCTTTTTACTGAATCAGTAAACTCATTTACCATACTCCAAAATGAAACCAGTTTACAAACAAATAATGAAGTACAAAATAACGGAGGAGGATGTCTTATTGCTACAGCAGCTTTTGGAACCGAGCTTGCACCCCAAATCCAACTACTAAGAGAAATTCGTGATAATACGGTATTTGAAACGCATTCAGGTGCTACATTTATGTCAACTTTTAATTCATTTTATTACTCATTTTCACCCACAATAGCTGATCTTGAACGACAAAACCCAATGTTTAAGGAGATGGTAAAGACTGCAATAACCCCATTACTATCATCACTGTTGTTGTTACAACATGTCGACATTGATTCAGAAACTGAGATGATAGGTTATGGGGCTGGAATCATTTTATTGAATATTGGGATGTATCTTGTAGCTCCTCTAACACTAATTCATAGATTCAGAAAATAATCTACCAAACATCATCAACTTCATCAAGTTCTTTGTATTCTTTTGAACTTTCACGCTTGAGATATTTTAATCTTGAAATATCTCTGTCAAAAAATAAATCAATTGTCCAGTCAAGTAAAACTCTAACTCTTTTTTCTAGTCTTGATATTTTTGAAAGATAAACACTTCTCCAAATCCACCAGGCCAGAAAACCATGAATATTAATACCAAAAACAGATGCAATTCCAGAGCGTTTTCCAATTATTGCCATCTGTCCTTTTGATTTATACTCAAAATTCTTTTTTTGTTTATTTTTTATCAACGCATGTAAATTATGAGCAGCAATTTCTCCATGTGCTTCAGCAAGTTGAGCTGTAGGTGCATATGGTTTCTTGGTAATTGGATCTATAGTCTGACAACAGTCTCCAATAGCAAAAACACCTGGAAAATCTAGAATCTCTAAAAACTCATTGACAACAATTTTTCCTTTTTCGGTTTTAAAAATTGAATTTTTTATTGTATCAACAGGTGTAACACCAGCAGTCCAAATGAGCGTCTTTGTTTGTATTGCTTCTGTATTTTTGTTTTCTTGGTTATCTAATGATTTTACAAGCACTTCTGTGCCATCAAAACTAGTAACAGCAGTATTGAGTCTGATATCAATTCCTCGCTGAATCAATTTTTTGCGGGTAAACTTTGCAAGTTTTTCACTAAAACCGGGTAGAATATTTGGTAGAGCTTCTAGTACTACAACATGAATGTCTTGTTTACTTATATGAGGATAATATTTGCGTGCATCCAAAACAAAATCAATCAATTCTCCCGCAGTCTCAATTCCTGCAAATCCCGCACCCACTATAACAAATGTTAAAAGACTTTTTCTTAGAATTGGGTTTGTTTCATTTTCAGCCTGTTCTAGCATGTCGATTATTCTGTTTCTTAAGATCATAGCATCATTGAGAGTCTTCATAGTGTAAGCGTGTTCTTCTACACTAGTCAAACCAAAAAAATTCGTTTGACTTCCTAAGGCTATAACAAGAAAATCATAATGAAGTGAAATTCCTCTTTTCTCACTTGTTCCACTTAAAGTAACAATCTTACCAAATGGATCTATATTCTTAACTCTATCTTCATAGAAAATTGTTTTCTCTATCAGTGCCCTGATAGGCATTATGATGTGTCTTGTTTCGATCATACTTGAAGCAACTTGAGGTAACATAGGAGTAAAAAGAAGAAAATTATCTTCGCTTACTAGAACAATCTCAATATCAAAATCTCTAATAAAATAAGATTCTAATTTTTTAATACATTCTAAACCTGCAAATCCTCCACCTAAAACAACAATTCTCTTTTTGGTTTTTACCATATGTGGCCCTAACTGCTCAATAAATATAACTTAGTTGTTAGATAATACAGCTAGGAGACAAAATTATCCCATTTAGTACTCTTTATCTTGCTATCTCTGCTCTTAGTAATTCATACGCTCTTGAAGCATCTTTCTCATTTAACACAACCACTATATCGTCTTGGCTAAAATATGCGTTAATTAGCTCTACACCATTGCTGTGTAATATCTCGGCAACATAAGATACTACATCAGATCGATTTTGATCCTGTGGTATTCGTAGCTTTATTTTTGCTAAACCCGTGTTAAAGAAATTTTTAGCACCTGGAAATGATTCAATTAATTCTCTTACATCAACTAAATCTTCCGTTAGCAATCTAAAGGAATCTGCCAGTCTAAAGAATTCATAGTCAGATTTTAGCTCAGAGAACTTATTCATCAAATTCGTAGCTTCTTGCTCACCAAGCTCATCTAAAGAAAATTTAACATCCAAAATTCCATCCGTTAATGTCAGTCTTGCATTTTTAAGAACGGACTGTTCTTTTACATCATCTTTTATTTCAAAAGAATCAGCGTATCTTTTTATTGCAACAACTATCGTGTTTAGATTTGCTGGATTTCCAAGAAGCCTTTCTACTTCTGGTTGTATCTTGACTGCAAGCGCTGTGTAATTTATGACGTCCATTTTCATACAATCATAAATTGAACGATTTCTGGTAATGATTTCGCGTACCACATCTGGTACAGATAGGCTTGTTAATCTCACAAAATTATTATATATAGTCAGTTATAATAACATTCTGTAATATTTATAAATAATATCCATTATATTTATATAATGTAATATGTATTACATACAATAAGTGATTATGACAATGTTTATCGACGACGAATTTGATAGACTCTTCAAAAAAATGTCTAGATCCTTTATGGATTTAGAAGACGTTTTTGAAGACAAAAACATACACAACCTCCAGACATTTGGGCCATTTTATTATGGATATACAATGTCCATAGGACCAGACGGAAAACCAATAGTAAGAGAATACGGAAACGTAAAACCTGGGCTGCTTCCAACATCTGAAACAAGAGAACCCCTAGTTGATACACTTGTTGATGAAAAAGAACAGCTAGTCAAACTAGTAGCTGAAATGCCAGGTGTTGAAAAAAAAGACATTAAAGTTGTGGTACAGGACAAGACAGTACAGATAGACGCTGAACATGGTGATAAAAAATACCATGTCAAAGTGCCAATAAAACCCAAATTTGATGAAAACACAGCCAAAGCAGGCTACACCAATGGAATACTTGAACTTGTTTTCAAGTTAAAAGAAGAACCAAAACCAAAAGGCAAGACAGTGGAGGTTGAATAAACCTCTTTTTTTATGGTGATTAAATGAAAGAAATTACATTAAAAATAGATGAAATCTCACAGCGACATGTTGGAAAGGCAATCGCCATTGTAGATCCTAAAGTCGTAGAGGAAAATAATCTTCAAAGCGGAGATATTCTTGAGATCATATCTAATAGGAAAAGTCATGTAAAGCTATGGCCTGGCTCTACAGAAGACTATGGAACAGGGATTATTAGAATAGATGGCTCAACACGACATAATATTGGTGCAGGTATTGGGGAAAAAGCATCTGTAAAAAAAGTCGAGGCAGGTGAAGCTGATGAGATAACAGTATCCCCAACTGAAAAGCTAGCAATAGAAGGTCTTGATGAATATATGCTGGCAAACTATGAAGGACATGTTTTTACAACCGGTGATACAATAACTGTAAACACACTTGGCGGTAAAATCCAACTAGTAATTACTAGCACAAAACCATCAAAAGCTGTTATCGTGACTGTAAAAACTAAATTCAAACTTGGTTCAATGACAAAGGCAGTAGAAAATTCCATTCCTCGCGTTACATATGATGATCTAGGCGGCTTGAAAAAAGAGACACAAAAGGTACGTGAAATGATTGAGCTCCCAATGAGACACCCAGAGCTATTTGAAAAAATAGGAATTGAGGCACCAAAAGGGGTCTTGTTATATGGGCCCCCTGGTACTGGGAAAACATTGCTAGCAAAAGCAGTTGCTGGCGAAACCAACGCACACTTTACTACAATAAGCGGGCCTGAAATCATTAGCAAGTATTATGGTGAAAGTGAGGAAAGACTACGTGAAATATTCAAACAAGCAGAGGAAAACACTCCAAGCATAATTTTCATTGATGAAATTGATTCAATTGCGCCAAAACGTGATGAAGTATCTGGCGAGGTAGAAAAAAGAGTAGTATCGCAACTCCTCTCACTTATGGATGGAATGAAAAGTAGAGGTAAAGTTGTAGTCATTGCAGCAACAAACAGACCTGACTCTATTGATCCTGCGTTGCGCCGACCGGGAAGATTTGATCGAGAAATTGAGATAGGAATTCCTGACCAAGAGGGAAGAGGCGAGATTCTTAACATCCACACACGGGGCATGCCACTGGATGACAAAATTGATCTTCAGCAGATCTCAAAAGTAACACATGGATTTGTAGGGGCTGACTTGGAAATACTTGCAAAAGAGGCAGCAATGAGGTCCTTGCGAAGAATCCTGCCAGAAATTGATCTTGAAGAAGAAAAAATCTCAGCTGACGTACTACAAAAAATCAAAATAACAAAAGAAGACTTTAGGGAAGCACTAAAAGAAGTAAGGCCATCCGCACTACGCGAGGTACTCGTGCAAGTTCCTAACGTTACATGGGATGATATTGGCGGGTTGAACTCTCTAAAAGAAGAGCTTCGTGAAGCAATAGAGTGGCCATTAAAGCATAAAGAAGCCTTTGATCATTTGGATGTAGTCTCACCAAAAGGCATTTTATTACATGGACCACCTGGTACTGGTAAAACATTGATTGCAAAAGCAGTTGCAAAAATGACAGAATCAAACTTCATCAGCATCAAAGGACCCGAGCTACTATCAAAATGGGTTGGTGAATCAGAAAAAGGTGTAAGAGAAATATTTAGAAAAGCAAGACAGGCTGCACCATGCATAATATTTTTTGATGAGCTTGACTCACTTGTTCCAAAGAGAGGCGGAAGCTCTGACTCACATGTAACAGAAAACGTCGTATCACAAATACTAACAGAGATTGACGGCCTTGAAGAGCTTCATAACGTATTGATAATTGGTGCAACAAATAGACTAGACATAATTGATCCCGCACTGTTACGTCCTGGAAGATTTGACAGAATAATCGAGGTTCCAAAACCAGACGCAAAAAGCCGTGATCATATCTTTAGAATACACACAAAAAGAAAACCACTTGCAGGCGATGTTGATTTTACAAAACTAGTCGAGCTTACAGATGGTTTTACTGGCGCTGAGATTGCTGAAGTTTGCAACAGGGCTGCGATAATTG
>Ga0194125_10006991_pt1 | contig 16452 bp, 19 predicted proteins | sample TA2KigC250mmetaG_FD_148626 | JGI IMG/M metagenome (GOLD analysis project Ga0194125, IMG submission 148626) | Freshwater microbial communities from Lake Tanganyika, Tanzania - TA2015034 Kigoma Deep Cast 250m | ecosystem: Environmental > Aquatic > Freshwater > Lake | place: Tanzania: Lake... | reverse complement strand
TCAAGCCCAACACTCCGGTTAAGGAGGGTGTGGCTCGGTTTGTGGCCTGGTTTCGCGAGTTCTACGGGGTCTGAGCTTTTCCACCATCATCAAATTCTGCTCGCCGGAACTCACCGGCGGCCCCAATATGAGCTCAACTTTCCCTTCTCTCAACGATTGCACGGTGGCAGTAATCGGCCTCGGCTATGTGGGCCTGCCATTAGCAGTGGAATTTGCCAAGCCCCAGGCCTGCCGCCGCACAAGCGCTGCCCTGCAGCGTCGGGTGATCGGCTTTGACATCAACAACCAGCGGCTAGATGAGCTCCGCCAGGGGATTGATCGCACCAACGAAACCAGCGCTGAAGAGCTGCGGGCAGCCCAGCTGTTGGAATACACGAGCGAATCAGCTCAGTTGGCGGAAGCTGATGTGTTCGTGGTGACGGTGCCCACGCCGATCGATTCGGCCAAGCGACCAGACCTGACGCCGCTGGAGCAGGCCAGTGCCACGGTCGGCCGTGCTCTGAAGCAACGCCGTTCGGCCAGTACGCCAGTCGTGATCTATGAGAGCACGGTGTATCCGGGGGCCACGGAAGAGGTGTGCGTGCCGATTCTGGAGCGTGAATCTGGCCTGGCCTTTAATGGGGGCTTTTATTGCGGCTACAGCCCTGAACGGATTAACCCGGGAGACAACGAGCACAAGCTAATCACGATCACCAAGGTGACCAGCGGCAGCACAGCGCAGGCGGCAACATGGGTTGATGGTTTCTACGGTTCGATCATCGAAGCTGGTACCCACCTGGCCCCGAGTTTGAAGGTGGCGGAGGCAGCCAAGGTGATCGAGAATACCCAGCGTGATCTGAACATCGCTCTGGTGAACGAGCTGGCGATTATTTTCCGCCAGATGAATATTGACACGCTCGACGTGTTGGAAGCAGCGGGCACCAAGTGGAACTTTCTGCAGTTTCGTCCTGGACTGGTGGGCGGCCACTGCATCGGTGTGGATCCTTACTACCTCACCCATAAAGCCGAAGAGCTGGGCTACCACCCGCAGGTGGTCTTGGCGGGCAGGCGGATCAACGATGGGATGGGCCGATGGGTGGTGGAGCAGCTGGTCTTGGAGATGGCACGGCGGGGCATGGTGATCGCCGGAGCCAAGGTGCTGGTGCTTGGGCTGAGCTTTAAGGAGAATTGCCCGGATTTGCGTAATACGCGGGTGGTGGATGTGATCGATGCACTGCAGCGCTACGGCATGGAGACGGCACTGGTGGACCCGTGGGTAGATCCTGCGGAAGCTCAGCGGGAATTCGGACTCTCGGTGAGCAGCACAATGCCGGCTGAGAAGGAGCGCTTTGGAGCGGTGGTGGCTGCCGTTCCACACCAGCAGTTTGCGCGGTGGACACCTGACCAGTGGCGGCAGTTGCTACTGCCATCTGGGGTGTTGTTGGATCTCAAGGGCGTCGTGCCCCGGCAGCTGTCGCCGATCCGTTTGTAGGGCTCTCTCTTGGGGCGGGGGGGGCATGCGGCTCCAATCCGAACGGGCCATTCAGCCTTCTGCCGACAACCAAGCTTGACAAGTACCGAGCTCAATTTCGCCTCTCTTTCGCTGATTAATGCACCCATCGTCTTCAATGACTTTCACCTCCAAATCGCGAATTCTGATCACCGGCGGTTCCGGCAGCTTCGGCAAAGCCTTTATTGCTGAAACGCTAAGACAGTTCCCGACAATTGAACGCCTAGTGGTCTACAGCAGGGATGAACTGAAGCAATGGGAGCTCCAGCAGCAGTATCCAGAAGCTGAGTATCCCCAGCTTCGCTTTTTTCTTGGGGATGTGCGCGATCAGGATCGATTGCGGCGAGCCTTGGAGAGGATTGACATAGTGGTGCATGCTGCAGCGCTCAAGCAGGTTCCCGCTGCTGAATACAACCCGATGGAGTTCGTGAAAACGAACGTCCTCGGTGCCGAGAATCTCATCCAGGCCTGCCTCGATACCTCGGTGAAGCGCGTGGTAGCGCTCAGCACGGATAAGGCGGCTGCTCCGATCAATCTCTATGGAGCCACCAAGCTCTGCTCCGACAAGTTTTTCATTGCTGCGAATCATGTTAAGGGCCGCCGGGATCTGCGCTTCTCCGTGGTGCGCTACGGCAATGTGATGGGATCGCGTGGCTCGGTGATTCCCTTTTTTCTGAAGAAGGCTCGCTCCGGCGTGTTGCCGATCACTGATCCGGCGATGACCCGCTTCAACATTTCACTCCTGGATGGAGTGGAGATGGTGCTCTGGGCGCTGGAGCACGCCCTTGGTGGTGAGTTGCTGGTACCCAAGATTCCCAGCTACCGGATCATGGATGTCGCCGAAGCGATCGGTCCGAGTTGCGAAAAGCCGGTGGTGGGTATCCGGCCCGGTGAGAAGATCCATGAGGAAATGATCACCAGTTCCGATAGCTTCTCCACGATTGATCTCGGCACTTACTACGCGATCCTGCCCAGTGATGGCTCGGTGCAGCGTCTCTATCAGGCAGCTGGTTTGCCGGTAAGGCCTGTGGAACCCGGATTTGCTTATAACTCCGGCACTAATCTTGATTTTCTCAGCGTGGAGCAGTTACGTGATCTGATCCGGCAGCACGTGGATTCCTCCTTTCAGCCGGTTTGATTGTTGCCAGAAGCTCTGTGATCCCTCCTTCCGAGCCCTTTCTTCCTTACGGCCGACAGACGATCAGCGAAGACGACATTGCCGCTGTTGTGGAGGTGTTGCGCAGCCCTTGTCTCACCCAGGGGCCAGCCGTACCGGCCTTTGAGCAGGCCGTGGCTGCCCGGGTGGGCGCCAGGCACGCGGTAGCCGCCAATAGTGCCACCAGTGCACTGCATCTCGCCTGCCTGGCCTTGGGGCTGGGTCCAGGCGATCATCTCTGGACCTCACCGATCACGTTTGTTGCCTCAGCCAACTGCGCTCGCTACTGCGGCGCTGATGTCGACTTCGTTGACATTGATCCTGCGACTGGCCTCATCAGCACGGTGGCGCTGGCGGCGAAGCTGGAGCAGGCGGAGCGAGAGGGCGCCCTGCCGAAGGTGTTGGTGCCGGTGCACCTCTGCGGCACCAGTTGCGATATGGCGTCGATCGCGGCTCTGGCAGATCGTTATGGCTTTGCCGTATTGGAGGACGCCAGCCACGCGATCGGTGGTCACTATCAGGGAGAGCCAGTGGGTAACTGTCGCCACAGCGCGATCAGCGTGTTCAGTTTTCATCCGGTGAAGATCATCACCACCGGTGAAGGTGGCCTGGCGACAACCAACGATCCGAATCTGGCGCAATGCATGGCGGATTTGCGCAGCCATGGCATCACCAAGGATGCACAGCGTTTTGAACGGCCAGCTCCAGGGCCTTGGAGCTACGAACAGCAGGAGCTCGGCTTCAACTATCGGATAACCGATCTCCAAGCGGCTCTCGGACTGAGCCAGTTGCAGCGGCTTGACTCGATTTTGGTTGAACGGCAGCGTTTGCTGGAGCAGTACCGCCAGCTGTTGGCAGGTTTTCCACTTCAGCTGCTGGAGATTCCTCAGGCTGTGACTTCGTCGCTGCATCTGGCGGTGATCCGCCTGGCGGATCCCAGGCCAGACCACCATCGTCGTGTGTTCGAGGGTTTACGGGCTGCCGGTATCGGGGTGCAGCTGCACTACACCCCTGTGCATCTGCAGCCCTATTACCGCAGGCTGGGTTTCCGGCAGGGTGATTTCCCGGAAGCGGAGGCCTACGCCAGCAATGCGATCAGCCTTCCCCTCTACCCCGGTTTGGAGGACGGCGATCAGCAACGGGTGGTTCGCACGCTTGCGTCGTTGCTGGCGACATGAACCACGCACCGCAACTCTGTCTGGGCACGGTTCAGTTTGGGCTGCCCTACGGGATCACCAATCAAGCCGGGCAGGTGCCAGAAGCGGAGGTGCGCCGCATTCTGGATCTCGCGGCTGCATCAGGAATCAGCCTCTTGGATACGGCGCAGGCCTATGGCACGGCGGAAACGGTGTTGGGGCACTGCTGGCCAACAGAAGCACCGCTGCGGTTGATCAGCAAGTTGCCCGCGGGAGCACCCCGGCAGCGCTGGGAGGACAGTCTGATCACCAGTTTGCAGCGGTTGCAGGCATCCAAGCTGGATGGGTTTCTATTGCACCGCGCTTCGGATCTGCTTGCGCCGGATGGGGATGCGCTTTTGGATTGGTTGGAGGGTCTGCGCGACCGAGGGCTGGTGGAGCGTATCGGCGTCTCCATTTACGACGCCTCTGAGTTGGAGGGTCAGCCCTTGGATCGCCTGCAGCTGGTTCAGCTTCCACTGTCGGTCTACGACCAACGCCTGATGCGCGATGGCACTGTGTCCAGGCTGCAGGATCTGGGCATCGCTGTGCACGTGAGAAGCGTGCTTCTCCAGGGATTGTTGCTTCAGCCTGCTCACCAGTGGCCGGATCACCTGCCACCTGAGTTTCGGGACCATCACGCCCGATGGCTCGATCACCTGCATCAGGAGGGGCTGTCCCCGTTGGCTGGTGCCCTTGGCTTCGTGCGTGCGTGTGAAGGCCTGGAAGCTGTTTTGGTTGGTGTGGTGGCGGGCCAAGAGCTGGCCCAGGTGCTAGAGGCCTGGAGCCAGGCTGAGGCTTCTCCCCCAGAAGTACCACTGGACTGGGCCTGGGAGAATGCGGGGGATCTCGACCCCCGCTGTTGGCCGCCGCGATGACGACTCCTTCTCAGCGGCAGGTCTTCCTCGAGGGTGAGGGGGACGCCTGGTTCCAACGCAATCGGCAGGCCGATGCTGATCAGGTGGCCCACTGGACTGATCAGGATCCTCTGGCTGAGTTGCTTGAACATCTGCCGTTGCCTTGCGGACCTGGGGTCTCCGTTTTTGAGGTGGGATGCGGCCAAGGCCTCCGCGGGGCTCGATTGAGTCAGGCGAAGGGCTGGTCTGTCGCCGGTCTCGATCCAAGTGAGAAGGCTATTGCTGCAGTCAATGCAGCCGGATGTAAAGGGATGGTGGGTACGGCGGAGGCGCTACCGCTGGCTGATCGTTCGGTCGACCTGTTGATCTATGGCTTCTGTCTCTATCTCTGTGACCGTGATGATCTGTTTCAGATTGCTGCCCAGGCTCGTCGCGTGCTGAAGCTGCAGGCTTGGCTGGCGATTCTGGACTTTTGGTCTCCTCATCAAAGTATTAATCCGTATCATCATTGTCCGGGTATTCAAAGCTATAAGGATGATCTTCCTGCCATGTTCAGCTGGCATCCCTCCTATGTGATCACAGACCACCGTCTGCGACACCATGCCACCCGTGCCTACACGGATGAGCCGCAGGAGTGGGTGGCGGCAACTCTTCTGCGACGGTGTGATTTTGTTTCTGGCCAGGCGTGATGGCTGATCAGGTTGCTGTCATTCTTCAGGCGCGCACCGGATCTAGCCGCCTTCCGGGAAAGGTTCTTGCTGATCTGGCTGGGCGGCCGATGCTCGCCTTCCTTGTGGAGCGGCTGAGGCGCTGCTCCTCGGTTGATCGATGCATTCTGGCAACCACTGAATTGGCGGAGGATGATGATCTTGCTGAGCTGGGTGATTCTCTTGGGCTGACCGTTGTTCGCGGTAGCCAACAGGATGTTTTGTCCCGATTTGCGCTGGCGGTTGCACAAACTGATGCACTAGTTCTGGTTCGGATCACGGGTGATTGCCCGTTCGTTGATCCTGGCCTTCTTGAGGAGATGATCCACGAGTTTCATAGCCAGGAAATCGACTATCTTTCAAACTGCGCATCCCCAACTTATCCCGATGGTTTGGATGTCGAAATCTTCACTCGGCGTGCGTTGCTGTTGGCGCAGACTGAATGCATTGATCCTGCACAGCGCGAACATGTGACGCCCTGGATCCGCGACAGTGGTCGTTGCCGGTTGGGTCAAAAGCGATATCACTTGGATTATTCGGCCATGCGTTGGACCGTGGATGAACCAGAAGATCTCGAGGTGGTTCGTGATGTGGTTGCCCATTTCGAAGGACGCTCAGATTTCGCCTGGGAGCAGGTCCTCAAACTGGCGCAACAGCAACCACAGCTCTTTGTTGCCAATGCCCGGTTTGCCCGCAATGAGGGTGCCTCGATGGGCGATGGTCAAAAACTCTGGCGCCGTGCCAAGCGGGTGATCCCTGGCGGCAACATGCTCCTTTCCAAGCGGGCGGAGATGTTCCTGCCTGAGCAGTGGCCGGCTTATTTCGCCAAGGCTAAGGGTTGTCGCGTCTGGGATTTGGATGGCCGCGAGCTCATTGACATGAGCATCATGGGGATCGGCACCAACTTGCTCGGCTACGGCCATCCCGAGGTAGATGCGGCTGTGGCGGCGACTGTGGCCGCCGGCAACATGAGCACCCTCAACTGTCCGGAAGAGGTATGGCTGGCTGAACGGCTGGTGGCCTTGCATCCCTGGGCCGACATGGTCCGCTTTGCTCGCAGTGGCGGCGAAGCCAATACCATCGCGATCCGTATCGCTCGCACAGCCACAGGGCGAGATGCGGTTGCTATTTGTGGTTATCACGGGTGGCATGACTGGTATCTGGCCACCAACCTGCAAAACGATTCTGGGCTAGAAGAACATCTTCTGCCGGGACTGGAGCCTAATGGTGTTCCCCAAGGATTAGCTGGAACGGTGCAACCTTTCAGTTTCAATCGGCTTGATCAGCTGGAGCGTATTGCCGCCAGTCAGGATCTTGCGGCTGTGAAAATGGAGGTGCAGCGCTCAACGCCTCCGGAGCCTGGTTTTCTGGAGGGAGTGCGAGACCTATGCACGCGACGTGGCATCGTTTTGATCTTCGATGAATGCACTTCTGGATTTCGTGAAACTTTTGGTGGGTTGCACCTCAAATATGGTGTTGAGCCTGATATGGCGATGTTTGGTAAAGCCTTGGGGAATGGCTATGCCATCACGGCCACGATCGGCCGCCGCGCTGTGATGGAGGCAGCGCAGAGCACCTTCATTAGTAGCACTTTTTGGACTGAGCGGATCGGCCCGACTGCCGCCTTGAAAACGCTCGAGGTGATGGAGCGTGAGCGCAGTTGGGAGGCGATTACAGCCACAGGTCTTGAGCTGCGAACCCACTGGCAGGAGTTGGCCGATCGCCATGGTCTGAGGATCAGCCACAACGGCCTGCCGGCGCTGACCGGTTTTGCCTTCCACAGCCCCAAGGCGTTGGAGTACAAGACGCTGATCACTCAGGAGATGCTGAAGAAGGGGTACTTGGCGGCGACCAGCTGCTACACCTGCCTGGCCCACACTTCGGATGTGATTGAGCCTTATCTGGATGTTCTTGATCGGGTGTTCGCTCTGATTGCCGAGTGTGAGGCAGGCCGCCCCGTGGTGGATTTGTTGGAAGGCCCCGTTTGCCATGGCGGTTTTAAGCGGTTGAACTAACACGGATGGACTGACTGATGTCTTCGGTACCTGAACTGAATCGCGTGTTGGTGGTAGCCGCCCACCCCGATGACGAAGTGCTCGGCTGCGGCGGCACGATCGCCCGCCATGCCGACGCGGGCGATCAGGTACAAGTGTTAATCGTCGCGGAAGGAGCTACCTCACGGCAGCAGCAACGTGATCGCCTTCAGGCCGGTGAGGAGCTCTCCGCCTTGGCCCAAGCGGCACAGACCGCCGGATCGATTCTCGGCGCAGCAGGTGTGGAGCTCCTTGATCTTCCGGACAATCGCCTGGATGCCCTGGATCGTCTCGATCTGATCAAGCACATTGAGCAGCACATTGATCGGCTTCAGTCTCAGGTGGTGTACGTGCACCATGCCGGTGATGTGAATGTGGATCACCGGCGACTGCACGAAGCAGTGGTCACCGCCTGCCGCCCAACGCCGGGTCACCCGGTGCGGCGTCTACTCAGCTTTGAGGTGGCCAGCAGCAGCGAGTGGCAGCCCCCCGGTTCGGCGCCGGCCTTCCAGCCCAATTGGTTTGTCGACATCTCCGCCCAGTGGCAACGCAAGAAGGAGGCTTTGGTGGCCTATTCAAACGAGATGCGTCCCTGGCCCCATGCCCGATCCATAGAGGCGCTTGAGCATCTGGCCCGTTGGCGTGGTGCCCAGGTGGGCGTAGACGCGGCAGAGGCGTTCTGCCTGTTGCGGCAGCTGGTGTGACCCGCATTCTCATCCGCTGCGACGCCTCCCTCTCCATCGGAAGCGGCCATGTGATCCGATGCCGCACGCTGGCCCGTGAGCTGCAGAGCCGAGGAGCAGAGCTTCTGTTTCTCTGTCGTCGCCAGACCGGCGATTTGATCGTCCTACTGGAACAGGAGTTCCGGGTGTTGGCCTTGCCCATGCAGCCGCTCGTGCTGTGCGAGGGGTTGGAGGGTCGAGAGCTGTATGGAGCTTGGCTCGGCTGCAGCCAGATCCACGACGCTGACGACTGCCTAACGGCACTCGCTTCAGCTGGCGTTTCCAGCGCAGATTGGCTGGTGGTGGATCACTACGGCCTGGATGCCAGCTGGGAAGCGCAGCTGCTGAATGCGCTGGCGGGCGACAAGGTCACCCCCAAGCTGCTTGCGATCGACGACCTGGCAGATCGACCCCACAAGGCTGATTTGCTGCTGGATCAGAATTTCTTTGGTGCGGTTACAGACCAGCGCTACCAGGGGCTCGTACCGAGCCATTGCCGACAGTTGCTGGGTCCGCATTACGCCCTCTTAGGTCCTGAATACGCCCAGCTCCATCCGTTGGTGCCAGTGCGCAAGGAATTGCGCCGGGTGCTGGTGTTCTACGGAGGCGTGGATCCAGACAATCTCACCGGTCGGACGCTCGAAGTGCTGCTGGACCCGGCGCTGGCCCACCTGGCGGCAGATGTGATTCTCGGCCTCCAGTCGCCCCATCGGCAGGCGGTGGCGGATCTGGTGGCTCAGCGTCCGTTCACAACGCTGCATGAGCCGTTGCCGAGCCTGGCGGGGCTTATCGCACGGGCGGATCTGGCAATCGGCGCCGGCGGTGCCACCACCTGGGAGCGCGCCTGCCTGAAACTGCCGAGTCTGGTGGTGGCGATCGCTGAGAACCAACTGCCCTTTGCCGAAGCACTTCACCAGGCAGGCCATCTCCAGCTGCTGGGCGATGCGGCAACGGTGAGCGCGGAGCAAATCCGTTCGGAACTGCAGGCTTGGGTTGCCGATCCTCGTCAGCAGGGCGCGGGCTGTGATCTCACCGATGGCATGGGTGCATTGCGTTTGGCGCTGGCGATGCTCGGGCCGCAGCCGGCCATCAGACTTCGGCCGGCTGACGCTGGTGATGAAGCGTTGCTTCTGCGCTGGGCCAATGACCCGCAGGTGCGGGCTAGCAGTTTTTCGCCGGATCTGATCGCGCCCTCCGATCATCACAACTGGTTCCATCAGGGGTTGGCCGATCCCAACCGACTGCTGTTGCTTGCAACGGCGGATGGCTGTCCGATTGGCCAGATCCGCTTTGATCGGCAGCCGCTTCCCAAGGCTGAGGCCAGCGTGGATCTGTCGCTGGATCGCTGCGCCCGCGGATTTGGCCTGGCTGCTGATCTGGTGCGCTTGGGTCTGCAGGTGATGGAGCAGACATGGGGGCCAGACATCGAGGCTGTGGCGGAGGTGCTGAAGACCAATCAAGCCAGCAATGCCTGCTTCAGCCGGGCCGGCTTTGTTCGGGAGTCCATCTCGCCTGTCCCCCCCCTCCAGTCTCGACCTGTGAATCGTTGGCGTTGCCGCCCGGCCGCATCACCCTTCTCAGCGATCGCGGCAGCTGGCTCAAGCGCTACTTGCCAGAGCTGATCCAGGCGTTGTGGCAGCGGGGGCATGCTGTGCGCTGGATTCACCACCCTGCACAGCTTGCAGCAGGCGATGTGTGTCTGTTGTTGAGCTGCGGCCGTCTGCTCAGCGCCTAGCAGCTGGCGTTGCATCGCCACAACCTTGTTGTTCACGAAAGCACGCTGCCCCATGGCCAGGGCTGGAGCCCGATGACCTGGCAGATCCTCGAATGCGCCAGCACGATTTCAATCACTCTGTTTGAAGCCGTTGCCGATCTCGATGCCGGCCCGATCTATCTGCAGCAGCAAATTGATCTGCAGGGCCATGAGCTGGTTGAGGAATGGCGCGCTCTGCAGACCCAGGCAACGCTGGTGCTTTGCGTGGGCTGGTTTGATCGTTACCGGGAGGTGGTTGCCGCTGCCCGGCCCCAACCGGGTGAGGCCAGCCACTTCCGCCGCCGCCGCCGCCGCCGCCGCCGCCCCGCCGATTCTGAGTTGGATCCGCAGCGCAGCCTGGCTGGGCAGTTTGAGCTCCTGCGGGTGGTGGATAACGTCCGCTATCGCACCTTCTTCCACTGGCCCGGCCGGCGCTACCTGCTGCAGGTGCGGCCGGGGCCCCTACGGTCGCCTGAGCCCCTGGCAGCCCACCCGCCATGACCGCCCTCGCCTACGAGCGCGATCTCGACCATCCGGTATCAGCGGAGGTTGAGCGGGTCATCCGCGATGTGTTGAAAGGGCTCCTCAACAGCCAGGGACTGGAAAGTGTTCTGGTGAATCAGGGCCTCGACCACGACGGCGATTCGATCCTGTTCGTGCACCTCAAGTTCCGGCTCGTGGAGCCCGGCATCGACCCACGCCGGCTCAGTGTTAGCACCATCACCGTGCGTCCAGCTCTCTGGAACATGGGGGAACGTCGCTTTCCGCATCTCCGCTACGACTTCCACGACGACCAGCGGATCCTGGGCACGGAAAATTGGTGAGTGGCTATCTCCAGTGATCGGATCACTACCGCCCGGCAGCTGGTGCACGTGCATCAACGACGGCCCCGCCAGGCAGGTCTGCGTCGACCGATCACACGTCTTACTACGCCCTGTTCCATGGGTTGGCCGAACCGGCGCTTGGCCGCGGGTGTATCGAGACCTCAACCACCTGACGGCTAAAAAGCTGCAGCCGCCCTGAAATTCAGGGTGGCTTATGAGTTGGTGAGGTTTCCGATGGCCTTCCCAACTTCACAGGAACTCAGGCATCAGGCCAATTACGACCCGATCGTTCGCTTCAAGCAAGGAGTCGCCCTGAGCGCGGCTGATTATGCGGAACCAGCTCTGACAAGCCTCGAAGCCACCCCACGCGATGAACAGCTATTTCATCACCCTCGCCCTAGGCATGACACGAAGCTGATGGGTCATACCTCATTCCCTCAACAGCGCCCCCTGCTCTTGCTCTCCAGCCGTCCATGGAACGGTGCCCTGGCGAATCGCCTCAGCCGGAGCCTGGATCGGCCCGTGGAGAGCATCACCGCTCCCGCCCACCTCACGCCGGCAGCTGTGGCGGCGATTGATCCCCAGTGGATTTTCGTGCCGCATTGGAGCCATCTGATTCCTGAATCGGTCTGGGGCCCATGGCCCACCGTGATCTTCCACATGACCGACCTGCCCTATGGCCAGGGCGGCAGCCCGCTACAGAATCTGATCCAGCGCGGCCACAGCAGCACCATGCTCACAGCCCTGCGCTGTGGTTCTGGCCTTGATACCGGTGATGTGTACCTCAAGCAGCCATTGAGCCTCCATGGCAGCGCCGAAGAAATTTTTCTCAGGGCCGATATCTTGATTGAGCAGATGATTGAGCGGATCGTTTGCGAAGAGCCCATGGCCACGCCCCAGCAGGGAGAGCCTGTGCTGTTCACCCGCCGCAAGGCAGCCCAAAGCAATCTCGCCAGCTGCCCGGAAGGCGATCTGATCGCTTGGTACGACCAGATCCGCATGCTCGATGCCGAGGGTTATCCCCATGCCTTTCTGGAGATCCACGGCATGCGGCTAGAGCTCCGCCGTGTATGCCAGCGCAGCGATGGCCTACATGCCGATGTGAGAATCATTCCTATCGCATCGCCGCCACTCCCGATGGCTGAGGATGCCGGGCAATGATCAGCGACACGAGAACCCTCACCACTTCAAGGTCTGTCGAGTCATTGAGCGGCCTGCCGCTCTGGCGGGCCGTAGCTGATGTCAGCCTCCTGTATGGTCGAGGTGTTGATGGCACTGGCTCCCTGGCAGCCGCTTCAGCACCTACTGGATGCCTCCTACCCGCGGCCACCGCGGGATATGTTTGAGCGGCTGGTGATGTACAGCCCCCACAGCAACAGGGCTGATTGAAAGTCCTTCACAAGCTTGCTTGCCGGGGCTGCGAGCATGGGTTGAGGTCGGCTGGATTGCCCTCTCTCAGTGCTCCAGAGCGTTTCTGCCGCAGCCGATCTCGATCTGATCAGCTTCCTCAGGGCAATCCCTGATACCAGGATGCGGCGGGGCATCCGGATTCCAGCCTGGTACCTGCTGATGGTGGCGGTGCTCGGGATCCTGAGCAAGTGCGAGAGCCTGCGGGATCTGGAGCCTTTCGCTCGCAGGCACCAAGCTGTGCTGACCGAGACGCTCGGCATAGAACTCAAGCGCCCGCCGTCGGATTCGGCCTTTCGCTACTTCTTCCTGCAGGTGGATGTGGCGTTCATCTGCGCCGCTATCCGCGACTGGACACTGGCCCAGATCCTAGGCGGTGCAATGGATCTCGACCAGTTGATCTGTGATGGCAAAACGCTGCGCGGCTCAATCGAGGCGACCGCCGCTGGTGGTTCAGCCTTCATTGGCCAGGTGACGCTGTACACGGCAGCGCTGGGCCTGGCGATCGCTCAAGGCTGCTACGCCACCACCCAGGGCAACGAGCACACGGAGCTCAAGAAGCTCCTTGGCGAGCTGGATCTGGAGGGCGTGCTGATCCAAGCCGACGCGTTGCATACGCATAAGGCGTTTTTCGACAGCTCACGGAGCAGGGGGCCGACTTCTTCCTGAGCGTCAAAGGCAACGAGAAGACCCTGCAGCGGCAGGTCAGCCGCCAGTTTGAGGGGAAGCGCCAGAACCCTTTTGCTGCAACGCATCACGAGATCGGCCATGGCCGTGAGATCACCTGGGCGATGCGGGCCAAGGAGGCACCGGAGCACATCAAGGCGAACTGGCCAGGCAGTGCCTGGATCGTCGAGCTGCTGGCCAGCGGCAGCCGTGACGGCAAGCCATTCCAGGACAAACACCTATTCATCACCAGCCTGCGCACAACCCCAGAAGCCTTGCTGCGACTGATCCGGGAGCGCTGGAGCATCGAAAGCTGGTACTGGATCCGCGACACGCAGCTCCACGAGGACAGGCACCGGTACCGCGGCAACGGCGCTGGCGTACTGGCGGCGATGCGCACCGCAGCCCTGAATCTGCTGCGCCTGGCTTGATTCGACTCAATCAGGGAGGGCCTATATGCAGTAATGCACGACATCAAGGCGCTCCTGGAGATGGCGATGCGGCAGCCGCAGGAGAAGACGAGCTGACACTTTGAATCAACCCTGCCCACAGCTAGGGTGGTCACTTCGAGAATCTCGCTGTAGCAACCAACGTTCGTGGCCGGCGCATCGGCCAACAGTTGGTAAAAGGCCCGCACCAAGCTGTTGGCCACGAGGGCCCGGCCATGGTTGGCCTCACTACCCGCATCACCCGCTTGTTCTCCCCTTTAGGGTTTCAGCTCTGCGGCCAGCTGGCTGATGGCTCCACCGCCATGCTGATCCTCTTATCTGGCCCTGTCGTTTTTGAGCCCCTCGCCCCATGACGATCGAAATCGCCGGACGTCTCATCGGTGCAGACAATCCCCCTTTTGTGATTGCGGAGATGAGCGGCAACCACAACCAGAGCCTGGATCGGGCCCTGGCGATCGTGGAAGCAGCAGCCCAGGCGGGCGCCCACGCAATCAAGCTGCAGACCTATACCGCCGACACGATGACGCTCAACGTGCGCGGAGGCAGCTTCGACATCAGTGATCCTGATTCCCTCTGGGCCGGCCATAACCTACACGATCTCTACAAACAGGCTTATACGCCCTGGGAATGGCACAGACCGATCATGGATCGTGCCCGAGAGCTGGGGTTGATCTGCTTCAGTTCTCCATTCGATGAAACCGCTGTCGACTTCCTGGAAGATCTCGGTGCTCCCGCCTACAAGATTGCTAGCTTCGAGAACAACCATCTGCCTCTCATCGAAAAGGCTGCCTCTACCGGTAAGCCTCTGATCATTTCAACTGGCATGGCCAGCCTCGCCGAACTTGACGACGCTGTACGAACAGCCCTCAAAGCTGGCTGTAGCCAGCTGATTTTGCTCAAGTGCACCAGCACATATCCTGCTTGCCCTGAGAACACTAACATTCGCACTATTCCTCATTTGCGAAAATTGTTTGGTTGCGAGGTTGGCCTGAGCGACCACACCATGGGGGTGGGTGTTGCGGTTGCTGCTGTTGCTCTCGGTGCGACCGTGATTGAAAAGCACTTCACCTTATCCCGTGCCGAAGGGGGTGTGGATAGTGCGTTTTCGCTTGAACCTACTGAATTTGCATCGCTGGCTCAAGAGAGTGAACGAGCCTGGGAGTCCCTGGGCCATGTTCGTTACGGTCCGACAGAAGCCGAGCAGAAAAGTCTGGTCTTCCGTCGCTCCATTTATGCAGCAGCCGATATTGCGGAAGGAGAGGTCTTTACGCCTGAAAATATCCGTATTGTTCGTCCTGGCTTTGGAGCTCCGCCGACTCTTTATCCCCAATTACTTGGCCGAAAGGCACCCAAGGATTACAAATATGGTACACCGCTTAGTTTTGATCAAATACTTGGTTGATCACTGCAGTTCTTGCAGTTGCGCCGGGCCAGCAATATCTTATTGCTCTGTTCATGAGTTTTCATGTAAGGGCCAAACCGTTAAGATAGGGCTTAGTTCTTTGCAACCAGGTTATTTCATTGTTTCGATCTTTAATCCCATGCCTTTTGTTATTCCGCAACTACCCAGACCCCCCCCCAGTCTAACAGAGCCATGTCTTGTAAGATTTAAGTTTAGTGATTTATCTCCCGCGTAGTATTAGTCAATCACATCCCACCATATGTCTTATGCATTTATTTGCGATCGACACAATTACCTTAGGCATTATGGCCCCTTGCTTACATGCCTACAGGCTAGAGGGCGAAGAATAGTTCTTATCGAAGTCTGCCACCGCGACGACAAGATCTCCTCGCTTTATTCTTTAGCTGATGTCATCGCCCTTCATTCTCGTCTTCTTGAGTGGAATATCGATTGCTTCTCAATTAGAAGGTTAAACCATGATCAACTCCGAGATTATATAGTCAGTACGTCGACGAGATTAATCTTTTCGTTGATCGGTTTCTCTAAATATAGTATTTATAATCAGCATTTAAGGTATTCTAAATGGATTGTAGTTCATCATCCGGATATCTTGGCGATCAATCAACTTTCAACTAATGAGGCTAGCTATTGGCTTTCTTATGAGGAAACCGCATTCAGACTTCATTCTGATTTCTTGTCAAGCTCAAAAGCTTATGATTATATTCGCCCTGTCTTCCTCAAGCTTCAGAACCAGCGGTGCGACTTTCAATTGGGCTTAGACTATATTTACCAACTATTTCCCCAGATACTTAAGCAGCGAAATAGTTGCATGAGAATTGCAATCATATATTACGGTGATCTTTTGGCTTCTTACATCGGCCCTAACACCTCCTTTTGGGATAAGTCATGGGTTAGAATATATCAGATAGTCTTTCAGAATCGGAGACCACTAATTCGTCGCTTATTATCTTCTGTAGCTATTGTTACAGAAGAATCTTTGCTAATCGACATGTATGCTGAGCTAAAATCAAATGGTTATCTTGTTATTCTTAAGACCCGAGATAAGCGACCTTTACTAGCTTCAAGTCGACCCTTCTTTGACATTGTAATAGATGAAGTCTTTTATTATCCTATACTCTCAGACATTCTGACCCATATTTCAGATCTCGTGATCGGCTTTGCAAGTACTACGATATGCCAGGCTTCTCAGAACAACAAAACCAGTATTTGCCTGCTTCCTATACACTCTTTCCAACAGTTTTGCAATGGAATAGGGTATTGTGAATATTTCGAAGCATTTTTAACGCGTCTTACTGGTATTAGGATCAAAAGATCGTATATATACAATATTCCGCTTGTTTTTTCGAGAAGGCTTGTGAGAAGGCTTCCTTTAGCCTGAACTTAGACCTACATCATTTCAACCATGACACAAGAAGACAAACGGCTATTCTACTACTATAGAGACTACTATCTGACTGCTCTTGGTATTCCGAAGTGGTACGATTATGTACGAGCAAGGCTTGAACAGAATGAAACGTATTTACTAAAGATTAGGAGACTGTTGAACGATATAGGGTTTAATGGAGAAGTCAGTCATTTTTCAGCTCTTGTTGTCGGTTGTGGTACGGGTGCAGAGACATCTGCGCTGACTTCTTTTGGTTTCGGAGAGGTTGCTGGCGTTGATTCTAGTTATGAAGCTATTCAGATTTGTCTATCTCGCCGACTACCTCATCAAGATTATCTTCAATGCTGTGCAGAATCAATTCCGCTCCCCGCACAATCTTTTGATTACATTCACTGTTATACGGTGCG
>Ga0194125_10006988_pt1 | contig 16455 bp, 9 predicted proteins | sample TA2KigC250mmetaG_FD_148626 | JGI IMG/M metagenome (GOLD analysis project Ga0194125, IMG submission 148626) | Freshwater microbial communities from Lake Tanganyika, Tanzania - TA2015034 Kigoma Deep Cast 250m | ecosystem: Environmental > Aquatic > Freshwater > Lake | place: Tanzania: Lake... | reverse complement strand
TCATGCTCAATACATCTTGTATACCCCAAACTTATCCAAAGCGGCCGCTTCAAAATGGTCTCGTCTTCCTTCTGGGTTTGTTCCTTGCAAGTTCCTGCCGCTGGGGGGTGGACATGGAGGCCTGTTATCGTCTGCAGGACGGGGATTGGCGGGGTTTGTTGATAACCGAGGGGGGGGATTTACCCTTCTTGTTTAGGGTGGAGCGGGAAGCGGGTCCTCAAAAATCCAAACCCTCCGATCGCAGCTTCAAGGTAAGGCTACAAGACGGCGAAACATGGGTTGAATCGCTGGCGGAGGTACGCGGGGATAGCCTGTATTGGCCATTTCCGGTTTTTGAATCCGTGCTGGTGGCTGCGGTGAGCACCTTGGGCGATTCTTTGAACGGGTATTGGTACAAGACCAAATACGATACGGGCTCGGCTGTTCCATTCCGCGCTCATCGAGGGGGGCAATACAAATTCGCATCCCGTTCAACCCGTCTTCCCGATGAAGTGGGAGGCCTGTGGAGCGGTGATTTGAGCCCTGGGACTACTGCGCTACTACCCCTCATCCAAAAAGGTCCCGAACTGAGCGGCACGGTTCGAACCCCTTACGGTGATTACCGTTACCTCACCGGTCTAATGGACGGGGACTCGCTGTGGATGAGCGGCATGGATGGAGGAAGCGCCTATTTGCTGCGTGGCCGTTTGGAAGAAAACGGAACCCTCCAAGGCATGATTTTCGCGGCCAAAGGCCCAGGCCGTCCATGGACCATGGCGCGTGATAGCAATGCAGTGTTACCGGATCCCTACGGGATGGCCGAATTGAGAGGTGCCGAGAGACCCTTGACTTTTCAGCTCCATGACATCGGAACGGATACCTTGGTGAGACCTGGTCCACCAGCCCGTACCACGGTCATACAAATGTTAGGCACCTGGTGCCCAAATTGCTTGGACGAAACCGAATACCTCGCATCGATTTATCCCGACCTCGTGTCGCGCGGTGTGCAGGTAATCGGCCTTGGTTTCGAACGAACGCATCAGCCGGCCAAAGCGGTCCAAAACCTCCGCAAACTCCAAGTGCGGTACAAGGTTCCCTACCCCTTGGTTCATGCAGGCAAACCGGATTCTATGTCGATCCAAGCGGTTATACCCCAGCTGGTCAAGCTCAAGGCCTTTCCGACCACGATCTTGTTGGATTCAACGGGCCGCGTTCGGTATGTGCACACCGGCTTTGACGGACCTGCTACTGGCGCGGCCTTTGAGAGGCAAAAAGTATTATTTCAACAAAAAATAAAGACTCTGGTCGGGGACTAAGTTACTTCAGTCGATTTAAGGTCGCGTTGCGCGAGAAAACGTTACCCAAATTATCCGTGAAAGTTGTATGGATAGCGTATTGACCTTCTGCCCAAGATTCTGAAGGCAGCTCAAGAGTCTGCATACCGGAGGGCAAGTAATCAACTTGTTTTTCCAAAACAGTTCGACCAAGAGCGTCGATTACCCGAATTCTAAGACCAAAAATATCGTTTTCTAAATTTAGACGAATACTGCTTGCGCCTGGACTCGGGTTTGGTATTACGATTAAGTCCTTAGAACTGCCGTAAAATAATTTGACTTTAGGCATCGCTAGTCGTCCAAATTCAAGAGGGTTTGCCCAATAGTCCGCTAATTCACTTAGATTTCGGACTTCAAGATTCATCGGCTCCAAATTATTAAGTGCGAGCGGAGTATTTTCCAATTCTAATTCAAAGAGGGTTTGTCCGGGCTCTGCGGTAAATCCGTCTTGGGCATACCAAACGATTCGCAATTCTTGTCCCAAGAAACCATATTCCATAGTACCGAAAGGTATTTTGGACAAGACCCTCTTCACATGAAGACCCTCCGGCAAACCGATGACCATAGAAATAGCTCCAAGCTGCTGACGGTCTATTGCTGAAATCGGCCAACGCCAAGTAGATTGGTTTACATGGAGAATGTCATGCGACTCTAACTGAAGACGAGAGGAGAGCCTGTTGGCCGCAAAATTATATGACCCGTTGACATCTCCATAACATAGTGTACGTATGTTGCGAACAACGGATTGTCCTTGGGCTGTGAATTCCGGTGTTTCGCTTGCCCAATCGCCAGACGGAAAACCGGAAATAAGGTTTGCAAATCTTCGATTGATCGTTAGGACATCGCCGGCATTTACCAATTGATTGGCATTTACATCACCCGCTGCAAGGTACAGCCCGCTCAAGCCTGTACCAACACCCGTGCTGTGTCGTAAGATAAATAAAGCATCAGTTCCATTAACACCACTCCACGGAAGCTGGGGCCTTGCTTTGACTATGTAGGTGCCGTTCGGGTAGTTATTAAAACTGTAGGTGCCTCCTGTACCAGAAATGGTCGAATCGGTTAATTGCCATAAACCAGCCTGACTGCCATTCGATTGAAACAAAAACACTTTGCTTTGTGGTAGAGCCGTATTGGCCGTATTGTTATATTTGACGCTACCAGAAATTTCATTACAATTTCGAGTTGTTACAACCATTCCCGCCGAATTACTACTACAGCCAAACGAATTGGTTACGGTTAAGGTGTAGTTTCCGGCAGTGTTTGCCCAAATCTCGGAGGAATTTTGACCAACGATGATGTTACCGTTAAGATTCCATTGGTATTGAAGCCCCGAAGCAGTACCGGTGGAGCTAAACAGGCGGACAGAGTCCCCGAGACAAATGAGCAAATTGCCTGTGGTACCGATACTTGCAATTGGTAAAGGATTTACAGTAATTGAAACAGCAGGAGAAGTTTGAATACATCCACTGGCCGGGTCTGTAGCTTGTACAGAATAATTTCCGGATGTGGAGGCAGCAAAATTTATTCCAGTAGCACCGGCAACAGGAGTACCATTTTTAAGCCAAATAAATTGCTGAGGACCACATGAATAATTAGCCGTAAGGCGCACCGCTGTATCGCAAGCAGTTGGATTTCCATGAACTATGATGCTGGGATTGGATGCACAATAGTAGGCCACGGTTTGAGATTGTGTCCATTGGGTGCAACCCAAAGATGAGGTGATGAAAACACGGTAATCGCCAGGTGTTGAGGTTTGATATTGGGCGTTATTTATGCCATTGAGCAATTGCCCGTTTAAATACCATAGGTATTGATTTCCTCCAGTCGGGTCAGCATTTAGAATAGCAATTCCTCCAGGGCCTGAAGGACAAATCATTGCATTCGATACGTTTAACTGATTGGAAGGCAGCGGATTTGAGGTGAGGCTACCGTTGAGGAATTGTGCGGAGATCACCGCGGCGTCAGCATCGGCAAACTCACAATCGCCGGGCGTCGAGGTATTCCAAGAAATAGCCGATGAGCTTTGGGCAATAACTTTTAGTTCGCCCAAAAGGTCACCATCGGGAATTGAAGCAGAAGCCAATGAGTTCCACACCAAGCGGGTTTCATTTCCCGATTGATTCGCTATCCAAAGGCTTGGGTTTGGAATTAGAACAGAAGGCTCCCATGAGACTAATGTAGCGACAGTAGCAGGTAAGGAGGCCGTCAAAGAAACAGCGTTGAGTTCACGAGCCCCAGATACCGTGATAGGAATTCTTAGGGTATCCCCAGAGCATCCTGTGACACTACCTAGGCTAACGGTGAGCGCTTGTTTAACCTTAACAATTATTTCGGGGCTGTACCAAGAATCGCATCCGTTGGATAGCTGCAATCGAAAAATGCGTTGAGGCCTTTGATACACGGCATTAAGAAAGGAGAGAGAGGGTGTTTGGACCCCCGATAATTCTGTTCCATTGATGGCATTGTTCCAAGTATTTGTTCCGGAGGCTCGGTACTGCCATTGGTATGATATGGCACCAGTGGCTTGCACGGAAAGGTTTGCGGAAGCACCCTCAAAGATTTCCAGGGGTCCTTGAGTAGAGGAAATGATTTGAACCGAATTTATCAAAGAAACTGATCCGTTTTCAAAACAATAGTTTAATATCTGACCTTCCGGCCCTGCAAGCTCACAATCACCGGGAACAGCAAGATTCCAGCCAAGGGAGGACGGCTGTTGAACTATAAATTTTAATCGTAACAAGGTGTCTGAGCCTACACTTATTAACGGCGTAAGGCTAGCCCATGCTATACGTATTTGATTTCCATTCGTTCCGATTTGGGCAGAACCATTCAGCAGTGGATGCAAACCGGTAGCTCCGACATAGGTTAGATGTTGAGCATTAAAGTTAAGAGCGAGCGAAACAGCAGCAACGCTGTCCAATCGAGAAGCTACAACAGGTAGCTCCACGGTATCGTTTGGACACGACAGGGTTGGAGGCAGAAAGATCTGAGGCTTTAACAAAACCTGTGTTATAGAAGACCATGACGAGCAAAGGCCTTGAGTAACTCGAACACGGTAGGATCCAGGCGTTATGGCTTGATAAGTAGACCCGGTTGCACCGCTTATGGCATTGCCGTTAAGCTCCCATTGGTAGCTGAAATTGTTGCCTGAATTAGCAGAAAGAACGACGTTGTCTTCTCCGCATACGGTTATATTTCCTGAAGGATTGATTGTGGCAGTCGGCGTTGATTGTGTGGTTATCGTTAGACTATTTGAAATATCTCTACAAACAACGGACCCATCGACCTTGCTTACCTCACAGGTATAATTTCCTGCCACTCCTGTGGTGTATGAATTATTGGTTGCTCCGACGATAGGGCTTCCATTAGATATCCACTGGTAACTAAGGCCCGTTCCACTGTTGGCTACCAAGGTAACATTTTGATTCGAGCACAGCGAAACAGGGCCGTTGGCGGTAATGTTGGCCGAAGGTCTTTCGATAACGTTAACAACAACAGGCGTTTCATTGGTACGCGCACAATTTGAACTGGTGGTTCTTACAACCACGCTGTAGGATCCGGAATTTGTGGCGGTATATGATGATGAAGTCGCCCCCGGAATTATATTGTTATGATTTTTCCAAAGGTAAGATAGGGCCGAACCGGTATTCGCTTGAAGCAGAACACTCGACCCAGAACAAAATGTTAAAGGCCCATTGACCGTAACCGATGCACTCGGGCGGGTACAATTGCTTCCGCAGGTAATAGATCCATTTACAAAAGAACAATTTGGAATGATGTCGGCGTTTTGGTCCGCATATTCACAATTTCCTGGAGTGGACAAGTCCCAACTTACAGCGGATTGACCGGTGGAAAGGACCCGAAATCGTAAATTGAATATAACACCGCTAAAGGAAACGGGAACAAGATTAAACCATGCAACACGAAATTGACGGCCGCTTTGTTGACTTGTAGGGCCAAGGCCGGTAAAAAAGCCGCAGTTGCTCAAAAATTCAGACGCAATGGCCGGGTTTATATTGGAGGGATTGCTTACACATTGAAGTCGTGTGGAATCGTAATTAATGGCGAATGAGATTGCAGACGTGCTAATCCCTGGACCCATGGTGATGGTCACTGGAACTTGTACCGTATCGCCAACGCAGGATGAGGCCGAAGTTGAATTGTAGGTCCCTATGGTGGTTGTGATGTTATTTTGAGCTCTTCCTATCTTGGCTGAGCCGAGAATTAGAAAAAACATGCCGAGCTGAAATGCTGATTTGGCTCTGAAGGAGGAATAATTTATCATAAGTAATAGGGGTAGAATTGAATTGATATATTTTAAAAATACAATATATTGGCAGCATAATCTGAGAACAAATTTACTAACAACTTTAGATCAATATTGTTGGTAAAAGTTAAGTTTCATTAAAGATAGCAAGGGGAGGGTATTAAATCGCCTTGTTTTTGGTCATTTTCCTTATTTTCGCGGGCCATGATGGATTCGGGGGTTCTGGACATGACCCAAGTTCTGGAGGAATATACCCGAACCGGGCTTATTCTAGAGGGAGCGGAATGCCTGAACGTCAAGGATGAGCCATCGGCACAGGGCCCATAGGTCACTGCTCTTGGACAAAATATCCGGATTACTGGGAAATTAAGCGAATATGGGCTTAAAGCCGAGGTTGTTTTTGGGTATATTCAACCCGTTTTGGGTTTCCATTGTAGGAAGTCCAAGCACAAAAGGACGGCAGTACCCGTCACCACAACCCAATACCCAATGTGCCATTCAACGTAAGTGATAACCATGGTTGCGCTTTTGGGGTCGATGAGGACAGGGAACAAGGTATCTGCTTCATGGGCAATAGCCAATAGAATCAGGGCAAGGAGTTGGGCCAGGAACCATGGTTTGCTCCAAACGCTGGTCCAGGCCATAGAAGCGCCAACATACCTCCAAATAAGCGACAAAATCAGCAGTAAAAAGGCTGAAACCATGGCCACAACAGGGAACTGATGATAAAATCCCAGGCCTACGAAGCCTAATCCGGTGGTTGTTCGTGGTCTATAGAACAAAGTACCCTTCAAGCCACCTTGGGAAAATCGGGAAACCATGGCCTCAAATGGCATGGTGTAGTTGATCTCGCTGGTATCGTTGGACAGAGCCTGAGCCGTTCCGACATCGAGGGCAGTGCCTTTGATTTCCGATTGGCAGCCATTAAAATAGGCAAAGGGCAGAAAAAAACTGAGGAGCAATACCCAGTGCAACATTCGGGAAAACTGTTTTAGGTTGATCATGGAATATCAGGGTTTTGTTAAGGAATGAAAATACACCAATCAAGACAATGAGAACCAATGAATGCTAGACGTGCTTTGGATTAATTTATTGTTGCATTCATGCAGATCCCGTAAAATTGAAGAAAGTAGGAGGCTTCCATCGTTCCTTGGGATTATTTTCGCGGGCCATGAGGGATTCGGAGGTTCTGGACATGAACCAAGTTCTGGAAGAATATGCCCGAACCGGGCTTATTCTGGAGGGAGTGGAATGCCTGAACGCCAAGGATGAGCCTACGGCACAGAGCCCATGGGTGCACCTGAAAGGTTTGGCCGGTTCTGGGCCTTATGCGGTCATGGCCTCATCCGGTCTTGCAGGGTTGAAAGGCCTGCAGGTGGTGGTATTGCCCGACAAAGAGGCAGCATCCTATGCCTATTCCGATCTGGAATCCATGATCGATCCTCGTCATTTGTTGATGTTTCCCAGCTCCTACCGTCGTCAAGTGGGCGCGGAACCCCAAGACCAATACCAGGTCCTTCAGCGCTCCGAAGTATTGGGCCGATTAACCACCGGAAACCGTACGGAAAGCGATGCGACGACCTGGCTAATCACCTGGCCGGATGCCTTGATGGAGGAGGTGGTTCTCAACACCACCTTGGCCCGTAACACCTTGGAATTGAAGAAGAACGAGGCCGTTGATTTGGACTTCTTGATTGAATTGATGAGCGAGATGGGGTTTGAGCGGGTGGATTTTGTGTACGAACCGGGTCAATACGCCATACGAGGTGGTATTGTGGATGTTTACAGCTATGCCAGCGATTGGCCTTACCGCATGGAATTGCACGGTGATCGGCCTGAGCGCCTCAGGACCTTTGACCCGGAATCTCAATTGACGGTTCGGGAGGTGGAGAAGGCAGTGATCCTACCCAACTTGCAGGCTGAATTGTTGGCCCAAGGCCGGCAGTCTTTGATGGATTATTTCCCACCCCAAACGGTGGTTTGGTACAGCGATCCAAGCATGTTGATGGCCCAAGCAGAATTGTGTTGGAACAAATCCGAAAATCCCGAGAAAATTCTTCGTTCCCCGGAGGATTGGATGAACCGGCTACTGACTTTTCCCAGGGTTAGTTTCGAGGACAGCGGATGGAACCTGTACGATGATGATTTTGTGGATCCAAGCAAAGTCCGCAAACAACCTTCGTTACGCTTAAGCTTTCGGCAAGAGGCACAACCGCTGATTCGCAAACAATTTGCTAGTTTGGTTGCCGTCGGCAGGAAATTGCATGCCCAGGGGTACCGTTTGACCGTTTGCGGAGATAATCCTCGACAGATCAAACGATTGGAACAAATTCTGGAAGACCTGGAAGCCGGCTTCACGATGATTCCATTGCCGATAGGCCTGCATGCAGGCTTCACCGACCATGATCGCAAAATTGCGTTTTGGACGGAACATCAGTTCTTTGAGCGATTCCACAAATACAAAGCCCGAGGTCGTACCGGTGCTTCGGAGAAACTCACCCTTAAGGAAATTCTGGATTTCAAACCCGGTGATTTCGTGGTGCATATGGATCATGGGGTGGGCCGTTATGCCGGTATGGAGAAAATCCAAGTCAACGGTCAATGGCAAGAAACCGTACGGATCAGTTACCGCGATGATGATCTTCTCTATGTCAGCATTCATTCCTTGCACAAGGTTTCACGCTATTCAGGCAAGGACGGCGTCGAACCCAGGGTGCACAAGCTGGGTTCCGATACTTGGGACAAACTAAAGTCCAAAACCAAAGCCCAGGTCAAAGACATTGCCAAGGACTTGATTCAACTCTATGCCCGTCGCAAGGCAGCACGGGGTCATGCCTTTCCGCCGGATAATTATTTGCAGCATGAATTGGAGGCCTCTTTTCTGTACGAGGATACCCCGGATCAAAACAAGGCCTCCGAGGCGGTTAAATCGGATATGCAAAAGGCATACCCCATGGACCGTTTGGTCTGTGGGGATGTGGGTTTTGGTAAAACGGAAGTCGCCATACGGGCCGCATTCAAGGCCGCCTGCGATGGGAAACAAACGGCCGTCTTGGTCCCAACCACCATTTTGGCCTTGCAGCATGCCCGCACCTTCGCCTCAAGGCTACAGGGCCTGCCTGTGCGGGTTGATTATTTGAATCGTTTCCGTACCCCCACCGAAGTCAAAGCGGTGCTTGCGGACTTGGAAGCGGGACGGATCGATATCCTGATTGGAACCCACAAGATCGTGGGATCCAAAGTCAAGTTCAAAGACCTGGGTCTTCTAATCATTGACGAAGAACAGAAGTTCGGGGTGAGCACCAAAGAAAAGCTCAGGGAATTGAAAGTAGCCGTGGATACCTTGACCCTCACGGCCACCCCCATTCCCCGAACCATGCAGTTTTCGTTGTTAGGAGCCCGCGATTTAAGCGTCATTCATACCCCACCCCCCAACCGGCAGCCGGTGCATACCGAGCTCATGGTGATTGAAGAGAACAAAGTTCGGGATGCAATTCTCTTTGAAACCGATCGGGGTGGCCAGGTTTTCTTTGTGCACAACCGGGTTCAAGGCATCGAAGGAGTTGCTGAATTGATTGAACAATGGTGCCCGGGATTGAAAATAGGGATCGCCCACGGGCAGATGGCCGGGGATCAAATGGAGAAAATTCTACTGCAATTCATCGAGGGGAACTTGGATGTCTTGGTCGCCACCAACATCATTGAATCCGGTTTGGATATCCCCAATGCCAATACGATTCTAATTAACCAGGCGCAGAATTTTGGGTTAAGTGATTTGCATCAAATGCGTGGCAGGGTAGGACGCTCCAACCTCAAGGCCTTTTGTTATTTGATCGTTCCCCCATTGTTTACGCTGACTCAGGAGGCTCGCCGCCGCTTGCAGGCCATTGAGCAGCATTCGGATTTGGGATCCGGTTTTCAGATTGCCTTGCGCGATTTGGATATTCGAGGAGCAGGAAATATGTTGGGAGGGGAGCAAAGCGGATTCATTACCGAGATAGGCCTGGAACTTTTCCAGAAAATCCTGGACGAAGCTATACGGGAATTACGTAACAATGAATACGCCGAGCTTTATGCCGATCAGCCCTTGGACCCACCGGGTTTTGAAGTGCAACTCGATACCGACGCAGCCGCCCTGATTCCGGATCATTATGTGCGTAACACCACCGAGCGGCTTAGCCTGTACCGTGAATTGGATGATCTCGAAAGCGAAGAAGCCTTGGATGCCTTCGCCGATCGTTTGGCGGATCGCTTTGGCCCCGTTCCCGAACAAGCGCAGCTGTTGGTTGTCTTGATGAGGCTGCGCCTACAAGGGGCTCGATTGGGCATGGAGAAAATGGTGTGGCGCAAAGGAAATTTCCGCGCTCATTTACCCGATGGGCAACGCCAAGATTATTACCAAGGGCCTGTATTCGGGGCGGTCTTGCAAGCCGTTCAACAAGCCCCTGCCGATTGGGTCTTGCGTCAACAAGGGGCAACGGTGCAGTTGGTTTACCAACACAAAGTCACGGGTCCCGCCCTCTATCAGATGTTGGTGAAAATTGGTTGAGCAAACAGGGCTTTTGGAAGAAGCTTTACCCGTTTGCTACCAAAGAATAAGCCCGGCGATGGCGCTGAGCAAGACCAATTTGAGGATCCTTTGGGTGGCATGCAAGGAACCGGAGGACATGGACCGAAACATCAGGATGGTTCCCGCCGTCACGCCCAGCACTTGCAGGGTCAACAGGTAGGGAAACCATGGGTGAACATGCCCGTACAGCGTTAACCACCCAACCGGCACGGCCAATCCTACCATGGAAATCAAAATGATGTTACGGGTTTTGCGAAGACCCATCACGACCGGCACGGTTTGGTATCCGAAAATAGTGTCACCTCGCACATTTTGGCAATCCTTGACAAGGCCACGCACCCATTCCAAGACCCCTACGTAGAGCACAAAGACCAAAGTGGGAACATTCGCATCCCGGTAATAAAGGACCATGGCCATGAAGGCCGCAAGGAGCAGGAGGATGGCGGTCACCGTTCCTAACAACGGAATGCGTTTCAGTTTGTGCGAATACAACCACAGCCCTGCTCCGTACAGCAGATAATAAGCCAGGAAACGATAACCCAAAGGCCATAAAAGGAGGGCCGTGAGCAGGCTCAATCCTAGCCAGGCCTGCAAGGCATGGGATGGATGAATGACTCTTCCGACAATCACTTTACGCGGGTGATTGGCCATATCCTTCTCCAGGTCGTAATAGGCGTTGATCAGGTAGCCCCCTGCAAGCATCGAAGCCGTACCGATCACAATGAGCCACAGTTCCCGATCCAACAAATACCGCCAACCCTTCAAGGGCGCTTGGTCCAAGAGAAATCCAGCGGCCAGAATTTGGGCCACAGCCACAATCAACAGATTGTACCAACGAATCAGCCCCAAAAAGGCCAGAACCCGTAAAAATTTGAGGTGGATGCGGGAGAGAGAAGACTCTTTCCCGGGATTAGAACCTGTGGACGACGCGTAATTCGTGGCCATCCAGCATGGATTGTGTTTGTTCGAGGTCCTTGGTGAATCCAAGCAGGTAACCTCCCCCACCGGACCCGCATAATTTGAGGTAGTAAACCCCGCTGTCAATCCCCTGCTGCCATACGGCCCTGAAAGAATCCGGAATCATGGGCTGAAAATGCTGCAAGACAAGATGAGAAAGGGCGCGCAGATTTTGGAACAAGGGCCCAGGTTTACCGCTTAGGAAAGCCTTGATGCATTCGTTGTTGTATTCATTGAATTCCTGGCGAATCATTTGCCGGAACCCATCATGCTTGAGTTTTTCGAGGAAGATGGAGACCAATGGCTGGGTTTGCCTAGGCTGCCCTGTGCTCAAAAGGAAAATGGCACCTTTGCCTGTGATGCTTTCAGAAGGGAGAGCCACTTGACCAAGCCGCCTGTTTCGATCAATCAACATGGGAATCCGCAAATAACAAATCAAAGGATCCATACCGGAGGAGCGGCCATGGAAAAAGGACTCCATGAGGCCCAGGCGGCCTTTGAGGCTTTGAATTGCTTCCGGATTTTGGGTCAGGGTGGATACCTCCTCAAGGTTTCTTGCATAATGTTCGTAAACCGCCGCAACAAGGGCACCCGAGCTGCCCACGCCAAATCCTTGGGGGATATTGGACTCAAATTGCAAGCCTTGTTCCAAATCTTTCGCCAGACGCTCATGGTCCAGATCCACTAATTCGGCAGCGAGCCCTTTCAAGTACCCTGCGAATTCTCGAAGGTTTTGGTTACTGGCGCGGGATGCCTCGCTGTCCAGAACTCCTTTTTTGAACTGACCCTGGAAATGCTCATAGGGAATGGAAAGCCCCATTGAATCCTCCATAATGCCGTATTCTCCAAAAAGGAGGACCTTGGCATAATACAAACTTTGGGAAATGGTGGATTTCATGAGGTAAGGGGTGTCCGGGCCCAAGGCGTTGGCCCATATCCCAAACGGTCGCAAAGGTACGAATCTTCGTTTAGATACGGAGTTAATTGCTTATCAATTAGTTCCCTGGCCTGGGCCGAAGCGGATTCCGGAAAAAGAAGATGAACATTTGCTCCGGCATCCAAAGTAAAAAACACCGGAACCCCGCTTTGGTTTCGAAAACGCCGGATTTCTTCCAATAGGGCCACCGTGGATGGTTTCATTAGCAAATAGGAGGGTGTTGAGGCCAACATCATGGCATGCAGTGTCAAGGCTTCCGATTCCACCAAATCCATGAAAGCCAGCCAAGATGCTTCTCCGCCATCTTGCAACATAGCCCAAAGCTGAGCAACTCGCTCGGCTCCTTGGGCAAAGCGAGCCTTGGCATACGGATGCCCATTCATGAGCCCATGACCTGCCGAAGAAGATACCGATTTGCTTCCTCGATCGACCAACAGCACGGTATCCTGGAGGTTGCGAAAGGAAGGGTGCACCGCCTCCATGTCCAATGGAACGGCACGGCGATCATTGGATCCTGGTACAGCCGGATGGCCCCCCCAAACGGTGTAACCGCCGTAAATCGAACGACAGGCGGAACCGGAACCCCGCCTGGCAAGGTCCGAGGCCTGAGCCCAGAAGGCCGAATCGTTCAGTCCATCCCCAGATTCAGCCCCACGAAAGGCGCGATCCATACTCGCTAACCCAAGGGCCAAAGCCCCCATGGCCGAGGCCGAGGAGGCAATCCCGCTACTATGCGGAAAGGTGTTATGGGATTCTATCTGCAGGTGAAGCCGAGTTAACCAAGGCAAATCTGCATGAAGGCTGTCCAGATAGCCTTGGATTTTTTGCGCAAATTCAGGCTTAGGCGCTCCTTCAAAAAGAAATTCCATGCTTCCTTGATCCGACTCACGGTAGGCAATCTGTGTTCTGCTCACACAGGAAGATAAAGTAAGGCTAAGCGATGGATTGGCTGGGATTTGCCCTGGATATTTACCCCAATATTTCACTAGCGCAATGTTCGATGGACATTCCCACCCAAGTTCGCCGGAGGAAATAATGTTGGATTCGGAACGGGATAGCGACATAGTAGAAAATTTAATAGGGACTTCAATGAACAAAAATCAAATAATTAATAATAGTGTTACAACAAATAACTTTTTATCAAAACATTATGGAAGGTGAAGGGCTTAAGGCTCGCATCGGACAAGCTGTTCAAAGGGATAAATCGACCAATTCGCTTGATTTTCAAGCCAATGGAGGGCATCTTCCGGACAAGGGGAGACTGCCAGGAACAGATCTCCGCCCCAGGCGCCCAGGCTTTTGAGCCTGCCCGGAAACCCGTTCCCTGCACTGCGTTGAAGGCAAGGTTGCCCCAAGAGCTTTTCCAATACGGCATCGTGCTGCTCAAAGAAATCCAACATCATGGTCACGTCTTGGCAAGTGGCAAGGGCGATGCTCAACGAAGAAATCTCCTCAACGTGGGCCATGCGTTGGTTCGTATCAAGGTTACGGTAGCGCACGACCTCCTTGGCTGAAATTTGCTTCCCACCCGGATCCACCAACCATAAAGCGCCACCTTGGGGTGATCGGTAGGCTATGGGCTGAACGATGGGCTCCAACGGAGCGGGAGAAGGTGAATTTGGGATAGCTCGTCCCTCGGGTAGGCGGTACAGAATCGAAGAATTTTGCATAGCCACCTCAAGGTCGTATCCCGAACCGTTGGTGGTGAGTGCGTAAAGGCGCCTGGCATCCACCCCTAACCATTGAGCCAACAAGGCCAACGCCGTGGAACTGCTGCCCAAACCCCAAGAGCGGGCAAAATCCAATTGGGTCTGCACTGTTAGGCCCTCTGTATGCAGGATATCGTTCCAGGATGCCCCTTCATATCCCGATACTGAACCTTCGCCAGGCTTGGCCATCAACGTCCATGCGGCTTGGAGCCAGTTTTGGAGTATACTCGAGGCTTCAGCGGCCTTATCGGAGACCTCTCCTACCGACCATTGCCCATCCAAGATGCGATAATTCGCCTGGAGCCAAGGATTGTGGAGATGATCAAGGGCGGTCCAGCGCAAGCACCCCGGTTCACTGCCCCGAAACACCGACATGCTTTGGCCCATTCGCGAGGCAAGCCCAAAAGCAGTCGCTCCATCGAGTACGACGTATTCTCCGGACATGAGGATTTTGCCCGGAACCCATTGTTGAAAAAGCAAATCACCGTGAATCGATGAAAATGACCCATCCTTCATGCTCTATCCAAACACAGAGTACATCCCAACCATCTCTCAGGATTCCAAAGAGGAATGATTGTCGCTTAGCAATATAAGTTTGGGATCTGGCAAACCATACCCTTGCAATCGATCCACGAAGGCTTTCACTTCGGCGAAGGAAATTATTTTGTCGCTAAAGTAAATTTTGGCTTTTTCTTTCTGCGCCTCGCTTGCTCCCAGTTGATTCAAAATATTCAGAAGATGCATCTTCATGTGCCCTTTTTGTATCCCTGAAGAGACCAAAGATTTCAAGGCCGAAAAATTTTGAGCCAAACCCACCGCGGCGGTGATTTGCATTAAATCGCGGGCTCCGGGGTTTCCTAACAATTCATGCGAGAATTTGACCATAGGGTGCAGGCCGGTAAGGCCACCCACCGTTCCCAAGGCTAGGGGAATTTCGATCCAGAAACGAAAAAGCCCGTTTTCAACGGAGGCGTGGGTCAAGGAGCGGTAGGTTCCGTCTTTGGCTGCATAAGCATGGGCACAGGCTTCCACAGCCCGAAAATCATTCCCCGTCGCCAAGACCACCGAATCAATCCCGTTCATGATCCCCTTGTTATGCGTAACGGCGCGGTAGGGCTCCAAATGGGCAATCCTTACGGCACGCAGAAATTTGGAGGCAAATTCTTCGGGCGCAAGTTCAGGCACATCGTTGAGTTCTTCAACGGCGCATGAAACTTCGCAACGCACCAAACATTCCGGAGTATAATTGCTCAAGATGCACATCAAAATCTGAATGCGCTTCTGCTCCGAGGTCAGCTCGGGCGAAGATTCAATCCTTCGGGATAAGATTTTGGAGGATTGTTCCAACAAGGTATTGATGAAATTGGCCCCCATGGCATCCGCTGTTTCAAAACGGAAATCCAACTGAAAATAACCAGGCTCGTCATGGGTTTTGTCCACCAACGCAATGGACTGTATTCCTCCCCCTCTTTGCCTCATGTTGGCGGTGAAACTTGCAGTCTCCTCAAGAATTTGTTGACGCAATCCTGGCAGTTCAGCCTTGAGCCAATCGGATGGTCCTTCCCAAAGGAAATGCACCTGACCTACCTTGGTCGTCGAAAGAACCTCCGCTTTGAAACCCCCGCGTTGGGCCCAGAATGCAGCGCTCTTGGAGGCTGCCGCAACCACCGAGCTTTCTTCGATGACCATGGGTATGGCGTAGGAGCGTTCGTTGATCAAGAAATTCGGAGCAAGCCCGTAGGGTATGTAGAAATTGGTGAGGGTATTCTCAATAAACTCATCGTGGACTTTCTGCACCGCGGAATCGAGGTGCCAATAGCCCGAGAGTACCTTGTATGCTTGTTCAGGCTCCGCAAAAAAGCGGCTGCAGAGCCATTCAATTTTGGCTTCTTTGGACAGTTTCGAAAAACCGGAGACAGGCTGAGGGTTGTTTTTCATACAATGGGCTCAAATATAATTTATTAACTGAAATCGGAACCTTTTGTTTCATTCCTTCGTCTCAAGCAAGGAACTTGCTGAATTCACGATAATTTTGAAGGACCTCTATCGATGATCCAACCTCTACCCGCCCACCTCGTTAAACCTCCCAAGCCATCAGGAGTTATTATCCCATGAATTTCTGCACACCATGAGCCACCACGTTGTTGTACGGGATGATCAGGAGCCCGCGTTGATCTTCGCGAACGGGCTGTCCTGCAGCAGGGAATTGGTGGGACAGTTGTTGGAATGGAGCCCCAAAGTCATCGCGCTGGACGGCGCTTTCGATCGCCTGGCGGATTCGGGGATCAAGGTGGATGTGGTCCTTGGCGATATGGATAGTTTGAATCAAGGGGCCCTTGGGACCTTGCTTGATGCCCCAGGCTCTTCCGAAACTGAACGTCAAGACCGCGCCCAGGCCTATGTTGGCCAAAGGCAAGACGGGGTCCTCTGCGTCCATACCCCTGATCAGGAGGCCACGGATCTCGAGAAGGCTTTGCGATGGGCGTACGATCAAGGTCATCGTGCGGCCCATGTTCTTTGGGCCAACGGTCAAGACGCAGACCATTTCATAGGGAATCTGCATGCCTTGGCCGCTGTGCCCAAGGATTTTGCGGTCACCATGATCCAAGATCAATCGCGAATCTTCCGCTTACCGAATCAGTTCAGCAAGGGATACGCCGCAGGGACACGCCTCTCTCTGTGGCCCTTTCCCACAGCCT
>Ga0194125_10006987_pt1 | contig 16456 bp, 9 predicted proteins | sample TA2KigC250mmetaG_FD_148626 | JGI IMG/M metagenome (GOLD analysis project Ga0194125, IMG submission 148626) | Freshwater microbial communities from Lake Tanganyika, Tanzania - TA2015034 Kigoma Deep Cast 250m | ecosystem: Environmental > Aquatic > Freshwater > Lake | place: Tanzania: Lake... | reverse complement strand
CGTGACCTTGGCCTATGACCCGTCCGCGGGCGCGGGCGTTCTCCGTTGGAAGGCGAATCCCATTGGTCGCGTGCCGGTCCGGTACCGGATCTACGGCAGCGACGAGAAGGGTTTCACGATTGCCGATCAGAGACATCAGGGCGTCGTGGGGGTAAGCAAGACGGAAATGGCCGATTGGGTCCCGTGGTTTCCCGCCAACTTCATCGCCGAGACCACCGCGACGGAACTGGCGGTCCTGGGGCGAGACGTGGACTTGCCTGCCGCCCACAAGACCTATTACCGCGTCGTGGCGGTCGACGAGCAGGGTCAGCGGAGCGGCCCATCCGATTACGTCACGGCCCCACGTCCCGTCATCTACAGCAAGCCGGTGACGGCCGCGCAGGTGGGCGCCGAGTACCGCTATCAGGTCCGGGCCAATCGGTCTTTGGGCGACCTCAGCGCGCGGATGGTGGAGGCCCGCCAGGTGAGCGGCTACTTCGATATCGAGAAGCCCCGCTTTACGCTCACCAAGGGGCCGGGGTGGCTGCGGATCGACGAGACGACCGGCCTGCTCTCGGGCACGCCGGAGACGCCGGGACGGGTCGAGGTGGCGGTCGCTGTCGTCATAGACCGCCCGGTGCGGAAGCTGGACGAGGCCGTGCTCCGTTGGGGGAACGAGAAGGTCCTGTCGATCGATACCGAGCGGATCGGCACCGCGACCCAGGAGTTCATCATTGAGGTCGTGAGCCGAATTGACAGGGCGAACGCAAGGCCCCGAGAGTGAGTACCTGGACGGCGTCAACGGGTGGCAGCGGCAAGGCCGTAGGCTTTGCGCAGGCCTTGCCGATGGCGACGGGCGAAACCATCGGCAAGCTCCGAAGACTCCGCTTGCCGCTGCCATCCAACCATGTCTTGCGACTTTGCGGTTGCCCTGGCCGAATTGACCCTGCGCATTGAATCTGACGGGGCGTCGTGATATCATAGGGACTCGGTTCGCCGCGTGGAAAAGGCCGGGGCGGCCGGTAAAGGAAGGTAGGGAACTATGAGGATAGGCGTGTCCGTGCTGGCAGGCGCATGGATTCTGGGGGCAGGCCTGGCGGCGCACGCGCAGACGACCCTGCGGTCGGAGGCCGAGAAACGCGGTTTCCTGATCGGTTGTGCGGCGTGGGAGTCGGGCACGAACGGGCACGAGCCCGCCTACACCGAGACCCTGGCGCGAGAGTTCAACCTGATCTCCACCCGGGCACAGTTGTGCACCGGCGTCGTGCAGCGCATGCGCGGGATCTACAACTTCGAGGAGGCCGACAAGGTCTTCGACTTCGCCCACACGCACCAGATGAAGGTTTATGGTCACTGTCTCGTATCCAGCCAGGACAATTCCGCGACACTGCCGGGATGGATCAAGGACGGAGGCTTTTCCCGCGACGAGCTGCTGGTCATCCTGCGGGAGCACCTGCACACGGTGGCCAAACGGTACCGGGACCGGGTGGCCGTGTGGAACGTGGTGAACGAGCCGATAAGGGAAGGCTGTTTCTGGCGGAAGAACGTGGGTGCGGACTGGGTCGAGCAGGCCCTGCGGTTTACCCACGAGGCCGACCCGAACGCTACGCTCCTGATCAATGAGTTCAAGGTCGAGCGCGGGCCGGCGGACGGGCCCAAGTGGACGCAGTTCTACGCGCTGGTCGAGTCGATGAAGGCCCAGGGGGCTCCCATTCACGCCGTAGGACTCCAGTGCTATTTCGACCGGTCCACCGCAGTACAGGACTTGGCCCATGCTATGAAGCTGTTCGCCGATATCGGGGTGAAGGTGTACGTTACGGAACTGGCGGTGCGCGTGTATACCGATGTGCCTACGCCCCAACACTTGCAGGGTCAGGCGGCCATGTATCGGTCCGTCCTGAAGACCTGCCTGGAGGCGCCGAACTGCAACGCGATGACCGTCTTCGGGGTGACGGACAAGCTGCACTGGCTCGTGTTGCGGCAGGGCGCCAAGGAGTCGCCCGTGCTCTTCGACCGCCGGTACCAGCCCAAGCCCGCCTATTATGCCCTCCTGGACGAATTGAAAAAGTCGGATGACGCTTCGACGCAGTAACAATCGACAATCGACAAGAAAAAGGAGCAACTCATGAGAACATGCGTATTTGCGTTGGTGCTGGCCGTGGCTTCCGCCTCGATGGCGGCCGAGTCACCTGTATGGGCAACCCAGGACCTTAAAGCGGGCATCATCGGGACCGACACGTCCCACGTGCCGGCGTTTACGCAACAGTTTCAGAAGCATCCCGAGTGGCGGATCAAAGTCGTGGCGGCGTTCAAAGGGGGCAGCCCCGACCTGCCGACCAGCGCCGACCGCGTCGAAGGGTTCGCCAAAACCATTCAGGAGAAGTACGGTGTCGAGATCGTCGACAGCATCGAAGAGCTGCTCAAGAAGGTGGACGTCGTCCTGCTGGAGAGCGTGGACGGCCGGCCGCACCTGGCCCAGGCCACGCCCGTCCTGAAGGCCGGCAAGCGCCTGTTCATCGACAAGCCCCTGGCCGCCAGCCTGGAAGACGCCCGCAAGATCGTGCAACTGTCCAAAGAGACCGGCACGCCGTTCTTCAGTTGCTCTTCGTACCGCTTCCATCCGGACATCCCCCGGCTGCGGGACAATCCCGGCGTGGGCAAGGTGACCAAGGTCCAGGGCAGCTCGCCTTTCAACATCCTCGCGTTCCACCCCGATCTGTACTTCTACGGCATTCACGGGGTCGAGGCCCTCTATGCGGTCATGGGACGCGGCTGTGTGAGCGTGTCGCGCAAGGTCGAGAACGGCGCCGACATCACGACCGGCCAATGGAAGGACGGCCGCATCGGCGTCTACTACGGACCGGCCAAGGGCGAGAAGGTCCCGGCGATCCGCATCTGGGGCACCGAAGGCACCACCGAAACCAAGGGCTCCGGCGGCTACGACGGCGCCGTCCAGGCGATTGCCGAGTTCTTCCACACGGGCCGCCCGCCCATCGATCCGATGGAAACCCTCGAAATCTTCGAGTTCATGACCGCGGCCCAGCACAGCAAGGAGCGCGGCGGCGCGTCCGTACCGCTCGCCGAGCTGCGCAAATAAACCGCGACCAGTCGCAGCCCCCGGGGTGGCACAGGCGTTTGTAGTGTGCTCGTAAGAGCATATCCGTTTGTAATGTGCTCGTAAGAGCATAACGCCGTTGAGAGGTCACCCGATATGCTCTGACGAGCACACTACGAACCGGCAGGGTAATGAAGATGACTTGTGAGGATATGGCAGGACCGTTCTCAAGACGCGCGTTTCTGCGGTGCGCCGGCGCCGTCTGCGCGGGCGCCCTGACCGGCAGGGGATTCGCGGCGGTTGCCGTACCGGCGGCGGGGCGGCTGCAGCGCAAGCCCAACATCGTCGTCATCATCAGCGACGATCAGGGCTACGCGGATATCAGCTTCAATCCGCACCATCCCAAAGAAGTGTCCACGCCTCACTTGGACGCCCTGGCCCGGGAAGGCGTGTTCTTCACGCAGGGCTACATCAGCGGGAACGTCTGCTCGCCGACGCGGGCGGGCCTGATGACCGGGCGTTACCAGCAGCGAGCCGGCATCTATACGGCGGGCGAGGGCGGCTCGGGCCTGCCCCTGCAGGAGACGATCTTCCCGCAGTACCTCAAGCCCGCCGGCTACGTGTGCGGGGCGTTCGGCAAGTGGCATCTGGGTCTGACCGCCGAGTACAATCCCGCGGCCCGGGGCTTCGATGAGTTCTATGGTTTCCTAGGACGCGGGGCGCACGACTATTTCAAGCTGGACGATCCGGACTCACCGCTCTATCGCAACCTGGAGCCGATCAAGGACCACGGGTATCTCACCACGCGGCTGACGGACGAGGCGGTCTCCTTCATCCGACGGCACAAGGACCGGCCGTTCTTTGCCTATCTGGCCTACAACGCCGTCCATGCCCCCGCCCAAGCTCCGGAGGAGGATATCGGGCGGTTCAACACCGGCGACCCGCAACGCGACATTCTCATGGCGATGCTCCGGCACCTGGACGCCGGCGTCGGCCGCATCGTGCAGACGCTCAAGGCCGAGGGGCTTTGGGAGAACACGCTGCTGTTCTTTCTCACCGATAACGGCGGCGCCCGGGCCATGCACGCCAACAACGCGCCCCTGCGCGGCTTCAAGCAGCAGAACTACGAAGGCGGCCTCCGCACCCCATTCATCGTCTCCTGGCCCGCGCGCGTCCAGGGAGGCCGCACGTGTGACACACCGGTAATCTCGCTGGATATCCTGCCCACGGCGCTGGCCGCGACGGGAATCGAGCCTCCCAAAGACCGGCCGTTCGACGGCAAAAGCCTGCTGCCGGTTCTGCACGGGAGGACGCCGGTGCTGCACGAGCACTTGTTCTGGAGCGAAGGCGGCAGTACGGGCGAATGGGCGGTCCGCGCGGGGAACTGGAAGCTGATCGCCCACGGCGACCGGCGCGAGCTCTACGATCTCGGCGCCGATCCCGCCGAGGAGGCGAACCTCGCGGACCGGCATCCGGACAGAGTCAAGCAGCTTTCCGTCCTCTACGACGCCTGGCTGGACGAGATGGCCCCACCCAACAGCGGCGCCCCCAAGCGCTGGGGAGGAGCCCCGACGGGCGGCTCGCCCAAAGGCCGGACGAAAGAGAAGAAGCAGGAAGAACGCAAGAAGGCCCGTGCGGCGGACAAGAGTCTATAGAAGCATGCAGACCACCCCCATATCATCGCGAGCGCAGCGAAGCAACCTCGTCCCGCCGATGGGATCAAGATTGCCTGGGTCCCCAAACACAGAACGTCGCGTTTGGGGTGCTCTTCCCCGGCACTTGCAGGGGCAGGCTTGCTGCGCCGCGTCTTGGAAGAGGGCAGCTTGGGTGCCATGTCTACGGCTTTGCGTAGACATGCCACACCGGGGGCGAGAGACATGCCTACGAGGCGTAGGCATGGCACCCTGGAGACGGTGGGTTTCTCTCCCCTACCCGCCGCGCCGCGGCTTCGTGACTCGCAATGACACATTCCGGTTCGTGGCGAGGGCGTCCCGCCCTTGCGTCACGCGGGCATCCTGCCCGCGATGGGTGGCATCGCCAAGGCCTCCGGCCTTGACGATGGTCCCACGCACAGGCAAGCCACCCTCGTCACGGGCCGAGGCCTTGGCGATGCCACCCGGCTGTGACTGGTGCGAGGTCAGAGGAAAGGGATACCATGGGCCAAAATGAAATATTGCGACGAGAGTTTCTGAGACTGGGTGCGGCGGGCGCGATGGGGGGATTGCCGCTGCGGGCTTTGCACGCCGCCGCAGGGAGTTCCGAGCCGCGGCTGAACGTGCTGTTCATCACCGTCGATGACTGGCGGAACGAGGCCGGGTGCTATGGTGTTCCGGAGATTCACACGCCGAACATCGATCGTCTCGCCGCCCGGGGGATGCGTTTCGATCGGGCCTATTGCCAGTTCTCGATCTGCAATCCGAGCCGCACGTCGCTGCTGACCGGCTTGCGGCCGGATACGACGCGCGTGCTCGACAATACCGTGCACTTTCGCAAGGTCCTGCCGGATGTCGTCACGTTGCCCCAACTCTTCCGGCAAAACGGCTGGTACACCGCCAGTTATGGTAAGACGTTCCACGTCTTTGGCGGCGCGGACAGCCAGGACGTCGTCGGGGTCAACGCAGGCCAATCCTTCGATGAGGCCGAGATCTTCAAACCCACCGCCCGGGGTCAGCAGGGTGAAGGCCGCAACCTCACCGGCGGTGAGGTCCGTTGGTGCAGTTGGAAGGCCGCCGAGGGCGACGACGAGGACCAGCCCGACGGGCAAAACGCCCGTGCTGCCGTCCGGTTCCTGGAGCAACGGCGCGACCGGCCGTTCTTCCTGGCCCTGGGCTTCCACAAGCCGCACGATCCCTTCATTGCCCCGAAGAAGTACTTCGATCTCTACCCGGTGGATTCCATCAAACTGCCGCAGGACCCGTCCGGACGTGCGCCGGATCTGCCGCATGCCATCGGCAGCGGCTGGAGAACCGCGTTCGACCGCTTCACCGACCGGGAGCGCCGGGAATTCAAACGGGCCTACTATGCCGGCACCTCATTCATGGATGCGCAGCTCGGCAAAGTCCTGGATGCCCTCGATAGCTTCCAACTGTGGGACAAGACCATCGTCGTCATGCTCGGCGATCACGGCTACCATCTCGGCGAGCGAGGGTGGTGGAACAAGAACACGTTGTTCGATCTCTCCGCCCGGTCGCCGCTGCTCGTCTGGGCGCCCGGCATGAAAGCGGCGGGCCGGCCTTGCACCCGGCTGGTCGAGTTCGTTGATCTGTATCCGACGCTGGCCGAGCTTGGCGGGCTCCGGCCGCCGGCAAATCTGGAGGGGCGCAGCTTCGTCCCGCTGTTGGCGGACCCGCAGCGATTGTGGAAACAGGCCGCGTACACGCAGGTGGGCCGGGGCCGCGGTGCCCAGGGTCGCAGCGTGCGCACGGACCGCTGGCGCTATACGGAATGGGCCGAAGGCAGGGAGGGGATCGAGCTCTACGATCAAGTGCGGGATCCCAGCGAATGGCACAATCTCGCCCGCGATCCGGGGCACGCCGCCGTGGCGAAAGAACTTTCCGCGCTATTGAAGGAGAAATCATGATCGGTCGTGAAATCCGTCGCCGTGACTTGTTGAAACTGGCAGCCGCAGGGACGGCGACGCTGCTCGGTCCGCCCGCAGGGAGGGCCGCGGGCCCCAAGAAACCGAACATCGTCTTCGTGCTCAGCGACGACCTGGCCCAAGGCGACGTGGGCTGCTACGGCCAGAAGCTCATCAAGACCCCATGTCTCGACCGCATGGCCGCCGAGGGCACCCGTTACCTGCAGGCGTATTGCGGCACGAGCGTCTGCGCCCCCTCGCGATCGTCGCTGATCACCGGCCTGCACGCGGGCCACTGTCCGATTCGGGCCAATCGCGAGATCCAGCCGGAAGGCCAGATGCCGCTGCCGGCCGGCACGTTCACCGTCGCCCGGATGCTCAAGGACGCCGGCTACGCCACCGCCTGCATCGGCAAATGGGGCATGGGCATGTTCGACACGACCGGCAGTCCGCTGAAGGTCGGCTTCGACCATTTCTTCGGCTACAACTGCCAGCGGCACGCCCACAGCTACTTCCCCACGTACCTCTATCGGGACGACCAGCGGTTCGAGCTGCCCGGCAACGACGGCAAGAGCGTCGGCCAGACCTACGCCCAGAACCTGATCGCCAACGAGGTCCTCGACTGGGTGCGAACGAACAAGGACCGGCCGTTCTTCTTGTTCCACTCCATCACGCTGCCGCACGGCCGGTTCGAGATTGACGACGTCGGCCAGTACGCGACGATGGATTGGACCCCGCTGCAGAAGAACTACGCGGCCATGGTATCGCGGCTGGATAGCGACATCGGCCGCCTGCTCGACCTGCTCAAGGAGCTGCGGATCGACGACAACACGATCGTCTTCGTGGCCGGCGACAACGGCTCGTCGTTCAATCCCCAGTCGGAGCTCGGCCGCCATTTCAACCAGGCGGGCAACGGCCTGCGCGGCTTCAAACGCGACTTGTACGAGGGTGCTTTACGCCAAGCGGCCATCGTGCGCTGGCCCGGCCAGGTCCCCGCGGGCCGGGTCAGCGACGAGCCGTGGGCCTTCTGGGATTTTCTGCCGACCGCGGCGGAGCTGGCGGGGGCCAAGCCGCCCGCCTCGTTCCGGCCGGATGGTCTGTCCCTCGTGTCGTTCCTGCGCGGCGGACCGGCGCCGCAGCGCGAGTACTTCTACTGGGAGCTGCACGAGCAGCAGCAGTCGCTCCAGGCGGTACGGTTCGGCGACTGGAAGGCCGTCCGCAATGGTCCCTCGGCCGCGATTGAGCTATACGATCTCAAGATCGATCCCGGCGAGACGAAAGACCTGGCCGGGCAGAACCCCGATCTCGTCGCCCGGGCCGAGGCGCTGATGAAGGCCGCCCGGACGGAGGACCCGAACTGGCCCCTGCGCGACCGCCCGGCGCGCGGGCCGCAACAGAACAAGCAGAAGAACAAGGAATCCGAGACTCGTACTTGACCGAAGACCCACTGTTTCGGGTGGCAGTCTCGTTTGTCGTGTGCCCGTCAGGGCACCGTAGCATGGGCGTCCCGCCCGTGAAAGCAGAGCCGAAAGGGCCCTGCGTTTCATGGCCAAGGTGCCTCGCTGCTCCACACATCAATGAGTACCGAAGAAAGGGAGACCAACATGAAACGACGTGAATTTCTGCTCCGCTCTCTGGCGTTGTGGGCCGGAGCACGGACCGGCTGGGCCTCAGCAGCCGCCAAGCCGAGCAAGCCAAATGTCCTGTTCATCGCCGTGGATGACCTGAACCACTGGGTCGGCCATCTCGGGCGCAATCCGCAGACGAAGACGCCGAACATCGACCGCCTCGCGCAGATGGGCGTCACGTTCACGCGGGCCAACTGCGCCGCCCCCGTGTGCAACCCGTCGCGGGCCGCTTTGATGTCCGGCCTGCGCGCCAGCACGACAGGCGTCTACGACAACGGGCAGGATTGGAAGCTGGCCATCACGAAAGAACAGACGCTCACGACGCAGTTCCTCAAGGCCGGCTACCACGTCTTTGGCGCCGGCAAGATCTATCACAGCAGTGACCACCGCCCAGGCGAGTGGACGGAATACTTCGAGAAGGCCGGCGGTGGCAACCTCCTGCGGCACCCGTCGGCGCCGGATGACGGGGTGGGCGGCATCAAGTTCTGCCCGCTCGATGCCCGGGACGAGGACATGCCCGACTACAAGGTGGTCAGCTATGGGATCGAAAAGCTCACCCAGAAGCACGACAAGCCGTTCTTCCTGGCCATCGGCCTGGTCAAGCCGCACATGCCGTTCAGCGTGCCGAAGAAATACTTCGACATGTTCCCGCTCGACAGCGTCCAATTGCCGCCGCATCGGGAGAATGATCTGGACGACGTGCCCGCCGCCGGCATCAAGATGGCCAAGCCCGACGGCGACCACGCCTTGATTCTCAAGTCCGGCCGCTGGAAGGACGCGGTGCAGGCGTATCTCGCCACGATCGCCTTCTGCGACGCCCAGGTGGGCCGCCTGCTCGACGGCCTGCAAGAGTCCGCCTACCGCGACAATACGATCATCTGTTTCTGGAGCGATCATGGCTGGCATCTCGGTGAGAAATCGCACTGGCGGAAGTTCGCCCTGTGGGAGGAGGCGGCGCGGACCGTGTTCATCTGGTCGGCGCCCGGCGTCACGAAACCCGGCGGCGTCTGCGCGCGGCCGGTGGACTTCATGAGCATCTATCCCACGCTGTGCACGCTCACCGGCCTGCCGCGACCCGCCCACGTCGAGGGCCACGACATCCGCCCGCTGCTGGCGAACCCGAGAGCACCGTGGGACCACGCCGCCGTGACGACGTTCCGCAAGGACAACCACAGCATCCGCAGCGAGACCTGGCGCTACATCCGCTACGCCGACGGCGGCGAGGAGCTCTACAACCACGATAAAGACCCGTACGAATGGACCAATCTGGCGAAAGACCCGCAGTACGCCGCGGTGAAGGTCGAGCTGGCCGGATTCGCGCCGAAGGTCAACGCCCCCGAGCTGCCGCGCGGTACCGGCATCAGCGAATCCAAGCAGGGCGGCGCCGCCCGCGACAAAGCCGCCAAGAAAGCCAAAGCCAAGGCCAAGGCAGGTCCGTAGTGTGTCCGTAAGGGCACCGTAGCATGGGCATCCCGCTCTTGCGTCGCGAGGCCATCTTGGCCTTGTCTTGTCGGACCATGATGCGCTCATGGTTGCCGAAGTGCGAGAGCAGGCCCTCGCCGCGAGGAACAAGGGCGGGACGCCCTCGCCACGCGGGCTGGGCCCCTGTAGGCCCTGGTGGGTGCCCCATGCGCCACCGGCATTGCAGACTCTGACAGCATCCGGTAAGATGGCCGGCACTGTCAAGGACCGATCCAACGTGGCATGGGCATCCTGCCCGTGAGGCGAAATTCATGGGCGGGACGCCCATGTTGTTGTGGGAGGCACTATGGTACGTCACGCAAGCATGACGCGACGCACGTTTCTGCGGGGCACGGCTTCGGCCGTCGCGGTCCCGTACGTTGTCACTTCCTCGGCGCTCGGCGCGAATGGCAAGCGGCCGGCCAGCGAGCGGGTGAATATGGGCTTCATCGGCCTGGGCGGGCAGGGCAGCGGCCATCTCGTGGGCGGGGCGTGGACGTACGTGCCGGGCGGGTACGTCGCGCGCGAGGACGTGCAGGTCCTGGCGGTCTGCGACGTACAGCGCGACCGCCGGAACCGGGCCCGACAGCGGTGCAACCAGGTCTACGCCGAGCGGTTCGGCCGGCCCGGCTACGACGGGGTGCAGGCGTACAATGACTTCCGGGAGGTCCTCGCGCGAGAGGATATCGACGCGGTGCTGATTGCGGTGCCGTACCACTGGGCGGCGCCGATGTCGATCCTGGCGCTGCGAAGCGGCAAGGATGTCTACTGCGAGAAGCCCGTCGCCATCACGGTGCAGGAGACGCGGGTCATGGTCGAGACGGCCCGTCGCTACGGGCGGATCTACCAGGCGGGCACCCAGCAGCGGTCCGAATACGGCGGCAAGTTCCGCCAGGCGTGCGAGCTGGTCCGCAACGGGCGGATCGGGCAACTGAAGGAGGTCTATGCCTACCGCCCGCCGGGGGCGTTCTGGCCGCGGGCGTGGACCTCGGACCGTGCCGTGCCCGTGCCGGACGGGCTCGATTGGGACCTGTGGCTCGGTCCGCTGCCCTGGCGGCCGTTCGGCGGAGAGACCGGTCACGCGCTGTCGGGCATGTTCATCGGCGACGTGAACTGGAGTCCGCACCACTACGACATCATCCAGTGGACGGTCAATCCGGACTTCCGCGCGCCGATCGAGGTGAAGTACAGGAACGGCGGTATCGACTACCGGTACGCCAACGGCGTGGTGGTGTATTCGGGCGGCTATCCCGGCGAGCCGGTCGGCGGCGAGGGCGGCGCCTGCTTCGTCGGCACGACGGGTCGGATTGCGGTGGACCGCAACAGCATCGTGTCCTATCCCGCGAGCGTGCTCCGCGAGCCGCTGCGGCCTGACGACGAGCGGGTGTATCGGGTTGACAGCCATTCCGGGAACTTCCTGGAATGTATCCGCACGCGCAAGCCGACGATCTGTGGTCCGGAGGTTGCCGCGTACACCATGAACGCCATCCTGATCGGCGGCATCGCTTTGGCCCGCAAACGCGATCTGCGCTGGGACCCGGTGACGCTGCAATTCGCGGGAGACGACGCGGCGAATCGACTGCTGTCGTACCCCCCGCGACCACCGTGGACATTGTGAGGCATCGTCCGACGAATTGACTCTCTCTTGCAGGGAAGACAACTCATGAAGAACCACGTCCTCAACCAGATCGCGTTTGTCGGGCTCAGCCTGTTGGCGGCGTGCACCGCCGGGCTCGCGAAGGAGCGAGAGCTGATCGCCGTGCTGCAATCCGGCGCCGGCGTCGTCGAGAAATGCGCTGCTTGTCAGCAATTGAGAATCGCGGGCACGGCCCAATCCGTTGCGGCACTGGCTGCTTTGCTGGGGGACGAACGGGTGGGCCACGCCGCACGGTATGCCCTGGAAGGCATGCCATATCCCGAGGCGGGCGCCGCGCTGCGCGATGCTCTGGGCAGAACTTCAGGAGCCGCCAAGGTGGGTCTGATTGACTCCGTCGGGCGACGGGGCGACATCGCCGCTACCCCGCTATTGAGACCGCTGCTGTCGGACGCGGACGCTCGGATTGCTGCGACGGCGGCTTCGGCGCTGGGGCAGATCGGCGATTACGTTGCCATCCTCACATTGATGGTGGCACCCAGCAGCCCGAATTCCGAAGTTCGGCGCAGTGTGCACGAATCGCTCCTGCGCTGCGCAGAAGTGCGTCTGGATCAAGGGGATGCCTCGCAGGCGGCGCAGATTTATCGTCACGTACTGGAGGGCGAACCGACGTCGGCGATCCGTCTGGCCGCTTGGAGAGGACTGGTCTTGTCGGACGGTGATCGCCGGGTGGAGCTTGTCATGGGAGCACTGACCGGCACCGATAAGCCGTTGCGACTAACCGCCGTCAAGCTGGTGCGGGAGACGCAGGATGACGCGATCCTGAAGGCCTGTTTGCGGCAGTGGAAATCGCTTGGCGCGGACGCCCAGGTACTTGTCATCAACCTGCTGGCGAACCGATCGGACCGGGCGTCGCTGCTTGACATTTTGGCCGCGTGTCGGTCCTCGGAGAAGTCGGTCCGCATCGCCGGCATCGAAGCGCTCGGCGTCCTTGGCGACGCGGGCCATGTGCTGTGGCTGGCCGAGCCGGCGGCGCGGGCCGCCGGCGAGGAGCAGGCCGCGGCACGTGAGAGTCTGCGAGTGCTGCGCGGTACGGATGTCCACGCCAGGATGATTGGACGTATGAAGGAGGCGGATGCGGCGGTCCAGGTCGAACTGGTGCAGGCACTGGCGGACCGCGGGGCGACGGAGGCGACGCCCGTGCTGTTGCAGTTGGCGACGGGCGACGAGGCTTCCGTTCGCGCCGCATCGTACCGCGCGCTGCGGGAATTGGCCGGGACCGCCGAGATCGAGACGCTGGTGGCGCTGTTGGCTGGTGCGCCGAGTGAGGAACAGAAGCAGTTGGAGAACGTGATTCTGGGCGTGGCGCGGCGGACGAACGCGGCGGCCCAGACCTCGAAGGCAATTCTGGCCAAGCTGGATTCGGTTCCGGATACGCACCGCCAGGGCACGATGATCGGGATTCTGGGTCAGCTCGGCGATGCCTCCGCGCTGGCCACGCTGCGCCGGGCCTTGCGCGACGCCGACAGGGAGATCCGGTACACGGCGATTGCGGGGCTCGGTCGTTGGCCGGACGCAACGCCATTGCCCGATCTGTTGCAGGTGGTCCGAGACGATACGAACAGCGCCCATCAAGTCCTGGCCCTGCGCGGGTATATCGATCTGGTGGGCCGCGCGGACTCGATGAAAGCCGAGGAGAAGGTCCAATGCTGCAAGACGGCTCTGAGTCTGGCGCCAAATGCGGCGGAGAAAAGGCGGGTGTTTGCGGTCCTGACGAATGTCAAGACGGTCGAGGCGCTGCAGTTGGCGGCCTCGGGCGTGCAGGATGAACCAATCAAGGAGGAAGCGGCCCTGGCGGTGGTGGCGATTGCCAAGGATATTTCTGCCGGCAACGCAGAACCCGTAAAGGCGGCTTTGGGCAGCGTCGTCACCGCCACTGTCAGGAACGCCGCCAAGGAGCAGGCCCAAAAAATGCTGGATGACCTCGGGGCGGCCCAGAGTTACCTGACGGATTGGGAAGTGGCCGGGCCGTATATGGAGCAGGGGAAGAACTACGCCCAGTTGTTCGACACGCCCTTCGAGCCGGAGAAGCCCAAAGCCCAGGTTGCGTGGCGGAAGATGCCGGTCTCCAGGAGCGATCCGCATCCGGCGTATCTCGATCTGCTGAAAGAGTTCGGCGGCGAGCAGCGGGTCGCCTATCTGCGGACGCGGATCGAATCGGCCCAGATCCGGCCCGTGACGCTGGAGATCTTCAGCGACGACGGCGTGAAGGCCTGGCTCAACGGCAGGGTCATCCACGCCCACAACGTCGCCCGCCCGATCCTGGCCGAGCCGGACCGGGTGAACGTCACGCTCCAGAAGGGCGTCAACACGCTCCTGCTGAAGGTCACGCAGAACAACCTGCCCTGGGGCGCGGTCGTCCGGATGCGGGAGATGAAGATCGCCCCGGCGCGGGTCGGCGAAGGCTGGCGGCTGCACGTGATCGACGCCGACTCCCGCTTCGAGGCGGCGACCGCGTTCGACGTGAACCGCGACGGCAAGCTCGACATCGTCTGCGGCGGGTTCTGGTACGAGGCCCCGCACTGGAAGAAGCACTTCCTGCGCGAGATCAAAGAGGAGGGGGGGTACCACTACGACTTCGCCAACCTCGCCATGGACGTGGACGGCGATGGCTGGATCGACACCGTCGGCGCCGCCTGGCACAACAAGATGGTGTACTGGGTCCGCAACCCCGGTGCCGGCGGCGGGCCCTGGGAGGTCTTCGAGATCGACACGCCCGGCAACATGGAGACCGCGCTGGCCTTCGATATCAATGGCGACGGCCAGCTTGACATCCTGCCCAACATCATGACGGCGGCCGCCTGGTACGAGTTTCGCCGCGACCCGACCGCCCCGCAGGGCGTGCGCTGGCACAAGCACCCGCTGTCCAAGGAAGGGGCCGGGCACGGCAATGGCGCCGGCGACATCAACGGCGACGGCCGCTGCGATATCGTGGTGGCGAAAGGCTGGCTGGAGCAGACCGCGACCGGCTGGCAATGGCATCCCGAATTCGATCTCGGGCACGCGAGTGTCCCGATTCTCGTGCACGATGTCGACGGCGATGGGAACGCGGACCTCATCTGGGGCCTGGGCCACAATTACGGCCTGTTCTGGCTCGAGCAGACCGTCGAGGACGGCCGCCGCGCCTGGAAGAAGCACCTGATCGACGATTCGTGGTCCCAGCCGCACTTTCTGCTGATGGCCGACCTCGACGCCGACGGCAAAGCCGAGCTGGTCACGGGCAAGCGTTACTATGCCCACAACGGCAACGATCCGGGCGCGAATGACCGGGTTTGCATCTACTACTACAAGTTCGATGCCGCCGCGAGGAGCTGGACGCGGCATGCGATCCATGAAGGCGGGCGCGTCGGGTTCGGGATCAACACCGTTGCGGTGGACATCGACGGCGACGGCGACCTCGACATCGTCGCCCCCGGCAAGAGCGGCTTGTATTTGCTGGAGAATGTGCGGAAGTAGGGTGGGGCTTGCCCCACCATGATTGATGGACTAGGTGATTGATTATTGACTATCGATGATTGATAATTTGCCGCCGTGCGACCTCGATGGTCGTTCAATCATCCATAATCAACCATCCATAATCGATTCTGGAGATGTGCCATGCCAAGACCGAAGATCGTGATGATTGGAGCGGGCAGCCTGATTTTCTGCAAGACGCTGACGATGGACATCCTGGCCACCGCGGCCCTGCAGGACTGTGAGATCTGCCTGATGAACCGGACGAAGCCCAAGCTCGACAAGATGGAGGCCTTCGTCAAAGGGGTGGTCAAGGAGAACAAGCTGCCGACCAAAGTGACGGCAACGCTCGATCTGCGTAAAGCCCTCGAAGGCGCCAAGTACGTGATCAACATGATCCAGGTGGGCGGCGTCGAGGCCTTTCGCATGGATTACGAGATCCCGCTGCGGTACGGCGTCGATCAGTGCATCGCGGATTCCATCGGTCCTGGCGGGGTCTTTCGGGCCCTGCGGACGATCCCGGTCCTGGCCGAGATGGCGGCGGACATGAACGAGCTGTGTCCCGAGGCGATCCTCCTGAACTACGCCAACCCGATGGGGGCCAACTGCGCGGCCCTGGGCCGGGTGGCGCAGGTGCAGTTTATCGGACTGTGTCACGGCGTCCAGACGACGCTCGATCTCATCAGCCGGTACGTGGAGGTGCCCAAAGAGCAGGTTGATTTCGTCTGCGCGGGCATCAACCACATGGCGTGGTTCCTGGCCCTGCGGGACAAGCGCGATGGCCGCGACCTGTACCCGCTCCTGCGCACGAACATCGAAAAGCCCGAGTACTACGTCAACGAGAAGGTCCGCGGCGAGGTCATGCGGCACTTCGGCTACTTCATGACCGAGAGCACGGGACACTTGTCGGAGTACGTACCGTGGTTCCGCAGCAGCCGGCGGGCGCTGGACCTGTACTGCGATCAGCCGGGGTTCGGCGGGGCGTCGGGGGCCTACTACAACTACTGCAATATGCTGGCCGAAAAGTACAAGACCGTCGACTACCTGGCGACCGAATCCAAGAAGATCGGGCGGCGCAGCGTCGAATACTGCTCCTACATCCTCGAAGCCGCCGAGACCGACCACACCTTCCGGCTCAACGGCAACGTCCGCAATGACGGCTACATCACCAATCTGCCCCAGGGCTGCTGCGTCGAAGTCCCGGTCTTCGTCGACTCGCGCGGGCTGCACCCGGTGCGGATCGGGGATCTGCCGCCGCAATGTGCGGCCCTGAACCAGAGCAATGTCACGGTCCAGCAACTGGCGGTCGAAGCGGCGCTGACAGGTAACCCCGAGTACGCCATGCAGGCGATCGCTCTGGACCCGCTGACCTCGACGGTCTGCACCTTGAAGGATGCTCGCGACATGACCCGCGAGATGCTGGAGGCCCAGAAGCAGTGGCTGCCGCAATTCGCGGGCAAGCGCCTGGCGGCCAAGCCCGTGATCGAGGTCTCTCGGGACACCGTGGCCGTGGATGTCCCGCTCGATCCGGCTCTGGCTATTGCCCATCGGTTCCAGGAATTGGCAAAATAGCGGGTATGCCGATCTCTACGTCGGGGATTCTGGGGCCTTGAGAAAAAATAGAAAAGCTTGACAGCACGGTTGGCGCA
>Ga0194125_10006984_pt1 | contig 16457 bp, 17 predicted proteins | sample TA2KigC250mmetaG_FD_148626 | JGI IMG/M metagenome (GOLD analysis project Ga0194125, IMG submission 148626) | Freshwater microbial communities from Lake Tanganyika, Tanzania - TA2015034 Kigoma Deep Cast 250m | ecosystem: Environmental > Aquatic > Freshwater > Lake | place: Tanzania: Lake... | reverse complement strand
GCGTGATGCGGGGCGGATCGTTCGATAACGACCTGGCGGCGCTGCGCTGCGTCGCGCGCGGTTTCGGCCTGCCGGAGGCCAGCGCCCCGCGCATCGGTTTCCGTTGCGCGCGCAACGCCGCCAAGCCAGCGGCCAGGAAATGGTTCCGCCGGTGATCGGGCGGGCGATGCGCCTTGGCGCGGCGGCGTGTTTCGGCGTCGTTCTCGGCGGGTGCGTTTCCGCGCCTCGCGACGGCGCCTTGTTGACGGTGCCCTTTCGCGAGCAGCGCGCCGGCTATTGCGGCGTTGTCGCGCTGGCCATGGTGGCGGACTACTACGGGACGGCGCTGCCCGAGGAAGCGCTCGCGCACGCGTATGTGCCGGCGCTCGGCGGCACGATCCCTGACTTGCTGGCGGAAGCGGCCGGGTCCGCGCGGCTGAAAGCGCGAGTGCGGCGCGGAACGATGGATGAAATCCAGGACTGGCTTGAACGGGGAATACCTGCTATCGTGCTTCTCGACGGTGAGCGCCGCCGCGCGCCCGGACATTTCGTGGTGCTGACGGGAATGAGCCGGGACGGCCGCTGGGTTCGCACGCATTCCGGCGAACGGCCGAACCAGTGGGCGAAAGCGAGATTGTTCGAAAGACAGTGGCGGGAGGCCGGCAGTCTCGCCGTACTGATCGAACGCCGTTCCGGAGAATGAAGACATGAAAGAGGGATCGGTTGACGCTTACGACGACGCTTGCGGACTACGATTTGTGTTCGGCGGGCGTGACAGGGAAGAGGGATTCCCATCGTCCACCGTAGTCGTCCACCGAAATGGACAGCAAGACGTGGGAGAAGGCCGAAAGACTGCAATCAAGTCTCGAAATGACATCGCCAATCGTGCCCGGTCAGCTGTCGCCTGCGTTGTGGCGGCCGTGCTGGTGGCGATGCTCCTGATCCCGCGCCGCGCCGCGGCCGACGAGCGGCTTGACGACAGGGTTATCGCTTCGCGGCTGCACGACAGGCTCGCGGACGCGCGCATCGAGGGGCTCAGGCTGTCGCGGGAAGCGGTGAAAGACGAAGAGATCGTGTCCGTGCGCCGCGTGACGGCGCCGCCAAAGACCGTCCCGTCGCGCGAACGCCCCGCTGTTTCGCGCCTTCTGAAAACCAGGCGCGTTGCCGCTACCGTCAGGTGAGCGAGCGAAGGGAGCCTGGCCAAGATGGACGTTCCCCTTCCGTATCTTAAGGCTCAGTATGCGACATCGCGAAGGCCCGCGAGTTTCTGGGGTGGCGGCCCGAAGTGACCACTTGCGACGGTTTGCGCAGATCCGTGCAGTGGTATATGAGCAATCGCAGTTGGTTGGAGCGTATAGGGTTGTCAATCATTGGCTTACGATTGTTTGTGGTTGCGCGACGTGCGTTCGGCGTAGATAGGGAGATGCATGATCCCGGTCAATGAACCCTTGATGAGCGGGCGCGAAGCCGAATACGTTCTGGATTGTGTCCAAACTGGGTGGATTTCCTCAGCGGGCAAGTACATTGACCGTTTCGAGAGGGAATGGGCCGCCTATTGCGGCCGGAAGCACGGGATAGCGGTCTGCAATGGAACCGTGGCATTGGAACTGGCGCTTTCTGTTCTGGACTTGCCGGCGGGAAGCGAAGTTGTCATGCCGTCTTTCACGATAGTCAGTTGCATAGAGGCTGTTCTGCGGAACAACCTGGTTCCCGTGTTGGTGGACTGCGATCCGCGCACCTATTGCATGGACGTTGACCTTGTACGCAAGGCATTCGGGCCGAAGACTTCGGCAGTCATGCCGGTGCACATCTACGGCCATCCCGTCAACATGGAGTCGTTGCTCAAGCTATGCCGCGAGCGCGGTGTCAAGATTATCGAAGACGCAGCGGAGGTTCATGGGGCCGAGTGTCTTGTTGATGGGCAGTGGCGGCGGTGCGGCAGTTTTGGCGAGGTCTCCTGCTTCTCGTTCTATGCCAACAAGAACATCTCGACCGGTGAGGGAGGGATGGTGCTGACCGACGACGATGCGATGGCGACGCGACTGCAGGACCGTCGGACCCTGTGCTTCGGGAGGAAGGAACGCTTCGCCCACGTGGACCGGGGTTGGAACTTCCGCATGACCAACCTGCAGGCCGCGCTCGGATGCGCACAATTCGAGCAGATCGAAGGACACCTCGATCGGAAAAGGGAATTGTCTGAACGTTACGGGGCCGGTCTGAGCGACCTGCCGATTCTATTGCCGCACGTCGAGCCCTGGGCCAAGTCCACTGTCTGGATGTATGCCATTCTGCTCAAGGAAGAGGTGCCGTTCGGCGCGGACGAACTGGCCCGGCGTCTGGCGGCAGAGGGCGTCCAGACGAGGCCCTTTTTCAAGGGCATGCACGAGCAGTCGGTCTACCGGCGGATGGGGTTGTTTGCGAACCTGTCTCTGCCTGTGACCGAACTGATATACCGACGCGGACTCTATTTGCCGAGTGGGCAAGCCATTACGGATGCGCAGATAGCGGCCGTGGTCGCCGCGGTCAGGAAGGTGTTGTCATGAGTCAGAAGAAGGCGGTGATCACTGGCATAACGGGCCAGGATGGTTCCTACCTTGCCGAGTTCCTGCTTGCCAAGGGGTATGAAGTGTGCGGAATGGTAAGACGTTCCAGTTCGGTCACCAAGACGAGACTGGAGAGCATCTACCAAGACCCGACCCTGGGCAACACGAAGTTACTGTTGGAGTATGGTGACTTGGCTGACGGTCTGTCGTTGAGGCGACTGCTCACCAAGGTTCAACCCGACGAGATCTATAACCTTGCCGCGCAATCGCATGTCCGCATCTCGTTTGACCAGGTTGAGTACACCGCGGACGTGACGGGCACCGGTGTGTTGCGCCTTCTGGAAGCCATGCGAGACTACGCCGAAACCACGGGGAAAGCGCCTCGGTTCTACCAGGCTTCATCTTCAGAGATGTTCGGTTCCTCGCCGCCACCTCAGAGTGAGTGCACTCCGTTCCATCCCCGGAGTCCCTATGGCGTGGCGAAGGTTTCGGCGTTCTGGAACACGGTGAACCACCGTGAAGCTTACGGACTCCACTGCAGTAATGGCATTCTCTTCAATCACGAGAGCGAACGGCGCGGCGAGAATTTTGTTACTCGCAAGATCACCCGGGCGGCGGGCAGGATCAAAGCGGGACTTCAGAACAAGCTTGTCCTTGGGAATCTCGATGCCAAGCGAGATTGGGGACATGCACGGGACTTTGTCGAAGCCATGTGGCTCATGTTGCAGCAGGAGAAGCCGGACGACTATGTTGTAGCCACGGGCGAGGCTCACAGTATTCGGGAGTTCCTCGACGAGGCATTTGGTCTGCTGGGGCTGGATTGGCACCGCTACGTCACATCCGACCCTTACTACTATCGCGCGGCAGAGGTAGACCACCTACTAGGCGATTCTGGAAAGGCTCGAAAACAACTGGGGTGGACCCCAAAGATCAGTTTCAAGGAACTGGTCAAGCGAATGGTTGAGTATGATCTTGATCTTGCCGAACGCGAAGCCCACGCGTTGAACTACACAAAAGCACGCTCCTGATTGCGAAAAGAAGGAAGAACCATGACAGAACCACAGGTGGAAACAATCGTAGACGGCATGGAGCCAATTGCGTTGATTATCAGGGCTGGTTTTGACAAGCCGGGTCTTCATTTCTTCACGCCCCCGAACTTTTCCCAGCAGGTGGCGGTGATGCGGCATCCGGCGGGCAAGAAACTCGACGCGCATGTGCATAACCTTGTCTCGCGCCAGGTGCTATACACCCAGGAGGTGCTATGGATCCGCAAAGGCAAGGTCAAGATCACTCTGTACAACTCGCACCGCAAAACGATCTGCGCGCCGGTCCTGACCACGGGCGATCTGATACTGCTCTGCGGCGGTGGCCACGGCTTCGAGATGCTTGAGGAGACCACCATGGTGGAAGTCAAACAAGGACCCTATGCCGGCGAAAACGACAAGACCCGTTTTGAGGAGGCCAGTGCATGAGTGAAGCTGGAGTCTTCTCGGAATACGCGCGCTACTACGACCTGCTGTACAAGGACAAGGACTACGCAGGCGAGGCCGACTACGTCCACGGGCTGATCCAACGCTTCCGGCCCGGCGCCCGCACAGTTCTGGAACTGGGCTCCGGGACGGGCAAACATGCGGCCTTACTGGCGGAGCGGGGCTACGAAGTTCACGGCATCGAGCGCAGCGCGGAGATGCTCGCGAGCGCCGAGGAACTCGTGGCGGAACGGAAGCGGCTCAATCCCGAACAACCTGCCCCGGCGTTCTCCCTCGGAGACATCCGCACGGTCCGCATCGGGCGCCGGTTTGACGCCGTCATCTCGCTCTTCCACGTTGTCAGCTATCAAATCACCAACGAAGACATCCTAGCCGCCCTCCGAACGGCTCGTGAGCACCTGCATGCGGACGGTGTGTTCGTCTTCGACGCGTGGTACGGTCCCGCCGTCCTGACCGAGCGGCCGGCTGTGCGCGTGAAACGCATGAGTGACGCTCATATCGAGGTCACGCGCCTGGCAGAGCCGCGGCTGCTGTTCAACGACGACGTCGTCGAGGTCAACTACCACGTGTTTATCCGCAACACGCGCACGGGGGAGGTTCGCGAGACCCGCGAGACGCACCTCATGCGCTATGTGTTCGAACCCGAGGTGCGGCTGCTGGCGGCGGCGACCGGCTTCCGCGTCGACCATGCCGAGGAGTGGCTCCATGGTCGCCAGCCCGCCTTGGACGCCTGGGGCGTCTGCTTCGTCCTGCATGCCATGTGAGACCTCGCCGGCGCCGTCCACCCGTTCCCCAACCATGAACGCTCACTCCGAATCCGCGGGTGTAGCCCTCAAAGCGGCGCGGTCCGTGGTGTGGACCGCACTGACGGAAATCGTCGCGCGTACGGCCTCGCCGATTGTCATGGTGGTGCTGGCGCGCATCCTGGCGCCGGCGGATTTCGGAGTGGTGGCAACGGCCATGGTGGCTATCAGTTTCTCCCAGATGCTCTGGGACGCGGGACTGAACAAGGCCCTGGTGCAGACCAGGGAGGCACCTGACGAGGCCGCCAATGTCGTCTTCTGGACGAACCTGCTGCTTGCGACCGTGACCTACGGCGCGCTCTTCGCCGCCGCGCCGTGGCTGGCCGCGTTCTTCCGCAGTCCACCGTCCGGCCCCATCCTGCGCGTACTCGGGCTTCAAATGATCATCGCCGCGCTGGCCTCCGTGCAGCATGGCCTCTGCGTGCGCGACCTGGATTTCCGCCGGTTGTTCTGGATCAAGCTCGTCACGGCCTTCCTGCCCGGCATGCTCTCGATCCCGCTCGCGCTCCGCGGCTTCGGGGCGTGGGCGCTGGTGATCGGCGCCCTGAGCGGTCAAACGCTGAACTTGGCTCTGCTTTGGGCGCGGAGTCCCTGGCGCCCCAGTTTGAGCTACAGCCCGCGGCAGGCTCGCCGACTTCTGGGGTTCGGGGTGTGGGTGCTGGCCGAGGCATTCGGGGGCTGGTTGATCCTGTGGGGTGACAGCCTCCTGGTCGGCCGCTTCCTCGGCGTACACCACTTGGGCGTCTATCGCACCGGTTCGATGCTCGTGTCGGTCTTTTTCGGTCTGGCGCTCAATCCGTTCCTGACGATCGCCTATCCCATGCTGTCGCGCTTGCAGAGCGACGTCCCGGCGCTGATCCGCGGCTTTCGGACCGTCAACCGCCTGGTCATTGCCATCGCCGTGCCACTGGCCCTGGGGCTACTGGCGACGGCTCACGACATGGCGGCGGCACTTTTGGGAAACAAGTGGGAGGGCCTGGATTTCGTACTCGGCGCCCTCGGCTTTGCCACGGGCATGACGTGGACGGTAGGACTGAACGGCGAGGCATACCGGGCAATCGGGCGACCCGACATCAATACGAAGTTCATGTACGGCCAGCTGCTGGTTTTCGTTCCGGCGTATGCTCTTGGCGCGCATCTCGGTATCAAGGCGCTCGTGATCGCAAAGCTCGTCGTCTTCCTGTTGACCGTACCGATCCACGCCTTCGTCTTTGCGAAAGTGACCGGCGTTTCCCGCTTCTACCTCTGGGAACAGAGCCACGCGCCGCTTCTCGCAGCCGCGCTGATGGTAGCGGGCATTCTGGCCGTACGCGCCGGTTTTGTCGGGCTGCCGCCCGGGGCGCTGCTTGCTCTTTCGATCGGTGCGGGGGGCTGCGTGTATGGAGCCGGCGTGTGGAGTCTCGATCGGTCGTTTCTGTGGGAGTTGAAGGCCATGGCCTGCCATGCGCTCGGCGGGAAGGCGAAGACCCCGGCTACGATCTGTTGAACGACGGCGAGCGTTCCGCCCCCGCCGCCAATCCCGGAGCACATGAAAGCCTCGATCATCATCGCGACGTACATGCGTGCACCCTCGCTGCGCGACACGCTCGCCTGCGTCACGCGGCAGGACCTGGAGCCGGAGGAATACGAGATTGTCGTCGTAGACAATTCGCTCTCGCCATCCACGGAAGTCCGGAAGGCCGCAGAGGCGTACTCGAAGCAGTTTCGGAACCTTCGCTATCTGCACTTTGCACCAAACGGTGCCACTTCGGCCCGGCACTTCGGCGTCAAGGCGGCCAGGGGGGAGTGTCTTGTGTTCATAGACGACGACGTCCTGTGCGAACCAGGATGGCTGCGACAACTTCTCCAGCCGTTCTCCGACGCCCGTGTCGGCTTGGTGTTCGGCAAAACGGTCCTGCGGTACGAGGTCGAGCCGCCGGCATGGGCCGCTGCGTTCTCCGTGTTCCTGAGTCGCCTCGACCTTGGCGAGCAATCGCGTCAACTTGTGCCGTACGAGACGGGGTACAGCTGCAACATGGCCGTACGGGCCCGGGTCTTCGTGGAAGTGCAGGGCCTCAACCCGTGCTACTTCGGAGACCCGCGATTCCTCAAGTACTGCGGGGATGGCGAGTGCGGACTCGCGCGCAAAGTCCACGATCACGGCGATCGAGTGTGGTACTCAGTTGAGGCATGGCTCCATCATCGCGTTGTCGCCCAACGACTATCGCCGGACTACATGCTAAGACGCGCCCGCACCTCAGGCGTCGAGTCGGTGTACTGCTATTTCCGCTACGAGAAACCCGGCCTCGTGCGCCTGGGCGGACACGCGCTGATGTGCCTGGCGAAGGCGGCCGTGCGCCAGGTGCTCGCCCTGCCGCACGGCCCCTCATCGAATCCGGCCGTGCGCGGCCGGGCCGCCGCGTGCCACCACTGGCATGCCTTCCGCCAGTCGGTGCGGCTTCTCGCCTCACCCGAACTCAAGGCATTCGTGCGTCGTCCGGACTACATGGACTGGTGTCCTCCCGGCGGCACGCCACCGACCGCCTGCTGATTCGAAGGGGAGAATACTGAATGTTCTGGTTGCTCATCGCGACGCTGCTCATCCCCCTGTATCTCGCGCGCATGGCGACGCGGCGTCTCCTGAATCCATCTTCGTTGCTGATCGCCTGGTGGTCGCTCTGGCTCGTGCTGGGGCGGCATCCGTTCTTCGACCTCTATGTACCCTCCGACGGGACTTACGCTTTGTTGATCCTCTCCGTTCACGGCTGGTGTCTCGGGTTCTGCGCGGCCTGCCGGGTCCCGGGTCGCATGCCCGTCGCGGCACCCGGAGCGCGCGTGAGCCTGCTGAATTACCTGGTGGGGCTGCCCCGCATCTCCCGGCCGCTTCTCCTCGTGCTAGCGGGGTGCGCGATCTTCCTGACGTTCGGGGCGTTGAGGACGATAGGCCTTCTGGGACAGGACGGCGGCCGATGGGAAGCCCGCGCGGAGTACTACGCCAGCGGGGGCGCCACGGCGTTTGGCTCCGCGCAGCTCGGCCTGCTGCGAGACATTCTGGTCAAGCCGCTCCTGTTTGCCATCTGGGGAATCGCCACCGCGCGCGCCGCCCGCACGCCGCGCAAGGGAAACCTCCTCTTTTTCGCCGCCGTCTGCACGCTGCAGGTGGTCTACGACCTGACCTTCCTGGGCCGAGGGCAGGCGGTCAGCGTAGTCCTGTTCGTCGCATTGCTCTTCCTGTTCGGCGGCCCCCTGCAGGGGAAACACCGCCTCGCGTTGGACTGGCGGGTATCCCGCAGGCTGGTTTTCACGCTCGTGGTCATCCTCCTGCTCGCGGCCATCTTCGTCATCACGATGAGCGTCATGAAGGCCGAGGGAAGGGAAGGCGCACTGCAGTACGTTCTGGCGCGCTACGTGACATACTGGATGCTGCCTTTCACGCTTTTCGACCAGCGCGACGTCATCCTGGCGCCCGACGATCCATTTGTTTACTCCATCGGCGGCTTCCTGGACCTGCTGATCCTGCTGGGTCGCCGCTTCGGCGTAGAGTACGTCGTTCCCGGTCGATCCATTGACCTGCAAGTCTACCTGCCCATCGCGCCGGACCGCGTCGGAAACGCATTCGCCACATGGTGCATCGCCTTCTACGCCGATATGGGCGCCGTGGGTGTCTTCCTGCTGCCTCTCGCCTTCGGCGCCGTGGTCGGCATGGTCTACGGGCAGTACCTCCGCACGCGCCAGGCATCGTTCTTCGTACTGCTGGTTTTTCTCTACCAGGCTACGATCATGGGCGTCCTGGAGTGGCAACTCTCCTGGAACGAGGGGACATGCAGTCTGCTACTGCTTGTGCTGCTGGCCATTGCCCGGTGCCGCAACGCACAAATCCCGGCGAGGGCCGCGGCGAAGGCCCTGCCGTCCGACTTCGGGAGGGAGCCATGAGGGTGCTCTTCCTCGCTCCGACGCGGTACGTCGCCACCATGACGTTCGCCTGCGAGGCGATTTTCGATCTCGCCGCGCGCGGGCACCATGTCGATGTGCTGGTGAGCAGCGAGTGCCATCCTCCGTTCGATCTCGCCGCGCCGCGCGTCGTGATCGAGCGTTTTCCGGACAGTCTGACCTCCCCGCTGCGTGGGCTCTTCGCTGGTCTGCGCGCAGCCGCGGAGCGCAGGTTTCGGGCGCAGCGCTACGACCTGCTCGTCGGCCTATCGCAGGCCGGTGTCATCATCGCGCACCGGCTCGCCGCGCGTCACGGCCTGCCGTACGTGTACTTCAACGATGAAATCTGGTTCGGCGACGGGCGGGCGCCGGGCGTAAAGCGTCTGTACGGCCGCATGATCAAGTGGCTGGAATGCCGGGCCAACCGGGGCGCGGCGTTCACGGTTACCCAGGATCCTCTGCGCGGCCGGCACCTGGCCGACGTCAACCGCATCCCCATTGAGACAATGCGTTTCCTTCCGAATTCGCCCCGCGGTCCGGCCTTTCGCCAGCCCAGCACGTTTCTCCATGAGCACCTGCGCCTGCCCGCCGCCGCGCGCATCGTGCTGTGGTGCGGGCGCATCGCGTTCGGCGACGGCGCGGATGAACTGGCGACCTCCGCGCTGCGGTGGCCGTCCGATCTGTTTCTCGTGTTCCACTTCCCCGCCTACTCGTGGATCTCCGCGCCCCGTCGCCGCCGGATCATGGAAATTCACGGGCAGGGCCAGGTGCGGGTGACCGACCTGCAACTGGGCTTTCAGGAACTCGACCCGCTCTTCCGCTCGGCGTTCGTCGGCATCGTCTTCTACGAAGGAAAGACACTCAACACGCGACTGATCGGCCACTCATCCGGCAAACTCAACTCCTTCCTGCGCGCCGGAGTCCCTTGCATCGTCAACGACTACGAGGGGCTGCGTTGGGTGCAGGAGGGAGGCGCGGGGATCGCCGTGGGCGGCGCAGAGGGAGTTCTGGATGCCGTACAGCGCATTGCCGCCGGCTACGACGCGTTCAGCCGGGCGGCTTTGGAGTTGTTCGAGCGGGAACTGAGTTTCAGTCGCAAGTTCGCCGCCATCGCGGAAGAGATGGAACGGCGCGCCGGAGGGCCTTGATGCGGGTCATTGCGCGGCGCGAAGAGACGGCATGAATTTCTCCTTCAATGCACTTCTGCTGTCGGCATCGGGCACCGGGATGGGTACGCTCATGCGCGGTATGCTGCGCGGTTTGAGCGAGAGTCCGGACGCGGGCGCGTGGACCGTTTACCTGCGCGCCGGTTCCGGCGTCCGGGCCACGCTGCCTGTCGCGCCCCACATCGTCTACGTGGAACTGCCCGGCACCCGCTCTCTGCCCGGCAGGCTCTGTGCCGAACTGTTCGGCGTCGCACGTCACGATGCGCGTCGCGGGATCGCGGTATCCTATAGTCCGACTATCTTCCTGCCGCTCACTCAGCGGATTCCTGGCGTCGTCACTTGTGTAGACTTCTGCTGCGAGGCCGTGCCCTCAGCCTACGCGCTGCCCAAGCGCCTGTCCCGCCGGTTGCGCTTCGAGAACTCGCTCTTTCGTGCAAAGGGCGTCGGCACGATTTCCTCGGCCGTTGCTCGGCAACTCGCTGCACGCTATGGAGCGCGGCTGACCCAGCCCGTGGTCGTCACCGCCTGCGGCGTCGAGGACGAGTACTTCCTTGCGCGCGATGGCGCGGCGCCGGGAGTCCGCAGCCGCTACGGCCTTGCCGAGCGCAACGTGCTGTCGAGCGGGGGCACGAACGCGCGCAAGGACATCCGCACCCTCTTGCGCGCGTTCCTCGCGCTGCCCGATCCCCTCAAGGCCGCAACCCGCGTCATCGTCATGGGCCCCTGCGATGCGCAGCGGCTGGATGCGCTGCTGGCGGAGTTGCCTGCATCCTGGCGCGACCGCGTGGTCTTCCCCGGCTACATTCCTCACGCCGACAAGCTCGCCCTTCTGTCCCTGGCCGATCTATTCGTCTTTCCGACGCTGGACGAGGGCTTCGGGCTGCCAGTGCTCGAGGCCATGGCGGCGCGCCTGCCGGTCATCTGCAGTGACCTGGACGTGCTGCGTGAAGTCGGCGGGGAGACGGTGCGCTATTTTCCCCCCGGCGACAGCGCGGCGCTGGCCGCGGCCATGGTCCCAGCCCTGGGCGGTACGCGGGACGCGGCGGCGCTCGAGACCGCCCGGGCGCGCGCGCGGACGTTCAACTGGCCGTCGTCGGCGCAGGCTTTGCTCGGCTTGCTGCGTACTGTCGGCGCCGCGGCGGGGGGTAGCGCGTGAGCCGCATCCTCATCGTTGCCGGCAACGCGCGTTCGCTGATCGCCAACCGCGGCGACCTGATCGCGGAACTCCGGCGCCAGGGGCACGCGGTCAGTGCACTGGTTCCGGAGCACGATGCGCTGCCCGAACTGCAGGATCTGGGCATCGCATACGAACTGGTGGGGTTGGATCGCCGCAGCATGAACGCGCGACAGGATCTTGCTAACTGCGCCGACCTGGCCCGCCGCATGCGCCGCCTGGCGCCCGACGTGGTCTTCTCCTACACGATCAAACCGGTCGTCTACGGAACCCTCGCGGCGCGCCTGACGCGCGTGCCGCGCGTAGCCTCCATGATTACCGGCATGGGCTACCTGTTCTCGGGAGATTCGTGGCGGCAACGCCGGGGACGCCTCGTGTCCCGGCTGCTCTACGCCCTGGCACTGCCGCTCAACGACGTGGTTTTCTTCCAGAACCCGGACGACCGTCGCGCGCTGGGACGGTTCGGCTTCCTGCCGCTGTGCCGCCGCGCGGTCCTCGTCGCCGGGTCGGGAGTGAACCTGGAGCGTTTCACGGTAGCGCCACTGCCCGAGGGCCCCCCTGTCTTTCTGCTGATCGCACGCCTGTTGCGGGACAAAGGAGTGGCGGAATTCGTAGCGGCTGCGGCGGAACTCAGGAAGGACTTTCCCGATGCGCGCTTCCAGGTCCTCGGCCCGTACGATCCGCTTCTGCCAGGTTCGATTCCCGCGGGTGAAATCGAGGCTTGGAGGTCCGCCGGCGTCGTGAGTTTCCATCCCGGCGTCAAGGACGTGAGGCCGCACATCGCGCGCTGTTCCGTGTTCGTGCTGCCGTCCTACCGCGAAGGCACGCCGCGTTCCGTCCTCGAGGCCATGGCCATGGGCCGGCCCATTGTCACCACGGATGCTCCCGGCTGCCGTCAGACGGTGATCGAAGGGGTGAACGGGTTCCTCGTGCCATCGAGACAAGTCACCCCATTGGCCGAGGCAATGCGACGGTTTCTTGAAGCGCCGCACCAGATCGAAGCGATGGGACAACGCGCCCGCGAAGTCGCGGAGCAACGCTTCGATGTGCGCCGCGTCAACGCGGTCATGATTCCGTTCCTTCTGGGCATGAACGCAGCATGAGTCTCGCGAGAAAGGAGCAACAAGTCTCCATGCAAGTGCCATCATTCCATAGAAGCCCGAGTTACGTGGCGAAGAAGCTGTTCCGAACTGGCAAGACATTCTTCCCTTCTCTCACGGACACCAAGTACGCAGCGCAACGGCTCGTACGGCAACTCCTGCGACGGCCGCACGAGCACGACTTCCGCGCACTGGACATGCTGAAAGACGTCAAGCCAGCGTCCGAGTTCGTCTTCGTGGACATCGGCGCCAACCGGGGCCAGACTATCGACTCCGTCCGGCTCCACAAGCGCTGGCGGATCTGCTCGATTGAGGCCAACCCAGTCCTGGCGCAGAAGCTCCAGCGCCAACGCCGGCGCGATGATCTGGTAACCGTCCTGAACTACGCCATCTCCGACACCGTCGGCGAAACGACTCTATACGTCCCGAAATACCGGGGGTATGCGTTTGACGGCTTGGCCTCCATGATCCGCGAGGAAGCGGCAACATGGCTCGATGCCTCCAAAATCTATGGCTTCCGCGCGGACTATCTGACCATCGCCGAAATGCGCGTTCCGACAACGACACTCGACTCGTTGGGTCTGGCGCCCGACTTCGTGAAGGTTGATGTGCAGGGCGCGGAGATGCTCGTTCTGAAAGGCGCGATGAAGACCCTGCAAGCGCACTGCCCCATTCTGCTGCTCGAACTGCCATCCTACGGAGAGGAGGGTCTGTTTCTTGCCGAGATCGGCTATCAGCCCTACAAGTTTCGGGGGCGCCGTTTTGAACGGGGACTCGAAGCTCCAGGAGGGAACGCCTTCTTCCTGTTGACCAAACACCGTGGGCTTTTCGGCCCAGACGCTTTTCGCGCCGCGTGACGCCGTGAAACGGGCTTTCGATATCACGTTTGGGCTGCTGGCGATGCCTGCGGTTTTGCCCCTTATGGCCGTGGTGGCCCTGTTCATCCTCTCCGGTCGCGACGGCCCGGTCCTGTTCCGCCAGACGCGCGTCGGCCGCGGCCGCAAGCCGTTTACCATCTTCAAGTTCCGCAGCATGCGCCACCGCGACCCGGCGCGGATTGATCAGGTTCGCGAGCGCGTCGTGTCCAAGAGCGGCGACGACCGCATCACCCCGGTGGGCCGAGTGCTGCGCAAAACGAGCCTGGACGAGTTGCCCCAGCTCTTCAACGTCCTCAACGGAACGATGAGTTTCGTGGGTCCGCGGCCGATCATCCCCGATCAACTCGCGGCCATCCCCGCTGACCGCATGGATCGCTTCCGGGTGCGGCCCGGCATCACCGGCTGGGCCCAGGTGAACGGACGCCGGGACCTCGACTGGCCGAGGCAGTTGGAACTGGACTCGTGGTACGCCAACCATGCTGGCGTGGCGCTGGACATCCTGATCCTGCTGCGCACGGTCGGAGTGGTGCTCCGCGCATCCGGCACCTATGGCGGCGCCGGCAGTAACTGGCGCTCGTACCTGCCTCCGGCCTTGAAGTGAGAGGGAAGGCTCTATGCTCACGTTGATGCTGATCTGCAACGCCCCGGAAATGGCGCGCGCGGCCGTCGAGTCCGGCGTCGACCGTATCTTCATCGATCTGGAGCAACTCGGAAAGCGCGAACGCCAGCGCGGACGCGACACGGTGATCTCCGCCCATTCCCTGGCGGACATCGCGGCCGTCCGCCGCACACTCCCGCGGGCCGAGATTCTTGTGCGCACAAACCCCGTCCACGACGGCCTGCCGCGCGAACTGGACGAAATCCTCGCCTGCCGCGTCGACGTCCTGATGCTGCCGATGTTCACGACGCGCGATGAGGTGGACCGCTTCGTCGACGGGGTGGCGGGCCGGGCCAGGGTCTGCCTGCTGGTGGAAACGCCCCAGGCGTTTACGCGCCTGCCCTGGATCCTGGAGCGGGCGGGCGGGATTGAGGAGGTCTATCTGGGCCTCAACGACCTCCACCTGGGGCTCGGCCTGCGCTTCCTGTTCGAATGCCTGGCCGGTGGCCTGGTGGACCACGCGGCCGCGCAGGTGCGCGCCGCGGGCCTGCGTTTCGGCTTCGGCGGCATCGGTCGCCTCGGTTCCGGCGCGGTGTCCGCGGATCTCGTCTTGAGCGAACACGTTCGGCTCGGGTCCTCGCTGGTGATCCTCTCGCGTGCGTTTCTGGCCGGCCTCACCGGCAGCATGGCAAGCGAGGTCGCCCGGCTGCGCGCCGAGGAGGCACGCTTGCGCGCCCTCCCCGCGGAAGAACTCGAGCGGAACCGGAAGGAACTCAACCGGCGGATTTGGGCGTTTGCCGCGCCGCCGGCCGCGCCCTCCGCGGAGCCACAGCGGCCATGATCGCGTTCCGCCACGTGCTGTTCGTGCTCCCCGCCCACGTCATCCCGCTCCATGGGGAGCGGGTCCGGGTGACGCTCGCCCGCCTGCTGCCCGCCGCCCGCCTGAGCTTCGCGTCCGGCCTCGCGGAGGTGCCGGAGCCCTGCGACGCCGACGTACTGGTCGCGCCGCAGGTGGACTGGCTGGCGCAAGCCGTGGCGCGCTGCCCCGCCCTGCGCTGGCTGCACCTGCTCACGGCCGGGTCCGAAGCCATCGCGGAGGCGGGGTTACAGCGCCGCGTCGGCTGGATCACCAAGTCGTCGGGCGTCAACGCCGCGGCGATTGCCGAGTACGTGCTCGCCGCGGCACTGTGGACTGCCAAGCGCTTCCCGCAATTTCTTGAGCAGCAGCGTCGGCACGAATGGAAACGCTGCTGGTTGGATGAACTTGCCGGGCGGAGGGCTGTTGTCGTGGGTATGGGCAGCGTAGGAGGTGCAATCGCTGAACGCCTTGGAGCGGCCGGATACGAAGTGTGCGGCGTATCCCGCCGCGCCCGGCCGCACCCGCACACCGCGGTCGTCCTGCCGCCGCACGAACTGGGCCGCGCGGCGGACGGCGCCGACCTGCTGGCCGTGGCCGCGCCTCTCACCCCCGCCACGCGGGGCCTGGTCGATCGCGCCGTCCTGCTGCGCTTGCGCCAGGGCGCCGTGCTCGTGGACGTCTCCCGCGGCGGCATTGTGGTGGCCGGCGCGATCGCGGAACTCGCTGCGTCTGGGCATCTTGGCTACGCGGTGCTGGATGTGTTCGAGCGCGAACCACTGCCTTTGGAGTCCCCCCTCTGGTCGTTGCCGAACGTCCTGATTACGCCGCATGTGGCCGGAACGTCAAACCTCTTCATGGACCGCGCACTCGCTATCCTCGAGCAGAATCTCGCCAGCCTCGCCGCCTTCGGGAAACCGGTCACGCCAGTTGACGCGGACGCCGGCTACTGAGTCGCGCACCACGCGAAAGCGCGAACAAGACACGCCGCCATGGACCTTTCCATCACCTTTTGCCGAGCCATCGCAGCGTTGGTGATCGCGAACGCGCATTTCCAGCACGTCTGCCCTTGGCCGATCCTGGCCAGCGGAGCGCTCCTGGGCAACGTGATCTCCTCTGCCGTCTCGAGTTGCTACATCTGCGAGATCCGCGAACTGACGGATAGGAGACTGATGTCATGATACACCAACTCAAGAACCGGAACTTCTACATCGTGATGGCCGTGGACTGGGTCATGTTCACGGTGTCCCTGACTTTGGCCTACATGGCGCGTTTGGGGTTTGCCATCCCACCGGAGTATCGGGACAGCATGTTGGCTGTCCTGCCGTGGGTACTCGCCGTCAAGACGGTCGTCTTTTTCGTGATGGGCGCCTACCGGGGCATGTGGCGGTATACCAGCACCCACGATGCCATCGGACTCTCCAAGGCCAGCTTCGTGAGCAGTCTCATCATCATCGCGGGGCTGACCTACTTCAACCGCTTCGAGGGCTATCCCCGGTCCGTGTTCATGACGGACTTCGTCTTCACGTCCTTTATGTGCTGCGCACTGCGAGGGCTGATTCGCCTGATGGCCCATTCTTCCGGCGGCAAGGGCACGCAGAGGACGGCGGAACCGACTCATCGCACGCGACTGCTGATCATCGGCGCGGGCGATGCAGCGGACAAGATCATCCGCGAGATCCAAGGCAACCGGATGCTGCCTTACGACGTTGTGTGCTGTCTGGACGACGATCATTCGAAACGGGGACTGTCGCTGTTGGGGGTTCCGGTCCGGGGGCCGATCGAACGGTTGCCGCAAATGCTGGAGTCGTACAAGGCCAACGAAATCCTGATCGCGGTCCCGTCGGCGTCCGGCAAGGCGATGCGGCGCATCGTGGGGCTTTGCGAGCAGACCGGCGCGCGATTCCGTACACTGCCGCCACTGTCCGGCCTGCTGGACGGGCGGGTCAGAGTGAACGACC
>Ga0194125_10006982_pt1 | contig 16459 bp, 17 predicted proteins | sample TA2KigC250mmetaG_FD_148626 | JGI IMG/M metagenome (GOLD analysis project Ga0194125, IMG submission 148626) | Freshwater microbial communities from Lake Tanganyika, Tanzania - TA2015034 Kigoma Deep Cast 250m | ecosystem: Environmental > Aquatic > Freshwater > Lake | place: Tanzania: Lake... | reverse complement strand
CGGCGACACGAAATACTACTACATCCCCACAGGGGACGATGTCGCCGGCCAGCTCGTGGCGTTCGAGCGGTCGTCGGGCTACGGCGTGGACTGGGGCCGGCGCTTTCTCTTCCGCGATCACCTTGGCTCGACGAATGTCATCATCAACGGGTCGTCGGGGCTGCTGCTGTGGCGCGACCGCTATCTCCCGTTTGGCGACGTGCGCGACACCTATCGCAAGGACGCCGGCTTCAGCTTGCAGACGCAGTACCGTTTCACCGGGCAGCGGCTGGAGCAGCGGTTGGGCGCGCCGGAAGGGGGGCTGGATCGCGGGTTGTACTTCTACGGGGCGCGCTGGTACGATAGCACCATCGGCCGCTTCATCCAGGCGGACACCATCGTGCCGAGTCCGGGCGATCCGCAGAGCTTGAATCGGTATAGCTATGTCGGGAATCGACCGACCATCTATCGCGATCCCACGGGCCATGCTCCGCAAGATCCCAACGACTCCGACGACAACCCCGCGCCCTGCGCCACGGACTGGTGCTGGCAGAATCGCTGGTATCGGGCGCACAGCTACAGCTGGAATGGCAGCGGCTGGAGCTTAATGGGCGCCATCGCTCGATTCTATGACATCAATATCTTGACCGAGACAATCGGTGAGGCCGGTATTAGTTTTGCTGGCTCGTGGGATTTCGTGACACAAATGACCCCTATCGCCCAGGGGATCGTGAAGTTCGGCATGATGCTTTCTGGGGGTATGGCCCATTTGCAGGGGCTTCTGGGTGGGGGCGCCCCTATTAGGCATGGCTCGTGCCTGGGCTCCGCTTGCGCGCCACCGTACTTGGGGAACGTCTATCTTCCCGGCTCAACAGACTCAACCTGGCTTATGCAGACGGTTGTCCACGAGTTGGCTCACCTTATCGATTGGCACAGTCGAATACAGTCCGGAAGCATTAGAGCTTATGGCGCTTCAGCTTCAGTCTACAGCAAATTCTCTGATATGTGGGGTGAGCCACCCTTGACCGATTATGCTGCGGGCAAAACAGGAGGATTCAGACCGTATCCCCTCTCATGGGATAGGTGGGCCGAGGCGGTCACAGTATGGGTGTTTGGGAATAGCTACAAGTCATCTGAAAGGCCTCTCAACGTGGACGTGGGCGCTCAGATGACACGAATCGGTGACCTACTCAACGGATGGAGGTGAGTATGCGCAGGTTCCCTCTTTTGCTTGTCTGGGTCATGACGTTGGGTATGATATTGGCCGCTTGTCGCCCTGTATCTACGTCCAAGAACCAAACGTGTGATACGCTGTTAGCCACTCCCTTACAAGCCCATGTCGGCCAGACAACGACTCTCGAAGAATTCATCGATGCCGTAGAAAAGACCTATGGCATTCCACATGCAACGATTAGCACCAACTCTCGGGACAGTGGCGGTTGGTTCGCCAGTTGGGATCAAGATGGGCTGAAATACGGTGTTCTTTCGAGAAATGGTAGAACCGTAGATCAGATCGGGATTGAGTATGAACTGAACGGTGTTACTGTAGGGCAGTTTCTGGATTGTACCCACTCTCCGCCCGAATGGTATTGGGCAGCTTATGGATCGAATCCGCCCATCACCGGCATACGATACGCGTTCGACTTGTATTTCCCAGCAGAAGGCCTTGTTGCCACCGGAACGGGATCTGATCACCGTCAACAGACGCCTCCACCCCTGACCAACAAGTCGGTTATTTCACGCGTGTTTATTGGCGTACGGGACTCGCTCCCCGCGTTATACCAACAGCGATGGGGTAATGCGCTGGAGGATGTGAGAACGAGTCTTCGACCAGTGCCGTGGTCGGGAAGCTTGGAAGCGGTTCGTTTTGTAGAGGATCGTGAGATGGGCTGGTAAGAGAACGGAAGGCCACCCAGACATTGACGAGCACCACGGCCTGGGCCATCAGCGGAAACCGATAGGCTGGGTTGGGTGATGTCGGTCAGCCGCGCACCTGGTGGCTACTGCGGTAACTGGTTTCAATGCCGAAGCGGAGGCGATAGCGGTGCCAGACCTGCCGTGGTGTCAGGCCGAGATGGACCCGAATGAAGACCTGCGAGGCGCGCTATTGCGAAGCATCCCGGAGCGCAGCGGAGTGGATACCGCCGGGATCACCCCGACGAGCTTCAATCCTTCGACTGCGCTCAGGACTGGCTTCACCGGTCAGCGCAAGGACAGCGGGAGCGGCCTGCTGTTCGACAACGCAAGATGGTATGATCTCCAGGTCGGTCGCTTCCTGCAGGCGGATACCATCGTGCCGGCGCCGGGGAATCCACAGAGTTTGAATCGCTACAGCTATGTCGGGAACCGACCGCTCGTTTACACCGATCCATCAGGGTATGCGCCGCAAGACCCGTACGACGCCGACGACAATCCGGCCGCCTGCGCCACGGACTGGTGCTGGCAGAATCGCTGGTATCGGGCGCGCGGGTACACCTGGCACAATGGGGGTTGGGTTCTACTCGGCCACGATGCCAAGTTCTACGACATGGGCATCCTGCGCGATACGATGCGTGAACTCGGCATCCTGCTGACTGCGGATCCGCATACTCCCTGGACGCTGCCTCAAGCTTCATTGGTGGCCCAAGGTGTCGTTGCCCTGGCCAACAAGATCGGCAGCTTCGGGCAATTGCGTTCGTTGCTTGGATTTGGCGTATTGCCTACTTTCTTCCACCGTGCGGCCACACCCCTGTGGATCATTCAGAACGCCTCAGCCCATACGATTCCACTCACAACCCTGGTGATTTTCACCAACAATCTCTTCTTGGGGTCGGATGACTTTGTGCGTGGCACGGCGGTGCATGAACTGGCGCATGTGATTGACCATTTCGGCGGCGTCGGCGGGATGGCGAAACCAGTCAATGCCTCAGGGGGCCTATGGCAGCGTGGCGCCATGGTGCCGAAGGATGCGTATGTTAGCGATTATGGCGTAACGAATGCACTTGGCTTAGAGTACTGGGCGGAAGCCGTAGCCACCTGGGTATATGGTTCACGTTACCAAAGCCAATTGCGAGGTCGCACCGAACCCCTTACGGTTAGTCAAACTGATTGGATTGGACGCGTGCTCAAAGGGTGGGGGTGGTAAACATGAAACGATGGAGCCGCTGTGGCATAATGTTGCTTTGTGTGGCGATCGCTCTCAGCGCTTGCACCGCGGAGACAATACAAACTAAGCCACAATGCGACGAAGTGGGTGATGTAAGACTTGGCGCTTTTCCTTTTGCAGGGACAACAGAAGGAGTCTTGACATGGATTGGAGATCAGTATGAACTTGAGGCTGGAAGCATTAGACACGATCTCACTGCAGACAGGGCGCAGACTTTGATCAAATGGAGACCTTCCGAGAATCGAGTTTACAGCGTTTTGATTTGGAATGACTCCAAGGAGTCTGCGGCAGTCACGGTGCAGTGGGAGACAGGGGTGCCAACGCTAACTGATGTTCTTTGGTGTTTTGGGGAGCCCACATTGTATAACGCTTTCCATGCTCAGTTCGCAGAGGCGACCTGGACATACCTGGAGTTATGGTATCCGGAGCGAGGAGTGAAGGTCACCGCCCACGAGCCTCGTAAAACACTTGGTTTTTCCGGTACCCAGGCTATCACCCATATTGTCTATGTGCAGCCGGGACAACCCCGAGATCTAATCCAGCGTTTCTTCTGGGCTGTAGATCGAAAGTCAGAGCGTTACGTTGGAATTCTTCAGGGTTTGAAGCCGTGGCCTGGTGATATTGCCAAGATAACTATTGACAAGTAGGGCTGATTACTGCATCTGGCAGGATACGCCACGCATGCGATTGCCGGTAGATCACGGGGATAAGACCTTCTCTAGCTAGCATTGTCGGGAGCAACCGCGAGCCAGGAGATCACGCCAACTTACAACCCGAAGAACCGGCTGACGCAAATCAACAAGAACGGCGCGGTGAGCGGGACGTATGTGTACGACGGCGATGGGGTGCGGGTCAAGGAGACTGCCGGCGGCGTAACAACGGTCTACATCGGCGCCTACTTCGAGTGGACCGGCAGCACGGCGACGATGAAGTCGTAGCGCGCAGCCTCCCCCTGGGGGACTACTACGCTGGTGGGACGCGGGTCGCCATGCGCACGGGGACCGCGAGCGGCGGGACAGTCAACTACCTGCTGGGCGATCACCTCGGCTCGCAGGCCTTAACGTTGACGAGCACTGGGGCGCGGCTCAACACCAACACTGAGCTGCGCTACATGCCCTACGGCGCAGCGCGCTACACCGCCGGCACGACGCCGACCAGCTTCAACTTCACAGGTCAGCGCAAGGACAACGGGAGCGGCTTGCTGTTCTATAACGCAAGGTGGTATGATCCGGTCGTGGGCCGGTTCATCCAGGCGGATACCCTCGTGCCGAGTCCGGGCAATCCGCAAAGCTTGTAAGGAGAAGAGCCAGGCAGGACTTCTACGGCTCCTGGGAACGCGTTGGCGTCGGGTGTGCTGCCGGAATGAGCCGCTCCCGCACCAGGAACGCCGCAATTTCCCACGCCAGCGCGCCGTTGCCCGCCTCGTTGATGTGCCCCAGGTCGTCCGGCAGGTCGAACGCGCGATTCGCCAACGCCGAGGTCACGTCCAGCGAGGGGAGCGACCGGCGAAGAGCCGCGTCGTGAAGCTCCGGAATCTGGGTGACCAGTACGAACTGCGCTCCGCGCCGCGCGCTCGCGTCGTGCATTTCGAACACGATCGCCGCGCCCAGCTCCAGCATCTCCCGCACAAATGCCTCCGGCGTTTCGCTCATCTCCTCTCCTGGCGCTGACGACGCAGGGGGCGCGGTCGGCCGGATGGCTTGCAGTGCGCCGGCGACGATGATGCGGTAGAGGACGCTCTGATCGGCCAGCCAGCGATGGATCTGCTTGGGCGCGCTCGCGGGTTGCGCGTCGGCCGCGGGGGATGGCACGGGCGAGTTAGTGAGAGTGAGCTTGCCATCCTTCAGGACGAAGCGCGGTTTCTGCTTCCCGAACCGCTCGGTGTACATGTGCCGCTGGTTAGAATAGTGCGCCACGTAGGCAATCACCAGGTCGGGTCGGTAGCGAAACCCCTCGTACTCCAGGAACAGCAGCTCCTGATCCACGCCGTAGCCGCTGGTTCCCAGATTGATCACCTCGACCTTGTCGAAGTAACCGGCCAGGAGCGTGCTATAATGCTGTGCGATCGGCACGCCGAACCCGAAGGTGCGCGAATCGCCCAACAGCACGATGCGGAAGACGCCGGCCGGCTTCTCGTAGGTAGTCTCCGGGCCGCGTAGACCCTGCGAGTTGATGCGGTATTCCACCGGTTGACCCGTGCGTCGCGAGATGGCGTGGGCCAGCGGCTTGAGCGACCAGCCCAGCCGGCTGTCGAATTGGCCGATGCTGGCCGGCACGGCCGGCTCTGGCATGTTGCGCGCGATGAGCCAGCGGGCCGCGAGCTCTAGAAGCAGCAAGCCCACGAGAGTAATGACAAGAGAGAAAAGAAGTTCCCTGCGCAGCAGACGCTTCATGTACCGTGCTCCGGGAGTGTTGCATAGACCTGGCAGTCTTGGAGACCTGGGCCTGGCCGTATTCTAACGGATGGGAACGGTTTGAGCAAAGAAGCGCTACTGCGTAAGTCGTGCTACTGATTCGCGCGCAGCCGCGCGAGAATGAAAGAAATCAGGAATGAATGATACAACTGCGCGCTGGCTCGATGAGCCGGCCAGTTGGCTCGAACTGAGCCGGGCGAATCTGCTCCACAACCTGGCCGGCGTGCGGGCGTTGGTCGCCCCGGCCAGGGTCATGGCGGTCCTGAAGGCGAATGCTTACGGCGCAGGGGCAGTCGGAATGGCGCGGGTGTTGGCCGAGGCCGGCGTGGATGCGTTCGCCGTCGCCACGGTTGCCGAAGGAATCGAGCTGCGACAGGGTGGGATCGCCGGGATGATCGTGTGCCTGGGCTGTTTCACGCGGCAGGAAATCCCCGCGATCTTTGCGCACGAGTTGACGCCGGGCGTCTTCCACGCCGCGGCCGCGCAGGCGTTGGCTGAACAGGCGCGCATCCTCCGCCGCGTTTTGCCCGTGTGGGTGAAGGTGGACACCGGCCTGGGGCGGCTCGGCGTCCCCTGCGATGCCGCGGCCGGGTTTCTCCGGGAACTTGGGGAGCTGGCAGGGCTGGAGGTCGCCGGCATCTTCAGCACACTGACCGAAAACCCCGCCCGCGACCCCCGCCAGGTGGCACGGCTGCTGGCGGTGCGCAGCGCGCTGCCAGGTCTGGCCAGCGTTCCGCTCAGCCTGGCGTCCAGCCATGCCATCGTGTCGCTGCCCGCGAGCTATGGGGACATGGTTCGCCCTGGCATCATCCTCCACGGCCTGGAGCCGAGTGAACGCGACCGTATGGATCTGCGGTTGGTGTCGCGCGCCGACCTGCGCCCGATTGCGACGTGGAAAGCGCGCGTGGGCGATGTCAAGACCATTGCGGCGGGTGAACAGGTCGGCTACGGCTGCCAGCCATCCTTGACCGTCCCAACGCGCGTAGCGGTGCTCACGATTGGGTGGGCGACCGGCTACGGGCCGGCGCCGAATCGCGGGGGCATGGTCCTGATCCACAGTTGCGCGTGCCCGGTGTTGGCTGTCAGCGCCAACTCGACGATGGTGGATGCCGGCCCCGCGCCCGCCGCAGCGGTCGGCGACGAGGCGGTGCTGCTTGGCAGGCAAGGCGCGGCGGAAATCACTGCCGCGCAGCTCGCGCAGGTTGCCGGGGGCGGCGTCTACCGGCTGCTGGCGGCTGTGCCCAGAGAGGTTGCGCGCTTCTGGTATTGAGTGATCGAATGAACGAGTAATGCCGGTCTTGACAGCCGCCCCAAGGCGTGTTATGATCCGTCTGTAAGTTACGAAAAACTCCTTCTCTGATCTGCAAAGTTTCCGAAAGGTTGAGAAAATGGGCGCAGCGAAGCCCCGCCCCAACCTCAGCGATGTGGCCCGGCAAGCCGGCGTTTCCTCTGCGACCGTCTCCCGCGTGCTCAACCAGACTGCCCCAGTGAGCCAGAGCGTGCGGGATCGCGTCATAGAGGCTATCGAATCGCTCGGTTACCACGCATTGCGTTCCTCTACCCTGGGGTCGGCGCGGCGCGAAACGATCGCCCTGCTGATTCCCGATATTCTCAACCCCTACTTCACCGAGATTGCGCGCGGGGTGCAAGACGAAGCCAGCGTGGATGGCTATTTCTCGCTCATGTTCGACACTGCCGAGGACCCGGAGCGCGAGCGCGATTTCTTGCGCATCTTGACGAATCAGGCCATCTGCGGCATCATCGCATGTGGCTCGCGGATCGCCATCCATGATCTGATAGCCATCCGGAGCCAGACAAGCGCGCCGATGGTGGTGCTCAATCGGTGTCTACAACTGCCGAATACCGCTTGCATCACTGTGGATCTGGAGAATGCCACCTATCGAGCGACGCGACACCTGCTTGATCTGAATCACGTGCGCATCACGTTCTTGCCTGGGCCCAGCGCCTCCGACACGTCACAGGCTCGCCTGCGCGGGGTCGAGACGGCTCTGGCCGAGGCGCATCTGTCCATGCGACCGGAATGGCGACCTGCCAGCTTTCCCGACGTGGATGGCGGTTTTCAGGCGATGAGCGCGCTGCTGGCTTTGCCGGTCGAGCAGCGGCCGACTGCCATCATCGCGCACAACGACCTGATGGCCCTGGGCGTGTTGCACGCCATCCGCGCGCGGCATCTGCGCGTGCCCGAGGACTTCTCGGTCATCGGCATTGACAACATCCACATGGCGGCCCACGCCAACCCGCCGCTCACGACGCTGGCGCCGCCCAAGCACCGCATGGGCCGGATGGCGATGCAGACGCTGCGCCGCATGTTGGCGGGCCACCCCCCGCCCGGAGATGGGTATGCGCTCGTGGAATGCCCGTTGATCGTTCGGGAGTCCACTGGCCCGGCGCCGGGGAACAACGGCCGCGGTCGCGAGGCATAGCCCGTGTGGACTGCACGGCATGGGCAGGCCATTCATGAGGAGAGGAGGTGATCTCTCGCGTCAATCGGCTATCGGCGTTTTGCGATCGAAAAGGTGCAGTTGACTATCTCAGAGAGGAGAATCCGGATGAACCGCAAGATAACCCTGTTGATCAGCCTGTTTGTCGTACTGTCGTTCATCTTGTCGGCCTGCGCGCAGGCTACCCCTGCGCCGCAGCCCCCTCAGCCGCCCGCCAAGGCGGAACCGACAAAGGCCCCTGAGGCGACCAAGGCTCCCGCCCCGGCCGTCACCAAAGCGCCTGAGCCGACCAAGGCCCCGGCCAGCAAGTATTCGGAAGCCCCGATGCTGGCGGAGCAGGTCAAGGCCGGCAAGCTGCCTGCTGTGGATCAGCGCGTGGCGGAACAGCCGCTCGTCCTCAAGGCGATCGAGGAGATCGGCCAATACGGCGGCGTCTGGCGTCGCGCGTGGAAAGGCCCGTCCGACTTCCATGCCTATGGCCGCCTGAACTATGAGCCGATCTTGCGCTGGCCGCGCAACCCGAAGGATCCCATCCAACCCGGCCTGGCGCACAAGTGGGAATTCACACCCGATGGCAAGGAGCTGACCCTCTACTTCCGCAAGGGACTGAAGTGGTCGGACGGCAAGCCGTGGACCGTGGACGACATCATCTTCTGGTGGGAAGACATCGAGCTGAACAAGGATCTGACCTCCGCGCCGCACGCCGAGTGGGTGGTCAACGGCAAGCCGATGACCCTGCAGAAGATTGACGACGTCACGATCAAGATGAAGTTCGACGGTCCGAACGGCCTGGTCGTGCGCATGTTGGCCTTCCATGGCAACCAGTGGCCGCTCAACTTCGAGCGCTTCGGCGCGTTCGCGCCCGCACACTATCTGAAGCAGTTCCATCCCAAGTACAACAAGGATATCAAGGACTACAAGCTGTTCAACGAGAAGGCTGATGACCTCAACCCCGAACGGCCGGCCATGACGCCATGGACGGTCAAGGTCTACAAGCCTGGCGACGCCAAGCTGGTGGCCGAACGCAACCCGTACTACTGGAAGGTGGACGAGAAGGGCCAGCAGTTGCCCTACATTGACCAGCTAGACTTCACGCTGGTCGAGAGCAATGACGCCATCGCTGCGAAGGCGCTGGCGTGCGAGATTGACATGCAGTTCCGCAATATCGCACTGAAGCAATTCCCGCTCCTGAAAGAGAAGGAGAAGGCGTGCGATTACCGCGTCTTCCGCTGGGGCTCGGCCTCTGGCACACACCTGGCGCTCTGGCCGAACCAGAGCTATGCGGCTGATCCTGAGCTGCGCAAGATCTTCCAGAACAAGGACTTCCGTATTGGTCTCTCCTACGCCATTGACCGGGCCAAGATCAACAAGATCGCGTTCCTGGATCAGGGCGTGCCCCGCACTGAGATCTTGGTGCCCGATTCCGCCTTCTATGTGCCCGAAGTCGAGAATCTGTACGGCGAATTCGACCCCAAGAAAGCCGCCGAACACCTGGACAAGGCCGGCCTGAAGATGGGGTCCGACGGCAAGGTGCGCCTGCGACCCGACGGCAAGCCGCTGGAGATCACCATTGAGACGCCGAGCACCGGCACTGACCTGGACGCGGTGCAACTGGTGGCTGAGAACTGGAACGCGGTAGGCGTCAAGACCGCGGTCAAGTCCATGACGCGCGACGTCTACTGGCCGCGTGCCACGGGCAACGAGGTGCAGATCGCCACCTGGGGCACCGATCGCGGCCTGGAGCCGTTCGTGGATCCGATCTACGTCTTCCCGTTCGATGAGCGTTCCTGGATGGCGCCGGCGTTCGGCATCTACTACAAGACCGCCGGAGCGAAGGGCGAGAAGCCCGAAGGCAAGCTGGCCGAGGCGCAGCAGCTCTTCGAGCAGTTTAAGGCGACGATTGATCCCGCGAAGCAGGTCGAGATCGGCAAGCAGTTGATCAGGATGGCTTCCGAAGAAGCCTGGACGATTCAGACGGTCGGCATGTCGCCGGCGCCTGTCGTGGTGAAGAACAACTTCAGGAATGTGCCGGAGAAGTTCACGCAGGACTGGATCATCATGTCGCCGGGCACACTCGATCCGAGCCACTTCTTCTTCAAGAAGTGAGTAGACAAGTAGGCAGGTAGACAAGGAATGAGTGGGGGTTGGGCTGGCGGGTTCGTTGAGGGCCTGCCAGTCCAACCGGGCTCTGGAGTGGGTCATGATTACGTTCATCATTCGTCGCGTGCTGGCGATGATCCCCACGTTGTTTCTGGTATCCGTGCTCAGCTTCATCATCATCGAGCTGCCGCCGGGCGACTTCATGACTTCGCTTGCCGCCAACGTTGGCACCAGCGGTTCGAGCATGGATGCGGCGACGGTCGAGAACTTGCAGCGCCAATATGGGCTGGACAGGCCGGCGCACATCCGGTATCTGACCTGGATCAGCGGTTTCGTGCGCGGGGACTTCGGTTACTCGCTCGATTGGAAGCGGCCGGTCAGCGAGCTCATCATGGGACGCCTCGGTCTGACGCTGTTGCTTTCGATCCTCTCCCTGATCATCATGTGGCTGATCGCGATCCCGATCGGGATCTATTCCGCCACGCACCAATACTCGCTGGGCGACAACGTTTTCACGTTCCTGGGTTTTCTGGGACTTTCGGTGCCCGAGTTCGTGCTGGGCCTGCTCTATCTCTTCATCGGGATCTTCGTTTTCGGGATTTCGGTCACGGGGCTCTTTTCCGCCGAGATGGAGAAGTCGCCGTGGTCTATCCCCAAAGCGCTGGACCTGATGAATCACCTGCTCTGGCCCGCGCTGATTCTCGGCACAGGCGGCATGGCGCAGTTGATCCGCATCATGCGCGGCAGCCTGCTCGAAATCTTGGGCCAGCAATACATCACCACGGCGCGCGCCAAGGGCCTGAAGGAACGCGTCGTCGTCAATAAATACGCGGTGCGTGTGGCGATCAATCCACTGATCAGCGTGATGGGTATGCAATTGCCCGGCCTCATCAATGGGGCGACGGTGTTGGGCATTGTGCTGACGCTGCCGACGACAGGCCCGCTCTTTGTGCGCGCCCTGCTCAGCCAGGATATGTACCTGGCAGGCAGTTTTCTGGTCTTTCTGAGCCTGATGCTGATGTTGGGCAACTTGCTGTCCGACATCGCTCTGGCCTGGGCCGATCCACGGATTCGTTACGAGTGAGCGCGGAGTCAGGGGACGGGAGGCAGGGGGCAGGAGTCAGGGGGCAGAGAGGATGGGCATGAAGGATGACAAGTCCGTGGCTGCTATGAGTACTTCGGGGGCTGAGCAAGCCGCCGCCGTTTATGAACTCGCCAGTGCAGAGCTCCTCAGCCGGGCTGAGGAAGAGTCGCGCTACGGCCTCTCGCAGTGGCAGTTGATGTGGCGCAAGTTCATTCGCAGTCGTACTGCCATCATCGGCGGCTGCGCGGTCGTCTTGTTCTACCTGATTGCGGCGTTCGCCAATTTCCTGGCTCCGTATGGCGGAGATCAGCGTTTCATCGAATACCTCTATGCGCCGCCGCACAGGTTGCACTGGGATGTGCGGACTGGCCTCTATATCTATGCCTTGGAGACGACGTTTGACAAAGAAACGCTCAAGGCTGTCTACAAGTCAGACGCCAGCAAGAAGATCCCCATCCGGTTCTTCGTCCACGATGCGCCGTATAAGTTGTTGGGTCTGATCGAAACGGATGTGCATTTGTTCGGCGCGGACGACAAGGACGTCGGGATCTTTCTGCTGGGAAGCGACCGCCAGGGTCGCGACGTCCTTTCGCGCATCCTCCTCGGCAGCCAGATGTCGCTGACGATCGGTCTGGTGGGGGTGTTTCTCAGCCTGACGATCGGCTCGGTCATGGGGGTCACTTCGGGCTATTTCGGCGGACGGGTAGACAACGTCATGCAGCGGATGATCGAGGTGATCCGCTCCTTTCCTTCGATTCCCTTGTGGATGGCGCTGTCGGCGGCGTTGCCCCAGCACTGGCCGCCTGAGCGAGTCTACTTCGCGATCACCGTCATCCTCTCGCTGATCGGCTGGACCTGGCTGGCGCGACAGTTGCGCGGCAAGGTGTTGGCGATCCGCGAGGAGGAGTTCGTGATCGCGGCGCAGTTGTCGGGCGCCGGCGACGCCTGGGTGGTCTTCCGGCATCTCATTCCGGCCGTGTTCGGCCACATCATCGTCATCGCCACGCTGGCGATGCCCGGCATGATCCTGGCCGAGACGACCCTTTCGTTTCTCAATCTGGGCCTGCGGCCGCCGCTGATCAGTTGGGGGGTGTTGCTGCAGGAGGCGCAGAACCTGGAAAGCATGCGGCACTACCCCTGGCTGCTCTCGCCGGCGTTGGCCATCGCCGCGGCGGTGCTCGCGTTCAACTTCTTCGGCGATGGGTTGCGTGACGCGGCCGATCCGTATTCGCGGTGAGGGATGAGGCGTCGAACGTCAAACGTGAAACGTGAAACGTCAAACGTGGAACGTGTTCGCGTGCGCACATCCATGACGCATGATTCATGGCGTTTGACGCCTGACGTTTGACGCATGACGCATGACGTTCGACTGAGGAGCGCTAAGAGTGAGTTCACCGTCGTCAGGTGCGTTGCTGGAAATCCAAGACCTCAAGACTTACTTCGACACCGTGGATGGCACCGTTCGCGCGGTGGATGGGGTGTCGTTCAGCATCGCGCCCCAAGAGACGCTGGGGCTGGTGGGCGAGTCGGGCTGTGGCAAGTCGGTGACGGCCTATTCGGTGCTACGTCTGCTGCCCCTGCGCTACAGTCGCATCCTCGATGGCAGCAGCATGCGCTTTCGACTGCGCAGCGGCGAAGTGGTGGACCTGGCCGGAGCTGACCCCCGCGGGGATCTGATCCGCGCGATCCGCGGCAACGAGATCGCCATGATCTTCCAGGAGCCGATGACCTCTCTGTCGCCCGTCCACACGGTCGGCAGCCAGATCGCCGAGGCGGTGCAGCTTCACCAGGCCACCACCAAAGAACAGGCCGCGCAGATCACGGTCGAGATGCTGAAGCAGGTCGGCATCGCCAACCCAGAGCAGCGCGTCCACGAGTATCCACACCAGTTTTCCGGCGGCATGCGCCAGCGTGCGATGATTGCTATGGCCTTGTCGTGTAACCCATCGCTGCTCATCGCCGATGAGCCGACCACCGCCCTCGATGTGACGATTCAGGCGCAAATCCTGGAGTTGATGAAGTCGCTCCAGGAACAGTTCCGCATGTCTATTCTGATCATCACGCACAACCTGGGAGTCGTCGCGGAGATGGCAGACCGCGTGGCCGTCATGTATATGGGCAAGATCGTGGAGACCGGTTCAACGCGCGCCATCTTCCACGATCCCATGCATCCCTACACTGTCGGCCTGATGCAGTCGGTCCCGAAGATGGGGCGCAACGTCAAGCAGCGGCTCATCCCCATCGCCGGCAGCGTGCCTGACCCGTTCTCGATCCCACGCGGTTGCGCGTTCCTCCCGCGTTGCGCCGCGCAGAAAAAGCCCGCATGCGCCGGTCCGGAAGATGTGGCGCTGACAGAAGTGGGCGCGGGGTGGTGGGTGAGGTGTACGTTGTATCAGGAGGAGTTTGGTTCGGGATAGCGACCGGCGTCCAACAGGGCGCGACGCTGCAGCATGCGAAGTGAGGAGTTCAGCCGCAGCAGATTGACTGTTGCACGACCGCTGGGGGTTACGCCGCGAATCGCTGCGCCATCGCACTGGAAGTGCTGGCGCCAAGTCTGAGTTCGCGGATTGTACAACTGCACGACGAGTCCAGTCGCTGGATCAATGGCGCTCAGATCGGAACCTTTGTAGCGGTTGCAATCCAGACAGGCCAGCGCCAAGTTTTCGCTGGTAGTTGCACCGCCATGCTTGAGCGGGAAGACATGATCTATCTGATGCGTGAACGGTGTATCTTCCTGGTGCAGCAGGCAATACTCGCAGCGGTCCGCAGCCCGCTCGATCACCAGTCGGCGCAGCCTTGGCGACACGGGGATGGGACTCATGAGGGATTGCAGGCTGCAAGGGCCATGCGCGCGCGCGCTTTGAGAAGGATGAAGAGGTGATTGACCTGGGCATAGGTTTCTAATTCTGAAGCCTCTTCGGCGGCCAGACCAGTCTCGCGATTCTTGTCCAGCAACTCCTCCAGGCGTGCTTGCGCACCAGGCGACAATTTGAAAGCCAGGATCTGTTGTGATGTCGCGCCGTGTGCGAGGAACCGGATCATCTCGTCGTAGGCCAGTGAAGTTGCGTTCGATGCCAGCGTGGCATGGGGCTGACCAACAGGAAGCAGATCGAGCGCCAACGCCAACAGGTCTGGAAGCTGGTTGCGCCGCGGGGCAAGCCGTGTGGCCAGTTCGGCGGGCACGTCCAGGGTAATCGTCGTCATCGGTCATCGTCCTTTCCGAGATCATTCTACCATAACCAGCCAGGAAAAGCTAACGCTGAGATGAACACAAGCCCAATCCTCCTCGAAGTCAAAAACCTGAAAAAGTACTTCCCGATCCAGCGCGGACTGCTGAAGCGCGTGGTGGGCCACGTGCGCGCTGTGGATGGCGTGAGCTTCGCCATCCGGCAAGGGGAGACCCTCGGTCTGGTCGGCGAATCGGGGTGCGGCAAGACGACCGTGGGACGCCTCATCCTGCGCGGGATTGAGCCGACCGCCGGACAGGTTTTCTACCGGCGCGATGGCGAGTTGACGGAGCTCACGAAGGTACCACGTCGCCGGATGAAGCCATTTCGCCGCGACATGCAGATCATCTTCCAGGACCCCTTTTCGTCGCTCAACCCCCGCATGACGGTGCTGGACATCGTGTCGGAGCCGCTGCGCATCCACGGCGCAGCCAGCAGCGATGAGATGAAGGTGCGCGTGCGCGAGCTGCTCGAGCAGGTGGGCTTGCGCGTCCAGCACATGAACCGTTACCCCTATGCGTTCTCCGGCGGCCAGCGGCAGCGCATCGGCATCGCGCGCGCGTTGGCGCTGAAACCCAAGTTCATCGTCTGCGATGAACCGGTCAGCGCGCTCGATGTCTCGATCCAGGCTCAGGTGCTCAATCTGCTGCACGATCTCCAGAAAGACTTGGGGCTGACCTACCTGTTCATCTCGCATGATCTTTCGGTGGTCGAGCACGTGAGCGACCGGGTCGCGGTGATGTACCTGGGCGACATCGTGGAGCTTTCGCCATCGGAGGAGCTATACGCTACCCCGCGCCATCCCTATACCGAAGCGCTGCTCTCGGCCGTGCCCAGCTCCGATCCGGATGTGCGGATCAAACGCATCGTCCTGCCCGGCGATGTGCCCAGCCCCAGCAAGCCGCCAGCCGGCTGCAAGTTCCATCCCCGCTGCCACTACGCTGTGGATCTATGCAGCTCGGAAGTCCCTACGTGGCGCGAACTCGGGGCCGGCCACTGGACCGCGTGTCATTTGGCCGATCAACTGAAGCTAGCCGGGATTGCCAATACCTGAGCCCGAGGAGAAACACATGAAACTGATTGCCCAGGCCGAGAATGAGCCTGTTGTGACGACGCCGGACGGCGCGCAGCGCCGGATCCTCAGCTACGGCGGCGGGATGATGCTGGTGCAGTTCACCTTCGACGCGGGCGCCACATCGTGGCATCACAGCCACCCGCACGAGCAGCTCGGCTACGTCGTCTCCGGCGAGATTGACTTCGTCATGGACGGCCAGGAACCCGCACGCCTGACCGCCGGCGGCGCTTACTACGTCCCGTCAGGCGTGCCGCATCACATCGTCACCCATGCGCCGACGGTCCTGATTGACGCGTTCACACCGGTGCGAGAGGATTTCTTGGGAGGAAACAGAAACAAGTAGACAGGGAAAACAAGGAAACTGGAACCCGATTTGACAGACCCGCTCGTCTTGTGTTATCATCTAAAGGTCTTAGCCACTTTCCGTTGCTTCAGGACGAGGTGATTGGCTGTGGTCCAGGCGCTGACCATGTCAATATCTACGCGCCTCCATGACCCCAAAGGCAGGTGCACTGATGTCCCTTGCGCGCGAGAATATCGCCAGACTGAGGAAGACCCATTTCACCGGTTTCATCCTTCCAGACATTCCCAAACCAAATGCCGCGCGATGGCCTGAGCTCTCGATGAAGCTCTGCAAGTCCCTGACTACGGCCTCCCTATCGGGAACTGCGACGAGTACCCCGATGGTCGAACGCGAGCGCCTGGCAAAGCTCGTGAGTGAGAAACCCGATCACATCGGCCTGACACCGGCCGGCAGGCACGATGCTTCGTTGTGCGTTCGATGGGCCGGCTATTGGCGCGATAGTTGAGGGGGGTGATGTGTACTGGCGCAATTCGTGGAAGGTGGCGCGTGCGGGGTTTGGTCATGCGCCTCTGAGAGTCTGTGAAAATATCTCCCGGCCCCCTGCTTTGGGGGCGGGTGGGATCAGTTTCAACGCCATGATCTCTGCCCGGGTCCGAATTTGCGGACTTG
>Ga0194125_10006979_pt1 | contig 16466 bp, 20 predicted proteins | sample TA2KigC250mmetaG_FD_148626 | JGI IMG/M metagenome (GOLD analysis project Ga0194125, IMG submission 148626) | Freshwater microbial communities from Lake Tanganyika, Tanzania - TA2015034 Kigoma Deep Cast 250m | ecosystem: Environmental > Aquatic > Freshwater > Lake | place: Tanzania: Lake... | reverse complement strand
CAAGTACTGTTGCTTCTGGCCTTAAAAAAATTTTCCGTTCTGTTAAAAAATTGAAATCTTTCTTTCCTGAAGATATTTTATTTTTTACAAGAGATTCCATATGACGCAGCTTATTTTTAATATTTTCTATTGCTTCCGATTTGTCAAGTATAACAAGCTGGGCTGCTACAGATGGTGTTGTAGCTCTCACATCAGAAACAAAGTCACATATTGTAAAATCTGTTTCATGGCCTATTGCTGAAATTACTGGAATACTGCAGGAGTAAATTTTACGTGCCACAGATTCAGTGTTAAAAGCCCATAAATCCTCCAGAGAACCGCCGCCCCTTGCTATTATTATTACATCCACGCCATATTCACTTAAATCATCAATTGCAGAACAAATCTCTTCTTCTGATGATGGACCCTGAACGTTAACATTTCTTACTATTAAATGAAAATTCTCAAAACGCCCTGATAGTATTGATATCATATCTCTGATTACTGCTCCACCTGTTGAAGTTACAGCGCCAATTTTTTCAGGAAAAATAGGCAGAGGCTTTTTTCTTGACGGGTCAAAATAACTTTGTTTTTCTAATTTTGCTCTTAGCTGCTCAAAAGCAAGAAGAAGAGCTCCCTTTCCTGCAGGTCTGGCATCAAGGGCAATAAACTGGTACTCACCTCTTTTTTCATATACAGAAACATAGCCGTATAACAGGAGTTGCAGACCATCTTCAATCTCAAAGGAAAGTTTTTTATTTATTTCATGAAACATGACTATTTTCATCTTTGAATGCTCATCTTTCAGAACAAAGTAAGCATGCCTGTTATTATGACAGTAATAATTGCTCACCTCACCCTCTACCCATATACTAAAAAACCCCTCCTCAAGATTTTTTTTTATTTCAAAATTCAGCTCACTTACCGTGTAAATACGCATGCCTGAATTCGCTAGTTTTTCCATTTTTATTTACTTAATCAATAACTTACTTAATTAATAAGTATATTACCTATTAGGTATATTTAGCATATTAATGAGTAATAGGTAAATTACTATATTTTTAAATTTTAGAAAAATAATTAATGTTAAAAACTGACCTTTTTATAAAAATCAGAACAGTCTAAAAAAATTATAATTCATAATTGCCTTAAACAATATATAAATGCAAAAAATTATTTCAAGTGAGGTCATCACAAAGCTTAAAATATTTTCAACACCGCTTGTTTTTTCCTTTAAATATTCGGAAGGTTTGCTGTAAAATTTCTTCATGTTGGGAAGAAATTTTATTAACGAGTAAAGTGTGTATCCTGCAAGTATTGCACTTCCAATTATCACAACCAGGCTATTAAACAGATAAACACACGCAATAAAATAGCCAATTTCAACAAGGTTTAATAAAATTACTATAACCAGCGATATAATGCCGGGTCCGGACATTAAGGAAAATTGCCTGTCTTCTTCCGGCACTTTTTCTTCAAGTTTTTCTGCTTCCTGAATAATTGTATGATCTGTACTGGATTTAATGATAAATCTCAAACTTGATACATGAAGCCATATTAAAATTATTGAAAGAATTACTATAAAAATCATGAAATTATTATAACAATATTGATATAAATAGTGAAACTACCCCAACTGAAGCCGTGGGCTTTTTTTATTCTATAAATAGAGCAAAGCCTATCTATTACCAGGATTAAGTCTGATGTTTTAACGGCAGAATAAAACCTGCCGGGTCCTATTTGTGAAATGATAAGAAATGTTCTTAAGATTTAATATAGTGCATCATTCAGGCATCATACATAAATTTAAAAGCTTTATTTGAGATTTTTCATTCACACAACTGTTGAATTTGCAATTTAAGACTTGTCCTTTTCATGCGATGAAGCAGTTTTCTCTTTTACTTCAGCATTTTTAGAAGTTGTTGAGTCAGAGGTTTTATCCTGACTCTTAACCTCATTCTTTTCATCTTTCTTTTGCGGGGTGGGAGTATGTACTTTATTTGAACCTGACTTGTAGTCAGTTGTATAAAAACCCGAGCCTTTAAAAATAATACCTGTGGGCGTAAAAACTCTTAAGGCTTCAGAGCTGCAATCTTCACAGTACTCTTTGCCATTTGAGCTCATGTTTTTAAATTTTTCAAAAACTTTACCGCAACTCTTACACTTATATGTATAAATAGGCATAATTTCAACCTCCAAAAAAATCTTAAGAAAATATATATTAAGAAAAAAAATTAGTCAAATAGAAAATTTATTTTAAAAATTGAATTATGTTTTATTTATTCGCCCTGTAATTCTTTAAATACTTTTTTGATTAAAGGTTTTATTTTAGGAATGTCTTCTCTTACGGTTAACCAAACTCTTTCGATTCTTACACCAAAATATTCATGGATAACTTTATCTCTCATTCCTGCCATATCCCTCCAGGGAATTTCAGGATACTTCTCTCTTGTCTCATCCGGGATATTTTTAGTAGCTTCTCCAATGACTTCTACAGCTCTAAGAACAGCATAAATTGTTTTGGTGTCTTTAGAAAACTTTTTATATGACATATTTTTAATGAACTTAACTGCATTTACCATAGCGTCATAAATATCTTGAATATAATCGCCCGTTTCTCTTTTCATAAATAACTGACCTCTTTTAATATCTGTTTACCAATTTTTGGTTTAAGTGTGCTTTTTTCAACAAGGTCCACCTTTACCCCTAATAAATCAGACAAATAATTCTCTATATGAATAAAATCCAGAAGAGTTATATTTGACTCTTGAGAAAACTCTACAAGAATATCAATATCGCTTGTTTTTCTTTGTTTATTTTTAACATATGAGCCAAAAATGCCTATTTCTCTAATACTATACTTTTCTTCTAATTCACCCTTATATTTTGCTATAATTTTTTTCAGCTCTTCAATAGTTTTCATTTTCACCTTCTTTATTTAAATTCTCAATACTACCTTCATTAATCCATTTATCAATTACTTCTTTCTCTTGAATATAAGTTTTTAATATTATATCTTATTTGTGATGAACAGAAAAACCATTATAGTTTTTATAGTCCTAACAGCAATATTTGCACTAGTAATTTTTTCTTTTTTAAAAAAGGAGACTGCAATAGACAATGTTGTGCTATCAGATAAAGCTGAATTAACTGCAAATGAGCTGAAAAATATTGAGAATGCACCTGCTGAGTTTAATAAAGAATCAGAAATTTATGCAGTAATATCTGTTAAAAACATAACGAAAAAAGATACAATTTCAATTAAATGGGAAATTATTGATAACAACAATGGCAATACTGAAACCGTTCAGGAAGACAGAATTGTTCCTAAAGAAGAGGGTTCGGGTGAAATAGCAGTTTCTCTTGCGAAAAGGAACAGCCAGCATGAAACCGGGAAATACAGGGTTTCTGTAAGTTTAAATGAACAGGATTTGATTATAAAAGAATTTACAGTAAAATAGTGAAGCTTTCATGACTGCATCTGCGAGCCTGCTTATTATTCTATAATAATAGAAAAACAATAGAAAAAGCCTCTCTCCATCACCAGATTAAATTCAGATATTTTTATAGAATAACAAAAATCCCTATGAACTTATTTTACTGAACTCCTTCTTTACACGCCTGAATAAAATTTCAAGGATTTCATTTACAGCATTATCTAGATTATAGTTTTCAATTATTGGCACATTATTTTCTACAGCAAGCTCTTCTATATATTTTTGTATAAGGTGAATTTTATCAAGATGCTTTATATACTTTGTCATGGGTCTTGAACCCTGAGTTTCTGCAGTTCTTTTTGTGAAATGTTCCTTATGTATCTCAATATCAGAAACAGATATAACTATCTGCTGAATCAACGCTTTATCTGAGTATTTTTCAATTTCCACATAACCTGGAACAACATGTGCACCTTCAATTATAATGTCGTTTTTCTCTTCAATGTTTCTTTTAACAATTGCTTCAATACCAACAATTACCGCCATTACCTGTTCCCGGAAACCAAGAATAACAGGATTTACACCAACAGGCGGAAGCATAAGGTTTTGATAAGCATTATATGATGAACCCCTTATCGGTCTTATCAACCTGTCAGAAACAGTAGCACGCATAACCTCCCGTATCGCATCAGAAGAAGCAACTCTTGTAATATTTAACCTCGTCGCTAAAATTGTAGCAATAGTAGACTTGCCAACACCTGTAGCACCGCCAATAAGGATGACAAGTGGTTTTTTTAATTTACCCACTGACTGCCATAACAGGTATTTTTCAGCATATTCAAGATTAACTGTTTCCTTGATAAACCGGAAAACAAGAGTTCTAAGCTCCTCTAAAAGAATTTTTGAAATTTTATCCTTTATAAGGTACTGCTCAACTTCATAAGCAATTCTGTGGCAAAGAACTATATCGAGGCCGGTAACAGAAATAGAAGAAGCAAGTATTCCTTTCGAAAAAGGAAGACCGCTCTTTTTATCAGTAATTACAATTATATTTTTTTCCAGGTTATTTTCAGGCATTTTTCTTTTTCTCCAGATCAGCAATCAGATTATTAATATACTTTTTTCCTTCAATAATTACAGGAACATTATTCAGGTAGTTAATTTCTTTTCCATTTTCTAATGCAAATTCAGTGACCATGTCCACAGAAGCAGCTTTAAGTTCTGTAAGAAGCATATCGTAATTGTTAATGCTGTTAAGTTCAGCTCTTAATTTTTGCCTGTCTGCAAGATTAAATGACACTTTAATTACCTTGCAGTTGTATTTGTCTTCAAGATAATTTTTAATTTTATACTCCACCAGATTTTTTGCAGTTAGAACTAAAAATATTTTTTTATTTTCAATACTATAAACCGGTTCAGGTCTGAATACAGATTTTACTATTTTAGCACCTGGATTTATTCTTTTTATTTCTCTTTCTAAAAAATCAACCTTTCCCTTATCGGCAAGCGGTTCTTCACACATTGTAATGAAAACAAGATTTGATATAACAATCCTGTAAATTCCCAGATATCCAACCAGATCACTCCACTCCTGATATGCTCCCAGGACACATATAACAAGATCAGTCTTAACCGGCGGTATAGAAGCACCGCTGCCCTCAACAATAATTATTTCAGGTTCCAGGTTTTCAGCAGCTTTTAAACCTGCAGAAATATTGGAAATGAAAAACTTTCCACCAAATCCGCCACCGCATCTTCTGCACCCCACAGTAGTCACTCTGCTGAAAAGTGCATCTTCAATATAATCTGAACTTGCATGCAGTCCACTTCTTGAAATACTGAGAAGATATTCAGGAGTTATTTCTATCTGCTCACCCCTTATTATCTGCGGTTTTTCGGGTCCTCCTCTGCCCATTGCTATGATGCATACATCATTTTTCGTGGATAACAATTTTGCTATATAAGCACTTACAGCAGTCTTTCCAACCCGTTTGCCTGTCCCAATAATTAAAAGACTCGGCTTTGATATGACTTTATCCTTTGGTTCATATTCAAAACAGAAATCAGGACCGGCATACGAACACTGGCTTGCAAAACAGTAGGAAGCTATTTTCATCCGTATTGTATGATTTACAACAGGTTCATCACTTAAATCATAAACTAAATCAGGCTTAAATATATCAAGGGCTGCCAAAAAATCCGCATCAATGTCATTGATATTAAAAACGTTATATCCATAGAATTTTTCAAGTTCGTTAAAAATAAGTTTTTCAGTGCCGCCAAGAAAAATAATCCCGGCAATGCTGCCTTTAAAAATTCCCCTTAATTTCTGGATTGCATCATAATTTATCTTCGGATAATGCTCCCCATCAATCAGTACAGCCAGCTTCTTATTTATATTTCGGCGATGTCTTAATAAATTTATCATTCAATTTACTCTTTACTGTTTTTCTTTTAAGACCAATTATTTTTTCTACCCGGTCAAAAGGAAATCTTCTGAAAATATCTATTTCATCATCCCTTATATAAATAATATTGTAATTTGGCTCAATTTTACCTCTAAGCCTTAAACTTGATACAGTTCCTGCTGTTAAAATATACAAATCCTCAACTCTCCATATATAAGGAACATGCTTGTGGCCGCATAAAACGATATCGACTTCACAGTCAACAAGCACCTCAAGAACGTCGCCAGCATCATTTACTATATTCCTTTCCCTGCCGGTATTTGGAACAGGAATTAAGTGATGGTGCATCATAAAAATTTTAAGCACCTCAGGTCCTGAATCCTTAAACTCATTTTTAATCCATTTATAGTATTCCCTGCCTATCTGACCATTGTCAAGATCCGGTTCGCTTGAATCTGCTGCCACAATTATTAAATCATCAGTTTTATAGCTTCTGTGTCTTTCTCCGAATATATCCTCAAAGTGCATATAACCGACATTCCTTGAATCGTGGTTGCCTGGCTGTATTATGAGATTTTTACATTTTATGGGCGAAATATAGTTTTTAACAGTTTCATATTCTCGCCTGTAACCCATACCTGTAAGATCTCCTGTAATCAGAGCAATATCAGGTTTTAGCTCATTAATTTCGTCAACGCATCTTGTAAGCAGGCTTGGAACAAACTCAGCTTCTCCAACATGAATATCAGAAATCTGGACAATTATTATTTCTTTTTTGTTATCAGGCATTATTATCCTTTCAGTTCAATTAAAAAATTCGTTAAGCTCTGATCTAAAAATTAAATTTTTTTATTTTAAAGTCAATATCGAGCCTAATTTTTTTATTTCAAGGTCAATATCAAATTTAAATTTTTTTATCTTAACTTCATTACCATTTATTTGCATATAATTTATAAATATCATAACACCGTAGACTCTTATTAAATAATAATTTAAATTAACTCAATTTTAAAATCTTTAACTTATCCACCAAGTCTTTATAGCTTTTTTCTCCCCTCAAAATTTTACAGCAGGCATAGAAATAATTGTCATTTTTTAACAGGAGCTTATGGATAAGAAGGATTGAGCCATAAAAAATTTTAGTTAATAAAAATGAAATTTTAATATCTGTATAGATATCTTTTTTTACCCTATCTTCATAATCTTTAAAATAAAAATTGGAGTTTTTTAATGCATTGATAATACATTCACCTGCAATGCAGGAGCTTTTTAAACTGTTAAACAATCCTTCACCGGTAAATCCATCGCCAAGACATGCAGCATCTCCAACAGCGAGCACTCTGAAATCACATACAGGGGTATTTTCACCTCTTACAGGTATTCCCTGAGCATAGATTTTAGGGCTGAAATTGCTGTTTTTTCCATTTAAATAAAAATCTTTTAAAAATATCCTGAAATATTTTTTCATATTTTCTGCATCATGAAAAGGAGCCCCCATACCGCAGGAAAGAAAATTATTCTTTGGAAAAACCCAGCAGTAACCCCTTTTTATCCCATTAAAATCAAGCCTGATAGAGTTGCAGAAATTAAAAACATTTCCTTTCTTATCTTCAATTATATCATTGTCTTTATCTTTATAAGATAATTCTGTTTCATACCCGAGTATTTTTTTTATCTTTTTTTCCCCTAAAAGGGATTTATGAATAGTACCTCTAACACCATCTGCGCCAACTAAAATTTTTGCCCTGTATTTTTTACGGGATGTTTTAATTTCTACACAAGAGCTGCTGCAGGTAAAACCGTCCACTTTTTCATCAAAATTAATGAAGCAGCCTTGCTTTTCTGCCTGCTGTGCAAGCATACTGTCAAATCTTGCCCTGTCAACTGTATATAAAATAGGGTTATCATTTCTTTTAAAAAATATATCATTATTCTTCAGTGAAAAATAAATGCCAAAAATAGTTTTTTCAATAACATCATCAATCTTAAAAGGAATTAAAGATAGAGTTCTATGCTGGATACCTCCAGCACATATTTTCGGTCTTGGAAATTTATCTTTTTCAATAATAAGAGTCTTTATATTGCTTTGTGAAAGCAAATAACCTAGGAGACTGCCAGATGGTCCGCAGCCTGAAATCACAACATCATAAATTTCACTCATATAGTAATTTTATATAAAGAAAAGGTAAAGCACAAATCAATATTTAAGTGCGTTAGCATCTCCAATTTTGTGATAGCAATAAAATTAAGACTGTAAGGGTCAACGGATGGGTTATTGAATTTATCGCCCCCGACTGAAGTCGGAGGCTTCCTTGATTACTATAAATAGGATAAAACCTATCCATCACCAGACTGAAGTCTGGTGGTTTAATAGCAGACTAAAAGCGTTATGGACTTAACTCACTTACAAACTATATATAGGGATTATTTATCAATTGAAACAATGTAAAAAACTGTATATTGTTTAATGGTGAGTTAAATCCATAAGCAAAAAATTAAATGTATGCTCTTTTTTTAAATATATGCCTTTTCTGTCTGCTTATCAAAAAGATGCAGTTTTTCCAGGTCAACATGCAGGTCAATTGGCTCATCAACCTTTGCTTTTGACCTTGGATTAATCCTTGCTGTAACAAGTACACCCTGGACATCTATATATGCATATATTTCTGAACCCATAGGTTCTGTAACTTCAACATTTGCAGTAATTACTGCACCATCATGTTTCTGATGTACAAAAGCCTCATCTTCTAAATCTTCAGGCCTTATCCCAACAACAGCATCTTTTCCAATAAGATTATTTTCTTTAATTTTCTTTCTAATGTTATCTGCGGTATTAAGCTTAAATACTGGATTAACAAGTTTGTAGTCATCAGTAATGGTTACATCAAGAAAGTTCATTGCAGGACTTCCTATAAAACCTGCTACAAACATATTCTCCGGATGATCATATACAGTCTGTGGATCTCCTGTCTGCTGGACAAGCCCATCTTTCATAATTATAATTTTATCTGCCATTGTCATAGCTTCAGTCTGGTCATGTGTTACATACACGATTGTTGCTTTAAGTCTTTCATGCAGTTTTGCAATTTCTGTTCTCATCTGGACCCTGAGCTTTGCATCAAGGTTTGATAGAGGCTCATCCATTAAAAACACTTTTGGATCTCTAACAATTGCTCTACCCAGTGCAACTCTCTGACGCTGCCCGCCCGACAGCTGCTTTGGCCTTCTTTTTAGAAGCTCCTCTATCTTTAAGATTCTTGATGCTTCATGAACACGGCGCTCAATTTCAGCTCTTGGGGTACGTCTCAGCTTCAGACCAAATGCCATGTTATCATACACATTCATGTGAGGATATAATGCGTAATTTTGAAATACCATTGCAATGTCCCTGTCCTTTGGCGGGACATTGTTAACTAACCTGTCTCCAATGTATATCTCTCCAGTGGTTGCCTCCTCAAGGCCTGCTATCATTCGCAGCGTTGTAGTTTTACCGCATCCTGAAGGACCAACTAAAACTACAAATTCTCTGTCCTCAATTACAGAGTTCATGTTGTTTACTGCAACAACTTCATCAAACTTTTTGGTCAGGTCTTTTAATAAAACCTTTGCCATTTTACCTTCTCCTTTTTCTTATTAATAATTTTTAATAACAATTAAATTTGTGCTATATTTTGTATGCTGAATAGTTGTAACTTGTAATAATTATAGTCAGGTTATTTAATATTTCCATATCAAACAGTTAAAACTTTAAAATACGACCCTTTAAATTTCTGTAAATACTTCAGCAGCATTACCGGAATTACGATATCTTTATCATCATTTTTTTATCTTTATTATTTTATCTTTATAATTTTATGACTTTTTTCTATAGCCTGATATATAAATCATACCATAAGGGTCCCTGCCTGCAAGAAAATCAGCGGCTTTTAAGGCAGGAATTAAACCGTCAATTAACGGGTCTGTTATAGGAGCTGTCAAACCGTTTATTACAGCCATTGTTAAAAAATGAATATTTAATAGTTCCCTGTTTGGCATCCCAAAACTGATATTTGAAGCACCGAGTGTTGTTGAAACTCCAAATTCTTCAACCACCTTCCGCATGGTTTCAAGTGTAATTCTTGCTGAACTGACATCGGTTGATGCTGTCATTACAAGGCAATCAATAACCAGGTCCTCTCTTTTTATTCCAGCTGCTTCAGCTCTTTTTATGATTTTTCTTGCCACGTTCAACCTAGACTCAACATCATTTTTTATCCCCGCTTCATCCATTGTAAGGCAGATTACTGCGCAGCCGCTTTCTTTAACCATTGGAAGAATTTCTTCCATCGACTCTTCCTTGCCATTTACTGAATTAATCAGAGCTTTATAGGGGTAGACATCAAGAGCAGCTTTTATAGCTTTTGGATTTGCAGAATCTATACAGATAGGCTTATCGGTCACCTCCATCACTTTTTTAACTGCCTTTGGAAGCATTTCAACTTCATTTACACTCACAGCCCCGACATTTACATCTATTATGTGAGCCCCTGCATCGGACTGTCTTTTTGCATCTGTCTTAACAATATCAAGTCTGCCCTGCCTTAACTCTTCTGCAAGGTTTTTCCTGCCTGTCGGGTTAATTCTTTCTGCAATTATTACAGTCGGTAAACCCTGGCCAAATTTTACTTCCGTATTTTTTCCTGTAACAACTGTCACCATTTCTTATATCCTTTCCAGTCATTGTTTTGTTTATTCTATGTATTTTTTGTAAATTTTTATAAAAAGTGATAAGAATTTATCGTTTATTTCAGGAGTTGATATTGTAACCCTTAAAAAACCTTTAATCCCCAGGTTCTCTCCCGGTCTTACAATAAAACCATTCTTTAAGAGGTCTTCAACAATTTCAGTGCCAAAATCACCACAGTTTATAAGGATAAAATTTGCATGTGATTGCACATAAGAAACTCCCTCTTTCTTTAATATGGAATAAAACTTCTCCTTCTCCTTTAAAACAATATCTCTTATTTTTTCAATATACCAGTCATTTTCCAAAGCTACCACTGCAGCGTTATGTGCAATTGAACTTACATTAAACGGAAGCCTTATCTTTTCAAGACCGGAAATTATTCCTTTATATGCAATGCCGTATCCTATTCTCAACCCGGCAAGTCCATAGACTTTTGAAAAAGTCCGCAGGGATATAATGTTTTCTTTTTTGACCAAATAACCCATTGTATTTATTCTTTCTTCAGGAGACAGGTATTCAAAATAGGCTTCATCAAGCACTATTAAAATGTCATCTGCAAGTTTATTAATTAAATATTTGAATTCTTCTTCTTTAATATTAGTTCCTGTGGGGTTGTGTGGGTTTGCAATAAATACAATTTTTGTATTGCTGTTAACCGCACTAACAATACCGCCAACATCCTGCCTGAATTCCTTTAAAGGCACTTTTATTGCGCTTCCCCCGCATTTTAATGCAGCTTTTTCATATATTAAAAAATTTGGATCTGCAATGACAATGCCATCACCACGTGAAATATAACCATCACATATGATTTCAATTATCTGGTCAGTGCCACTTCCAATAATTATATTCTGTGAAGTAATATTAAATTTTGAAGCTAAAGCCTTCTTCAAAACACGATATTCACTGTCCGGATAATAATTGATATCATCAATGTTATTCCTTATAAATTCCTTAACATTATCACAGGGCCCAAAAATATTCTCGTTTGAAGCAAGTTTGTAAACATCCGGCAGGTTGTAAGCTTTTTTTATCTCTTCTATAGTCCTTCCGGCAACATATTCGGGTAAATCCTGTATCCAGGGTTTTAACTTAATTTTCACTTTTTTTCCTTTATTCTTATTTCTACAGACCTTTTATGCGCTGTTAAATTTTCAAAATCAGCAATTGTTTTGATAAACTTTGCCTCTTTCTTAAGTGCATCTAAATTATAAAATGCAACACTGCTTTTTTTAAAAAAATCATATACTCCTAATGGGGAAGAAAACCTTGCATTTCCTCCAGTTGGAATCACATGGTTTGTTCCGCATATATAATCTCCAGCTGCAACAGGTGTACTGCTTCCTAAAAAAATTGCACCTGCGTTCTTTACTTTTAAAAGCACTGAATTATAATCCCGGACCATTATTTCAAGATGCTCTGGAGCAACAAGATTACAAATATCAATTAAAAAATTTATATTGGAATTATAAAATATTTTACAATTATTTTTTAATGATTCAAGAATGATATTTTTTGATTTACTGTCATTATATATATTTGAAAAAAAATCTAACTGGCTGTAAATTTTATCTACTGTTTCCTCTGCCAGATGCTCAGAAGTTGAAAGCAGCATGCTCTTTGCATCAGGGTCGTGCTCTGCCTGGGAAATGATATCTGCTGCTATATAGGAGGGATTTGAATCCCCATCAGTAATTATCAAAATTTCACTTGGGCCTGCAAGACTGTCAATTCCAACAATTCCAAATACCAGTCTTTTGGCAGCTGTAACATAAATATTGCCTGGTCCAACAATTTTATCCACCTTTCTAACACTCTCTGTTCCGAAAGCAAGAGCTGCAACAGCCTGGGCACCTCCTATCTTATAAACTTCAGTTATATTTAAGATTGAAAAGATATACAATAAAATTTCACTTATTTGATTATCACTGTCTGGAGGAGTGCATACGGAAATTTCACCAACTCCTGCAGTAACTGCAGGAACAGCAGTCATTAAAACTGAAGAAGGATATATATACCTTCCTCCTGGAATATATAGTCCAACCCTTTCAATTGCCCTGTTTACCTGACCCAGTCTTTTATTTACCTTACTGAGCCCTTCTCCTTTTGATTTAGATTCACTTATTATAAACCAGGATTTCGGTTCTTTTTTAAGCTGGGCAGTATGATACCTTTTTATATTTCTATATGAAACATTGATTGCTTTTACAAGATCGGGGTATTTTTTGGGAACAGTTCTTCCTGCAGCTTCTATTTCTTCAGCATTTACTCTTATATCAGCAGTGCTTTTTATGCCAATTCCATCAAACTTTCTGCAATATTTCAGCAGCGCTTTATCTCCATTTTTTTTAACATCACCAACAATCTCAATCACAGACTTTACAATTTCTGAATTAAAATTAAACAGGTCTTTGCTGCTTTCCCTGTTCCATAGCTGTATTTTTTTAAAATCTTCAATCTTTTCTATTTTTAAAAAATCATAGGACATTTATGTTAAAGGATTTTTTCTTAAACACATTCCTGTTAATATATTAAAAAAATAATATAAATACAAGAATTTATAAACAGCCAATAATAAATGTTATAACAATAAATTTAAGGAGTTAAACCTGTGAAATTAAAATAACGTCATTTAACTTATGACAGTGAAACTCACCCGAATGAAGTCGTGGGCTTCACTTGCATACTATAAATAGAACAGAGCCTATTCATTAACAGACTGGAGTCTGGTGGTTTAACGGCAGAATAAACTTATGGCACTTAATAAAACTGAAATCTTAAATATAGCTCAATCATTTAAAAAAAAGCTGCTTTTGCATGTATGCTGTGCAAACTGTGTCCTCCACCCAATAAATATTTTAATAGAAAAATTTGATATAACCATGTTTTACTGCAATCCCAACATACACCCCGAAGAAGAATATTTAAAAAGGCTTGCAGATGTGGAAAAAGTATCACACATAAAAAAAATTCCGCTGATAAAAGGAGACTATAAAAATGAACTGGAAAAATGGTTTGAAATAACAGAAAATCTGAAAGAAGAGCCTGAGGGTGGAAGAAGATGCGTTGAATGTTTTAGAATAAGACTTGAAAAAACTGCATCTTACGCTGTAAAAAATGGTTTTGATATTTTTACCACAACCCTTTCCATAAGCCCTCATAAAAACCAGAATATTATAAATGAACTGGGGAGAAAAATCAGTAAAGAAACCGGTATATCTTTCTTTTGTGCTGATTTTAAAAAACTGGATGGCTTTAAAAAAACCATACAGCTTTCAAAAGAGCTTGATATGTACAGACAGAATTACTGCGGATGCATTTACAGTAAAAAAAAATAAAAATTGTTCCTTATAATCCTGAGTGGATTAAATTGTTTAAGAATGAAAAAGAATTTTTAAAAAACATTTTTTCTGAAATAATAAAACGCATAGAACATTTTGGAAGTACTGCAATTCCCGGTATAAAATCAAAACCAGTAGTTAATAATCTTATAGGAGTAACAAGCCTGAAGGAAACAAGAAAAAAGATTGTACCGATATTAAAATCTTTTGGTTATGAATATTTCTGGCGTCCTGAAATTGATAAACCTTCGATGTATGCGTGGTTTATTAAACGCAATTTGGCAGGCAGTAGAACTCATCATCTTCACATTGTTGAAAAAGATTCAAAGTTGTGGGAAAGACTATATTTCAGGGATTATTTGAGGGAACATAATAATGTAGCCAAGCAGTATGAAAAACTTAAAAATAAAATTTCAAAGAAATTTGAAGATGATAGAGAAGCTTATACAAAAGCTAGAACAGAGTTTATATTTTACATCACTGAAAAAGCAAAAAAATATTATGGAAAATCTAAATAAAACTCTGGCTGCCCAAAGCAGTGAAATTTCAAACCAGTTTTTCATAGAATTAACTGGATTAAAGATTCTCTAGAAAGATGAATTATTATAGAAAACAATTATGGATTTAATATACATCATCATGCTTTCCTATATCTATCGGTATTATTTTGTCTTCCTCGATAACAAAATCGATGCAAATCATATAGGAAATATTAACTGATACTGAGTATAATTTTTCTAATCTTCCCTTTAATTTGTGAAGCCTTAAAGACGGATGGGAAGGATTTAATTCCAGAAGTTTTAGCATTTTTTCATATTGTGAGAGAATCTCAGGATGTTGTCCAATAAACTTTCTAGCCCTTTTTATATAACTTTCGGTATATATTATTTTAGCCACTTGTTATTCTTCTTATATGGTTTTCTACTGTTTCTTCGATATATCTACCATTGTTCATATCTCTTATAGATTCTCCCAGGGCAGATTCGAGTTCGCATTCCCTTAAATAATTATACCTGTCAAAAGGGATAACAACATATTTGTTTTTACCTCTTACAGTTATTATAGCTTCATTGTCATTCAATGTTGCTCTGCTCAAAGCAGACAAGCCTTTAGTTTTAAGTTCATTAGCTGTAATTGATTCTACCATTTTTAAACTCCTTTTTAGTATAATCAATAGTACTAATAATAATGCTGTTTGTCAAGTTATTGCTTTAAGTTGTTTGGCAACCCTGGCTGGCTCAAGTTACGAAATTTCGAACTCGTTTTTAAGGGGCTATTCATTTTTAAAAATTTTATTCATACATAATTACTAATTGTAATTGGAATAATTTATAAAATATAATAGTTAATTAAATATAAGACGAGCAATAACCTTTATTATAATGAACCTTTTTATCCAAATTCATTAAAGAAAGAGAGCATATTATGAAAGTACTTTTAATCAATGGGAGCCCAAATAAAAATGGTTGCACATACACAGCCCTTTATGAAGTTGCAATGCAGTTAAATAAACATGGAATAGAAACCAATATTTTTTATATTGGTAACAAGCCAATCCGGGGATGTTTAAATTGTAAAAAATGTGCTGAAAGCGGATATTGTATCTATAAAGATGATCCTGTTAATGAATGTATCGACCTGGCCAGAAACTCAGATGGTATTATTATTGGTTCTCCTGTCTATTTCGCCGGTCCAAATGGCATGTTATGTGCATTATTAGACCGTATGTTTTATCTGAAAGGAGCCGGATATGAATATAAGCCTGCTGCTGCAGTCGTCAATTGCCGACGGGGTGGAGCAAGTGCTACATTTGATAGACTGAATAAATATTTTACCATTTCCAATATGCCTATTGTTTCTTCTCAGTATTGGAACTCTACTCATGGTTATACACCTGAAGAAATGAGACAAGATCTGGAAGGTTTGCAGACCATGCGTACATTAGGCAATAATATGGCCTGGTTGCTGAAATGTATTGAAGCTGCAAAGGGTACCGTTCCATTTCCCGAAAAAGAAGACAAAATAACAACAAACTTTATTCGATAAGTATATGCAATATTTTAAAAAGGATACCGAAAATGAAATATAGAATTCTTGGTAAAACTGGTTTTAAAGTATCAGAAGTCTCCTCCGGCACCTGGCAGCTGTTGAAGAACTTGAAGAAAACCTAAAAGATGCCTATAGGCTAATGTTAATGGATGATTTGCCCTCAGATTATCAGCTAAAAGAAATCTCGGTATGAAACGCAGCGAACTTTTAAAGCAAATAAAAAAAGAAGGCTGCATATTTTACAGGCCAGAATCAAGACACGATATTTATATCAATCCCAAAAACAACCTATTCCAAGACACTCAGAAATTGATAATGACTTGGCTAAGCATATTAAGAAATATTTGGGAATTACAAAATAAAAGATTTATAAATCTTGTATGGCTGGCCATAGCGAACGAAGTTCGAACTGCAATTTTAAGTTCAGATAAGATTATTTTTATACCAGAATAAAATAGGTCATAAAAGATTTTACTTTTTAAGGTTGAATATATTTATAAAGCATTCTCTCGCAGTAGTTCTATAA
>Ga0194125_10006976_pt1 | contig 16470 bp, 15 predicted proteins | sample TA2KigC250mmetaG_FD_148626 | JGI IMG/M metagenome (GOLD analysis project Ga0194125, IMG submission 148626) | Freshwater microbial communities from Lake Tanganyika, Tanzania - TA2015034 Kigoma Deep Cast 250m | ecosystem: Environmental > Aquatic > Freshwater > Lake | place: Tanzania: Lake... | reverse complement strand
CAGGAGCGCAGCAGCGCTCGCCAACGGCGCTCGGTGCTCTCCATCACGTGATGGATGCGATTGAGCACCACCAGTCGGTTGGCGACGCGTTGCAGCTGCTGCGGGTTCAAGGCTGCAAACGCCGCGGCCGCTTCCGGGCTCTGCACACTGCTGAGTGGCAGCTCGGGCAATGGCTCCTGGGGCGGTGGCTGCAGCTCCATGGACCGCCGGAGCACCGTCTGCCAGGCCAGCAACCGATCAGCGCTGGCCGCGCTGAAGAGCAGCGCCGCCTGATGTTGAGCTTCGAGCCCCCAGGCTTGCCAGTCGGGGTCAGGCAGCCGGCGCAGTTCATCGAGGTCGAGGATCAGGTTTTCGCAGGCGTGATCCAGCAGCTCCCACATCTGGGCTACGGGGTGCTGTGGCGCTAAGGGGCCGAGCTCCCGCAAGGCGTTCACGCGCTGGTCGCGCAGGCTGAGCAAGCTGCTGCGCAATGTCTGCAACCGTTGGGTCAGTCGCCGGCGCCGCTCTGCCTGAGGGATCTGCTGGTGGAGATGGTCTTGCAGGGTGTGACCCAGATCCACCAGCAGTTGCAGGAGGCCCAGGCGCTGCTCCATTCGCGCCTGGGAGGGCCAGAACAGCCGCAGGCTGAGCAGCGCCATGATCACTCCGAAGGCTGTCCAGAACAGGCGCAGCGGAATCCAGGCGCCGAGCTGATGCTCGTGGGTGAGCCAACCGGTGATCACCACAAAACAGCACACCGTGTAGCCCACGGTGAGCCGGAGTGAACCGGCGATCAGGCGCGCCAGCAGCAGGACCAGGGGCAACGCCACCAACACGGGCAACTGCCCCCAGGCCCGGTAGCCGAAGAACACCACCGCGGCTCCGATCGCGGTGCCGATCAGGCGCTGCCGCCCCAGCTCGAGCGTGTTGCCGTAGGTCCCCACCGTGACGCTGAGCACGGCCAGCGACGCGTACGTGGCGAAGGCCAGCCCCGTGAGGGTGGCAAAGCCGTTGACGACAGCCACCGTGAGGGCCAGCCGCAAGGTGTCGCGTAGGGCTGGGGTGCTCATGGGATGTGCTCGATCCCGTCTCGGATCAGCGCGCGGCTGTGGAGCAAGCGGTCCAGTTGATCCAGCTGTTGAGCGATGGCGAGCACCAAAGGCGCTGAACTGTGGCTGGTGTGGGCTTCTGCCAGCCAAACCTCTGCCGAGGCCAGCTGCAGGGACTGCCGCCCTGGAGCTGGGTTCAAGAGGCTGCCCTCCAGACCCTGAAGCCGCTCCTCCAGTAGCCCACCGGTTGGCAGCGGGGTGGTGAGCTGCAGCAACAGCGGTTCGACAAGCATCCACTGGCGCAACAGCTGGCGCCAGATGCTGCCTGTTTGCGCCCAGCGAGAGCTCAACCGCCGGACCCGGGCAGGGGTTGGGGTCTGGCGGCGTTGGTCGCGCAGTTGTTGGAGCAGCAGGATCTGGGGCAAGAGCTCCTGGGATCGAAGCGGGGCTGGTGGGGTGCCGCCATTGATCAACCACTGCCGCATCAGGCTGATCTGCTCGCTCAGTTGTTCGGCGAGGCGGTGCTCCAGGAGTGGCAGTTGCTGGAGGGAGCGCTTCGGCCAGAAGGCCCAGGTGGCGAGCTGGGCCATCGCGATGCCCACCACCACGCTGAAGGCCAGATCGAAGATCAGGGCCCAGGTGAAGTGCTTGCCGGTGCCCATGATCTCGAGGGCCCAACAGCCCATGTAGCCCATGCTCAGCCCCTTGAGCAGGCCAAGGCCGCGCACCAGGGCGCCGGTGATCAGCAGGCCGAGGGCGGTGACCAGCCAACCGCTGGTGAACGCTTGCAGTACCACAGCCGTGAGGATGCCGATCAGCGCCCCTCCCACCATCTGGCTCACAAAGCGCAGGGGGGTGAGCTCGTTGTCGTTGATGAACAACACCGCCACCAACAGCCCGAGCAGCATCACGCTGGTGCGGCCCGACCAGAGCATGATCCCGATCGTGAGGGTGGCCGCCAGCCAGGTGCGCAGGCTGTTGCGCCAGAGCGGGCTGAGGGCAGGCAGGGCGGTGGCCATGGGGTTGGCCGCGCTCAGCGGGGGGCGTTGGAGAGCTGGAGTTGCAGTTGCGGTTGGATCCGTTGATCTGGATCGCGCGGCATCGGCAGCAGTTCGCGCAGCAGGCGCGCGTAGGTGATGTTGACGTTCACCGTGGCATTGAGCCGTTGCACCAGGCTGCTGATCAGCCGATCCTGGGTGATCGAGAGATCAATCTCGCTTGATAGACCCGTGAGGTAGCGCAGGCGCACATCGCGGAACGCTTCCAGGGCGGCGGCCACGCCGCGCCGGGCTGAGCTGAGCTTGGCCAGGCTGGCTTCGTGATTGAAGAAGGCTTGCTCAAGGCGCAGGCGGATGTCGTTGCGGGTGGCGGCGTATTGCTGGGCGGCCGCCGCCTCGCGTTTGGCCAGGGCGCGGGCCTGGCCGGCGGTGGTGCCTGCATCGAAGAGCAGCCAGGTCATCGTGAGGCCTACCGACCAATCCCAGGCATTGGTCGATGCGAGCGGCACGGCCGTCGAGCCGCAGCATCCGCCTCCGACTATTTCAAAATTGCCGAGGCTGGAGAGGTTGCTGCTGCCTCCACCATTGGCGAAGAGGGAGAGCTTGGGCAGTAGCCCGGCGGCGGTGGCCTGCTTCTGCTGCGCCAGGGCAGAGCGGGTGGCCAGGATCGCCTCCAATTCTGGATTACCTCGGTAGGCGGCCAGCAGGCTTTGCTCGAGATCGAGCGGCCAGCGCGGTTGCACCACGATCGGATCACTGGCCGTTGGGGTGACCGCCGGCGGCAGGTTGAGCAACACCGCCAGCTGGCGGCGGGCCACGGCCCGATCGGCGAGGGTCTGGATCAGCACTTCTTGATCAGAGGCCTGGATCGCTCGGCGCCGCAGCACATCGAGCCTGGGCACCAACCCCGCCTGCTTGAGATCGAAGCTGTCCTGGAGGATCACCAGGTCGTTGCGCACATTGGCGTCGTAGATCCGGACCAGCTGGTCCTGTTGCTGCAGCTGGTAGTAGGCCTCGCTCACCTGCAGCTGCAGAGCGCGCAGCTGGTTGGCGTAGGTGTTGCGCTGCTGCTTGAGGTTGGCACGGGCGGCGCGCACGTTGGGGGTGCGGGCGAAGTCGAGCAGGGCGTAATTGAGCTGCAGTCCACCCTCGGCGTCACTGCTGCCGGAGGTGGCTTTCGCCAAGCCGCCTTCGGGGGCATAGAAGGCGCCGGCGGTGGTTTTGTAGCCCGGGGCTTTGCTGCTCGGGGTGAGGAGGCCGTTTTTTTTGAAGAGCGGGCCGAAGCCGAGCGTGTTGTTCGGGGCCAGTATTGTTTCGGTGCTACGGCTGCGGCTGTAGCCGCCGGCGGCGTAAGCGCTGATGCTGGGCCAGTAGGTGCCCATCGCGGCCTGCATGGTGGCGAGAGCAGCCGCCACCTGTTCGCGCTGGGCCTGGAGGCTGGCGCTGTTGGCAAAGGCCAGGGCCAGGGCCTGCTCGAGGCTGAGCCCTGCAATCGCGTTGTCGGCCAGCTGCTGCGGGGTTGGCAGATTCAGGGGCGGCGCTGGCTGGCTCTGGGTGGGGCCGAGTGGGCCTTGGGCCGGTTGATTGGGGCGCAGCAGGTTGGGTGGCAACTCCAGGGTGCTGAGCACATCGCGCACCGCCGGTTCCGGCTCCAGTGGCAGCAGTTGATCGAGGACCTTCAGCTCCGCATCGAGTTGCTGCCAGCTGCGCTCCAGCCGCTCGGTGTTGCCGGGGTTGCTCAGGGGGCGCGGAGACGGTGCCTGCCAGGGGGGGGTGGCCTGCGCCACGGCGACCACCGGAGCCATGGCTGGCGCTGTGGCCAGGGCGAGCATCATCAGCACGTGCTGTCGGAATGCCACCCTGTTGCCAATCAGCGCCTGTTGCGCCGCAGTCTGGGGGACGCCTCCGCAACCTGACGCCGGCGGTGTGCCGCCTTGCGGCCGGTAGCGAGTTGCCGCGGTTTGCCGAGCACGCCGGCGATCAGGATCGCCACATACAGCTGGCCCACGATCGTGATAGCCACGCTGGCACTCAGGCTGGTGAGGCTCTCTGGGTTGAGCGCTGCGCTGCCCAAGGTGGTGAGGCAGCCAAAGGCAGCCCCGAGCATCTGCGGCGCATGGGCAATGCCCACCGGGAGCTGCGAATGGCCGCTGGGTGCTAGATGGAAGGCCGCCGGATCCAACACCAGCAGGGAATTGAGCAGGATTCCCCCGGTGAAGCCGATCAGCAGGTAGCCGGCTGCCGCGCCCATGAGCAGGTCGCCGTTGAACAATGGTTCCTCGGCCAGCGCCTTCATCAAGGTCCAGAGCACGTAGAGCATCAACGTCAGCCACACCGCGATGTGCAGCACGCTCAGCTGGATCGCCAGGGGCGGCGCCAGGAGCAGCGCGGTCTGCCACACCAGTTCCAGGCCAGCTGCCACCAGCCAGCCCAATACAAGCCACTTGCGGCGTTTGAGGATCCTCCCCAGATGGTGATGCTCGCGCTGATGCATCACATTGCCGCCCAGGTGTGGGGTGAGCCGGTTCTGAGGCAGCAGCGGTGAATCCATCAACACCGCAACGCCGGCGATCACCAAATACGCCACGCTCACCAGCTGCGGCACCTCTTGCATGGCCCGCAGGCCTGCCAGGGCCACCACCTCCACGATCAACAAACCGCGGTAAAAGTTATGCCGCTGTTTCAGCAGCATCCGAACAACGCTCATGGCAGGTTCAACGTGTGTTGATGATCGCGTTCCAGTTGGTTTCTGCATCCCCAACCGCCTGTGCGGCCAAGCGGCACAGCTGCAGCCGGGTGGCGATGCGTTCGAGGCGATCCAGCGAGGCGCTGTTGGCCACGGGGTCGTTGAGCTCGTCGTTGAGGGATTCCCAGCTCGCGGGTAACGCCAGGCCCTGTGATGGGGGTTGGGGGAGGCCATGGCTCCCGCGCAGTTGCCGTTGCCAGTGCAGAAGCTGAGAGGCCAGCGCGTTCAGCAGATCAGCCTCCGCCTGGTGCAGGCGCTTCACCAGCTGTGAGTGCTGATGGTTTGGCGTGGCCCGTTCCAGGCCGCCCACCAGCGTCACCAGCCTTGAGGCCGCGGCATCGAGATTGCTCACCAGCAGAAAGGCGGGATGGCGGGTGGGTTGCGTGCCCAGTTCCTGCAGCAGCGCCGGGCGCAGGCTGCGGGCGCCCTGGAGGGTGGCGCGCAGCCTGCGGTAGCGATGGTCGTGCTCTCCAAGGCTTGGGTTCGTCTCCAGCTGCGCTGCCAGGGCGAGGAAGCTCTCCTGAAGTTGCTGCATCAGGTCGGCGTAGCGAGCGAGGCATTGGCTCAGGCCCCTGGCCGGCCAGAACAGGCGCAGGCTCAGCAGCGTCAGCAACACGCCCAGAACGGTCCAGAAGAAGCGCAGCGGGATCCAGCTGGCGAGGCTGCCCTCATGCACCAGCCAGCCCATCACCACGATTATCCCGCCCACCTTGTAACCCACCTTTAGGCCGAGGACGCCCCCCAGCAGCCGCAGGCACCCAAGCGTGATTGCCAGGCCCACGGCCAGCGGCAGGCTCTGCAGGCACTCGTAGCCGATCAAGAGCAGGATCGAGCCGAGCACCGTGCCCAGGAGCCGTTGGCGGCCCAGCTCGATCGCGCCGCCGTAGGTGCTACCCGAGACGGAGAGCACCGCCAGGGCCACGTACTGGCCATCGGCCAGGCCGGTGATGCTGGCGAAGCCATTGCCGAGACCAGCGGTGAGCGCTGTGCGTAGGGCGTTGCGGTTGATCACTGCGGCGCCAGGCGATTCAGGCCCCCGAGGCAGGCATGCAGAGGCCGCAGTTCCTCAGCCAGGGCGAGGAGGGGGAGCAGGGGTAGTTGTTGTTGTTCAGCGAGCTGTTGCCAGGACCGGCTTTGGCGTTGGGGCGTGGGGGCGGGAGTGGCGGCCAATTGTTGTTGCAGGGCCTCAACCGTGTGGCGGATCAATTCGGCCTGCTGCGCCTTCTGCTCCGGCAGGCTCTGCAGCAGGCGCTCCCAGGAGATCCAATGGAACTGCGTGAGCTGCCAGAGCCGTAGCCGCTGCTCCCATTGGCGGCGGCGCAGCAGCCGATGACGCGGACCGCTGCGCTCCCGCCCCACCAGTTGTTCCATGCGCACCAGATCGGTGGTGAGCGGTGCGGGGTTGAGGGGGGTGGGTCGTTGCTGCTGATCCTGCAACCAGGCGTTGTAGTGCTGCAGCTGGCTGAGCAGGGCGCAGCGCAGGCGTTGATCGGCGGCGTTCAGCTCCCGGTAGCTGTCGCGCGGCCAGAACAGCAGCCCCACCAGGATCGCCACCACGCAGCCCACAACCGTGTCGAGCGCACGGTTGAACACGTAGTTCCAGTTGAGAGCCACGTGGCTCGGAATCATCAGAAACATGATGCAGGTGATCCCGGCGGTGCCCAGGGCGCTCTGCCAGCCCAGGGCCTGCAGGATCGGGATCATCAGCACCAGTGACACCAGCACCCCCATCCAGCCCGAAAGGATGGTGTGCACCATGAAGGTGATCAGTCCGCCCAACACCGTGCCCAGGATGCGGGCACTGGCGGCGCTGATGGTCTGATCATCGTTGTCGTCTAGAACGATGATGGCAGCGAGCACTGGATACCAGACAAACTCGATCCGCTCTGTCCACACCGCGATGGTGGCCGTGACAAAGACCGCGACTGAGAGCTTGAGGCTGTTGCGCAGCAACTCGTTCGACACCGGCTGCAGCAACGAGCGCTCGCTAGGAGCTTATGGCTGCTTCAGGGTGAATGCCGGTTTGCCATGAGCTGGATTCCGGCTGTATCTCCCGATCTGGAGGTGTTGCTGCGCCTTGGCATGGCGGTGCTCTGCGGCATGGCGGTGGGAGTCAACCGCGCTCAGCACTTTCGCCATCCCCAGCCCAGCCGCCTGCGCATGCATGTGTTGGTGGGCTTGAGCGCCTGCCTGATGGTGCTGGCAGCGGGGCCGGATCTGGAGGCCCGCAGCCGGGTGATTCAGGGGGTGGCCACCGGTGTGGGCTTCCTCGGTGCCGGCGAGATCCTGGTGGATCGCCGCGGCAATGGCCACGACGACCCCACCCCCCAGGTGCATGGCCTCACCAGCGCCGCCTCGATCTGGTTCACGGCGGCGCTGGGGGTCACGGTGGCTGCCGCCAGCCCGTTGATGGCTCTGGTGGCTCTGTTGCTGGCGCTGCTCGTGCTTTCCCGTTCCGGACATCCCCATGGCTGAGAGCCTCTGGAGCCAGAAACCCTGGTGGTGTCAGCCCTGGTCGATCCTGCTCACCGGGGTTGTGGTGGTGGGCGGCAGCTGGTGGCTGCTGCAGCGCTGGTGGATCACTGCACCCCTGGCGCTGGGCGTGTTGCTGTGGTGGTGGCTGTTTCTGGTGGTGGTGCCTGCGGCCTATCGCGCTGAGCTGGAAGCCCTTCCCGATCAGAACACCGAGCCGTAGCGGTCGGGGCTGCCGTTAGTCGTTGCCGATTCCGTGCTCGCTTTGGGCCACTCGGCTTCCCAGTAGCTGATGCCATCGCGCATGAACGGCCGGCCGCCGAGGCGTTCGGCATCGAGCTTGGTGCCGCCCATGGCGGTGATCAGACCCCCGATCTCCATCGGGCCCAGGTCGGTCTTCATGTCCTTGCCGGCGGCGGACAGCAGCGAGGGCAGGCGCATCAGGCTTTCCGGCTTGGTGAGCTGATCGAAGAGGGATTTGAGCAGTAGCTTCTGGCGATCGAGGCGGCCGATGTCGCCGAGTTCGTCGTGGCGGAAGCGCAGGAAGCCTTCGATGTCGCGGCCGCGCAGCACCTGGCGGCCGGGCTGCAGATCGATGTGCAGGCCCTGGGTGTTGTCGTTGTAAACCATGAGCTTGGGCACATCCACCTCGAGGCCACCGAGGGCATCGCCGAGGCGGCGGATCACCGAGAGGTTCACCAGGATGTGGTGCTGCACCGGCCGGCCGAGGTGCTTGGAGAGCTCCTGCTTCACTGCATCGGGGCCTCCGAAGGCATAGAGGGCATTGGCCTTGAGCGGGCCGAAGCGGGCTGAATCGATGTAGGTGTCGCGCGGCACCTGGGTGAGCTTGGTCACGCCGTTGTCCACCCGCAGCGTGTACATCACATCGGTGTTGCCGCCGCCCACATCGGTGCCGAGGATCACCACCTCCTTCTCGCCCATACCCGTCCAGCTGCTGAACGGATTCACCACCTGGTGATTGCTGCCTGCAGGCGGGCCATCCAGCAGTTGGGTGAGTGGTGCCGCCAGGAGCAGTCCGCCGCCCAGTCCCACGGCAATGGCCATCAGGATCGGGCCGCGCTCATCGCGGGGGCGCATGCCGAAGCTCTTCAGGCCTTCGCTCTTCATTCTCACAACTTATTTCACCCCTCTTGACCAACCCTTCACCGGTTCATAAGCCGCGGTCAGTTTTTGCTCTGGCCGGCTGCTGGGCGTGAGCGATCAGAGGCGCAGCGCTTCATCGGCCCGCAGGCCGGCCTGCACGCGCCAGAGGTTCACGTAGGCGCCACCGGCCGCGATCAGTTGATCGTGGCTGCCGCATTCCACGATCCGCCCCTGATCCATCACCACGCTCTGATCGGCGTGGCGCACGGTGGAGAGGCGGTGGGCTATCACCAGGGTGGTGCGCTCGGCCGTGATCAGATCGAGCGAGCGCTGGATCGCGGCTTCGGTTTCGTTATCCACCGCTGCGGTGGCCTCATCGAGGATCAGCACCGGCGGGTTCTTGAGGATGGCGCGGGCCAGGGCGATGCGCTGGCGCTGGCCGCCGGAGAGGCGCTGGCCGCGCTCGCCCACCACCGTGTCGTAGCCCTGGGGCAGGGCTTCGATGAAACGAGCCGCTTCGGCCAATTCGGCGGCCCGTTCGATCGCGGCGCGAGGGGCGGCAAAGCTGCCGTAGGCAATGTTCTCGGCCACGGTGCCGTGGAACAGAAACACCTCCTGGCTCACCAGGCCGATGGCGCGGCGCAGGTCATCCAGCTGCAGCTGGTGGATGGGGATGCCATCGAGCAGGATCTCGCCGCCCTGCAGCTCATAGAGCCGCAGCAGCAGTTTCACGATCGTGCTCTTGCCCGAGCCGGTGGCGCCCACGATGCCGATCGTGCTGCCGGCGGGCACCTCCAGGTTGAAGTTCTGGAGCAGGGGCTCGCGGCCGCTGTAGGCGAAGTCCACGTTGCGGAATTGCAGGGCGCCGCGCACCTGGCCCAGGGGCAGGGGGCGATCTCCGCTGGGGATGGCGATGGGGGTGTCGATCAGATCCAGCACCCGTTGGCTGGAGGCCATGGCGCGCTGGTAGTCATCGAGGGTGCGGCCGAGGCTGGTGAGCGGCCAGAGCAGCCGCTGGGTGATGAACACCAGAAAGGAATAGGTGCCCACGGCGATGGCACCGCTCCAGGCCTGCAAGCCGCCGATCACCAGGATCGCCAGGAAGGCGAACAGGATCGCGAAGCGGATCAGGGGGATGAAGGCAGCCGAGAAGCGGATCGCCTTGGCGTTGCTGATCCGGTAGGCCTGGCTCTGCTCGGCGAGGCGTTGGTTCTCCCAGGGCTCGGCCGCGTAGCTCTTGATCGTGAGCATGCCGCCGAGGTTGTTGGCGAGGCGGCTGGCGAGATCGCCGGCGCGCTCGCGCACCTCGCGGTAGCGGGGTTGCAGCTGTTTCTGGAAACGCAGCGATCCCCAGAGGATCAGCGGGATCGGAATGAACGACACTCCCGCCACCGTGGGCGAGAGCCACACCATCGCGCCGCCCACCGCCAACACCGTGGTGATCAGCTGCAGGATCTCGTTGGCGCCGTGATCGAGGAAGCGCTCGAGCTGGTTGATGTCGTCGTTGAGGATCGCCAGCAGGCGACCGCTGCTACTGGCTTCAAAGAAGCCCATCTCCAGTTGCTGCAGATGGCTGTAGGCCTCCAGCCGCAGCTCGTGTTGCACCGTTTGGGCCAGGTTGCGCCAGAGCAGGGCGTAGAGGTATTCGAACAGCGATTCGGCGCTCCAGATCACAAAGGAGAGCGCCGCCAGCACCCCCAGCTGCCCGGGTACGGAGGTGATTCCGAAGGCCGCCAGCCAGGAGGTGTTCTGCTGCACCACCACATCCACCGCCAGGCCGATCAGCACCGGCGGCGCCAGATCGAACAGCTTGTTGAGCACCGAGCAGCTGGCCGCCAGCCACACCAGGCGGCGATGGGGGCGCAGGCTGCCAAGCAGGCGCTGCAGGGGAGGTTGAGGGGAAGCCATGGCTGCATTCAAGGCCAGGCCTTCGCACTAGGGCTGCCCTGCGATGGGTCTGTGAATCTGTTGCACCTGAACCTTGCGGTGGGTTGCGCCGGCGTTAGACCGGTGGTGTCACCACCAGGAGGTGTTCATGACACGGACCCGAGACTTCCATCGCTTCCATCGCTGGACGGCGAAGTTGCGTCGCCGCAGCCTGCGCAATGCCTTGCCTGAACCCCGCGAAGGGGAACTCCAGCCCACCCATCCCGTGACCGAGGTGCGTTGCCGCGAATGGCAGCGTGATCAGCTCCACGATCTGATCGAGCTCGACACCAGCGAAGCGATCGCCTGATCGACGGTTGCGTCACCGCGGCCATCAGGCCATTAAAAAGCCCCGGGGCCTGCCAGCAAGGCAGAACCCCGGGGCTTTCCGCTGAGCACGAGGCTCAGCGGAGGGCTGGATCACCAGCGGTTGCCGCCGCCACCGTCGTAGCCGCCGCCACCGCCGCCGTATCCACCACGGTCACCGCCGCCGCCGTAGCCGCCACCGCCGCCATAGCCGCCGCGACCACCGCCGCCACCGCCATAACCGCCGCGGCCACCGCCGCCGCCGCCGCCACCACCGCCCTGACGGGGGGTGGCCTTGTTGACGCGGATCATGCGACCCATCCACTCCACGTTCTGGAGGTCGTCAACGGCCTTTTGCTCGTCGGCTTCGTTGGCCATCTCGACGAAGGCGAAACCGCGCTTACGGCCGGTTTCACGGTCGAGGGGAAGGCTGCACTTGGCCACTTCGCCGTACTGGCTGAAGAGGTCAAGCAGATCCTCTTGTTCGGCCTGGAACGAGAGGTTGCCGATGTAAATGGTCATTCCTTGATGCGGAACCTGAAAACTGATCCGTGGGTGCTGCGCGGTTCCGGAGGGAAGCCAGTAAGCCTTTGAATCTCTGTCACCCTACAGCGGCACCGGCTGGCGCCTTAGCGCTTGCGGCAAGGGTGCTGCGCCACGTGAAGAGGCTTGAAGCAACACCGAAGGGAAGCGGAAGAAACGCCCTGATCCCCAACTATTGTCCGATTGTCAGTAAATCCACACTCGTAGCGAGCGCCTCCCATGACGGCACCCGTGCCCTGGAGTCTGGCCTGGAGCGAAGACGGGGAGCTGGCTCCCCAGGATCGCTTTGATCTGTTGCAGAGCCTGGTGGCCAGCGAATGCGAGAGCGCGCAGCCCAGCCTGGTGGTGGCGGTGGAGCGCCTCAGTGTGGAGCAGCTGACCGTGCTCTCCTGTGAACTCTCCACCGAGGGGCTCACCGGCTTGTGTGCCTGAGCCCCGCTTGAGCTGTGCTGGATCAGTCGCGTGAGCGGCTGATCTGCAGTTCGCGGTTCATCACCTTCAGGCGACGCAGGCCCTGGAACACGTCGTCGGGCATGCCTTGGGGCAGATCCACGAGGCTGTGGGCGTCAAAGATCTGAATGCGGCCGATGCTGCGGCCGTTCAGGCCGGCCTCGTTGGCAATCGCGCCCACGATGTTGCCGGGCTTGACGCGATCGCGCCAGCCCACCTCGATGCGGAAGCGCTCCATGCCGGATTCCGGCGGGCCGGATTGCTCGCGCGGGCCGCGGCGACCGCCGGGACCAGGACGCTCCTGACGACGTGGGTCGCGCATCCCGTCGCGACCGCCGCCGGCCTGGCGAATCCAGCTTTCATCGCCTTGCACCAGCAGCGGCTGCGGACCCACCACCAGCTGCAGGGCGGCGAGAGCGAGTTGCTCGGGGCTGGCACCGCTTTCCTGGGCCACCCGTTGCACGATCTCCGAGAGGAGGGCGCGCTCTTCCTCGCGGCCTTCGGTGGTGAGGCCGTCGCACAGTCGCTGGCGCAGGCGATCCAAACGGCTCTGGTTGATCGTGGCGTTGCTGGGGATCTGCATCGGCTCGATCGGCCGGCCCACTGCCCGCTCCAGACCACCGAGGAAGCGCCGCTCCCGCGGGGTGACAAACAGAATCGCGTCGCCGCTGCGGCCGGCGCGGCCGGTGCGGCCGACCCGGTGCACGTAGGCCTCGGAATCAAACGGGATGTCGTAGTTCACCACCAGGGTGATGCGATCCACATCGAGGCCGCGGGCGGCCACATCGGTGGCCACCAGCACATCCACGGTGCCGTTTTTGAGGCGCTCGATTGTGCGTTCCCGCTGGCTCTGGGCCACATCGCCGTTGAGCACGGCCACGTCGTACCCCTTGGCCTCCAGGGCTTCCGCCACGGTGACGGTGATCGCCTTGGTGCGGGCAAAGATGATCACGCCCTCCTTGGTTTCCGACTCGAGCACCCGGGTGAGGGCTTCGAGCTTCTGAGGACCGTTGACAGTGATGAAGCGCTGGCGAATCCGGCTGGAATCGGCGCCCTTGGTTTTGATCGTGACCTCAGCGGGATCGTTGAGGTATTTGTGCGAGATGCGCCGGATTTCGGGCGGCATCGTGGCGGAGAACAGCACCACCTGGCGCTGGCTGGGTAGCTGCTCGAGCACCCACTCCACGTCGTCGATGAAGCCCATGCGCAGCATCTCGTCGGCCTCATCGAGCACCAGGCTGCGCAGGCCGGTGAGATCGAGGGTGCCCTGGCGCATGTGGTCCATCACCCGGCCGGGGGTGCCCACCACGATCTGCACGCCGCGCTTGAGCCGCACGATCTGATCGCGGAAATCGGAGCCGCCGTAGAGGGGCAGCACCCGCAGGTGCGGCATGTTGGCCGCGTAGCTCTTGAAGGCATCGGCCACCTGGATGGCCAGCTCACGGGTGGGGGTGAGCACCAGTACCTGGGGGGTGCGCTGTTGAGAATCCAGCGCCGCCAGCATCGGCAGAGCGAAGGCCGCCGTTTTGCCGGTGCCGGTTTGGGCCTGGCCCACCAGGTCGCGGCCGAGCAGCAGCTCGGGGATGGCGGCCTTCTGAATCGGGGAGGGCTCCTCGTAGCCGATGGCGGTGAGGGCATCGAGCAGCTCAGGCGCGAAACCGAAGCTGGCGAAACCCGTGGGTTTGACGGGAATCACGGTGGTGCTGAGCTCCAGTGGGGCCTCGCCTTCGGCGGCGGCGTTGCTGGCGAGATCCAGGGCGCTCAGGTCAACCGCAACATTGGCCACGCTCGCGTCGCTCACCTGGGAAGCGGTATCGGTTGGGGTGGTGGTTGTGGCCTGGGTGTTGGCCTCGCTCACGCTTTCGATCGGTGCGCGTTGCGCAAGCTCGGATGGAATCTGATCGTTCTGTTCCTGGACGCGTTGATTTGTTTGGACGCGTTGATCCACAGAGCTGTCGAGGCTCTCACAAAGGTTCTGGGTCACGTTCTGAATGGCTGGGCCTGAAATGTCCTTCGTCGACAGGCCGGCAGACACCCTGGTAATGAAGCGGACGTGCTTCGAATAACTGCCTTGCCCTTACACAAAGGGTCTCGGACTCAACCTACCACTTCACCTGTAGTGCCCTGGGCCACCCGTTGGTAGTCATCGGCGATGCGTTCGATGTCGTCTTCGCTGAGCAGATCGCCCCGTTGCACCTCCACGATCAGCAGATCGTGATCACCGGCGCTGGCGCGATGCACGGCACCGCAGGGGATCAACAGGGTGCAGCCGGGGGTGGCTGCGTGGCTCTGCCCATCGCAGAGCAGGGTGCCGTTTCCAGCCACCACCACCCAGTGTTCGCTGCGGTGGTGGTGGCGCTGCAGGCTGATGCGCTGGCCGGCGCGAATGCAGAGGCGTTTCACCAGGTAGCCCTCGCCGCTGCCTAGCGGTTCAAACCAGCCCCAGGGGCGCTCCACCACGTTGGTCATGGGCCTGACGCTAGGTGGGTTGCCCGGGCGTGACCAGCAGCACCCGCCGGCGAGCGCGGGTGAGGCCGGTGTAGAGCAGGCGCGGATCGCCGTGGCGGCTGGGAGGCAGCAGCAGCAACACCTCGCCGTACTGGCTGCCCTGGGCTTTGTGCACGGTGAGGGCCAGGGCTGGTTCGGCCCCCGCCAGTCGCGCCGGATGCAGCAGGCGCCCAGCGCTCATCCACACCAGGCGTAGCCCATCGCGTTCCACCAGCACGCCGATGTCGCCATTGGAGAGCTCCTGCTCCGGGCGGTTGAGCCGGTTGAGCACCGGTGTGCCCAGGGGCCAGCGCTCCAGAGGGGCTCCCAGTGCCGAACCGAGCAGAGCACGGTGCAGGGCTTCCACCCCCCAGGGCCCCTGCCGCAGCGGGCTCAGGGCGATGCGTGCCTCCAAGGCCTCGAGCAGAGCGACGTTGTCTTCGGGATGCACCTGCTCGCCCTGCCAGCGCAGCCCCTGGCTGAGCTCCCGCAGCCGTTGCTGCTGCGCGCGCAAGGGCTGAAGCACAGCTGGTGGTAGCTGCGTGACAGGAGCCTCCAGCCATTGAAGGTTGGCGTTGGGCTCGAGTTGCTCCAGCTGCGGCCGCAGGGCTTCGAGCGGATCGCTGCCGCTGGGTTGCGGTTGGCGCAGGGCTGAGGCCACGGCGGCGATGGCGCCGTTGTTGCGGTAGGTGGTGGTGAGTTCGATCACGGCGGATCCCAGCTGCTCGCGGCAGGCGGGGCGGCACAGCTCCTCGAGCACGGCTCCGGTGCCCACGGGCGGCAGTTGGCCCGCATCGCCCACCAGCAGCAGGCGCGCCGTGGGGGGAAGGGCTGTGAGCAGGGCGCTCATCAAGAGCAGATCCACCATGGAGAGCTCATCCACCACCAGCAGATCCAGCTCCAGCGGCCGCCGGGCATCGCGGCCAAAGCGGTTGCTGCCCCGGGCCTCGAGCAGGCGGTGCAGGGTGGAGCAGGGCAGAGGTGGTGCGCCGCTGAGCGCAGCGCTCAGGCGTGCGGCGGCCTTGCCAGTGGGGGCGGCGAGCTGAATGCGCAGCTGGGGCTCGATCGCCAGAGCGGCCTCGATCATCCGCGCCACGGTGGAGGTTTTGCCGGTGCCCGGTCCGCCGAGCAGCAGCACCAGTTGGCCTTGCAGCAGGGCTTCGGTGGCTGCCAACTGTTGAGGATCCAGGCCAGCGGCCGCGGCTTTCGCCAGGGCCGTTTTCATGGCGCTTGCGCTGGGGGCAGGCGTGAGTGGTGTGGATGCCCTGGCGATCACATCGCTGAGGCAGCGCTGCAGCTGCTCCTGCCAGCGCCGCCAGCGCAGCCAGGGGCCATCGCGCACGACCAGCGCTCCATCAGGCCAGGGATCGGCATCGTTGGCAGGGCCGCTCAGTTCCTTCGCCTCCACCAGCCAGCCGCTGGCGGCCAGGGCCTCGAGGCATCCATCCGGCAGCTCGGCCTGGCGTAGATCGAGCCCCAGCTCGCCCTGTTCCAGCGCCTCGATCAGAGCTGCGAGTAGCGGCTGTAGGAGCGCTGGATCCACGCCGGCTGCCGGTGGTTGGCGGCGCAGCAGCGTGTCGTGCAGGGCAGCGGCCAGTGCGCTCATGGCTGGCCCTCCCGCAGCAGGGCATCGAGGGCGAGCAGGCGCTCGAGCGGTGGGGTGTCCACCAGCACGCCCGGAACACCCGCTTCCGGATGCGCCATGGGGCCGGGCACACCCCGCAGAAACACGTAGGCGTAGCCGCCCAGGTGTTCAGCGGGGTCGTAGCCCGGCAGGCGCCATTGGAGGTAGCGGTGCAGGGCCACCAGATACAGATGGGCCTGCAGGGGGTAGTGGCTGCGCACCATCAGCTCGGCCATGGCGGGTTGCTGGTAATCGGCCGGGCCGCAGGCCACCACCTGGCCCTGGCTGCCTTTGCGGCCCAGCCAGTTGCTCTTCCAGTCGGCCACCCACCAGCGCTGCTGCCACTGGAACACCAGATCGATCGAGCCGGTGAGGAAGCCGCGGCTGGCCACCTGCAGGCCGCGCAATTGCCGGCCGTACTCAGCCCCGAAGCGGCCGCCAGGATGCTGTTCAAAGGCCGCGGCCAGGCCGCTGCTGCGCACCAGACGATCGGAGGCCACGTGGGCCAGCGGCAGATCGAAGTTGAGTTCACTCAACCAGCTGCCGCTGGCCAGATCCATCAGCCGGCAGGCGCCCAGGGCACCCCCCAGCGGACTGCGCACCAGTTGCACCAGCCCCTCGAGCAGCGGCTCAAGTAGCTCTGCCTCCAGGCCGGCGCGCTCCAGCTCCTGCAGCAGTAGCGGTTGGCTGGCTTGCGGGTCGCCTGCCAGCTGCGCGAAATCGAGCTGCTCGAGCATGCGGTGCAGGGCATCGCCGGGGCCGGCGCCGCGGGGGAAGTGGGCCAGC
>Ga0194125_10006971_pt1 | contig 16479 bp, 16 predicted proteins | sample TA2KigC250mmetaG_FD_148626 | JGI IMG/M metagenome (GOLD analysis project Ga0194125, IMG submission 148626) | Freshwater microbial communities from Lake Tanganyika, Tanzania - TA2015034 Kigoma Deep Cast 250m | ecosystem: Environmental > Aquatic > Freshwater > Lake | place: Tanzania: Lake... | reverse complement strand
AAGAGGCAGAATTAGCAGTTTACTTGCCATTCGCATTCACTGGAACGCTCATCCTTCGACTCGCGCCCCTCTCCGCCCCGAGAGGGGGGGAGAGGGTTGGGGTGAGGTGGGGTGGGGTGGACTCGACGTGGCTGCCGTGGTGTCGGCGTCTGGCGCGGCTCGCTGGGCGGTCAGGAGGCGCTCCACCAAGCGCACCAACGCGTCGTGCTTGGCCCGCATCGCGCGATCTCAAACCGTGACGAATTCCAGCGCCTTCGGGTTCAACTGTGGAGCGCGCTGAGAGAGGTTCAGGATTTCCACGCCCACGACCCGGTTCTGCGCGTCATAATCCAGCACCACGCCGGGCGACACTTCCTCCGAGTCCACGATCCTCGATTCATCAAGGCGCAGATAAAGGGCGTCGGCCTTCTCGTCCACGTGCAATTTCATAGTTTGCCTTTCATGGCGCGGTCGAAATATACACTGACCACGCGTTCAGGAACAACCGTTGTGTTGACCACAACCCGCAGCACGCGGTGCTCATGCTCCGGAATCTGGCGATACCGGCGTTCCAAAGTCGCATCCGCAGGATCGGGCTGCTTCATTTCCGGCCCGACAAGAGTCCGCTCGAGCCATTCGATGGGAATGGCTCGTTCCCGCAATGCCGTCCGGGCGTGCTCGGTGAGTTCGTAGTTCATCGGTTCATTTCCTCCACCAGCTTGATCTCGTCGTCGGTGAGGCCGTAGAGGCGATAGACGCGCGCGTCAATCTCGCGCTCTAGCGCGGTGGTGCCGGCGTCCAGCGCGAAGTTCCAGTCTGCTGGCGTGAGGCGCGATGCAGGCCATGTGGCTTCGTGTGCGCGGAAGGTGTTCAGCCCGCCAGGCAGGTTGTCGGCGCGTACCCAGCGGCACGCGTCCGCGCCTGCTTTGGTCGGGAACAACAAACAGACATAGTTGGTCGCGCCCGCAAAAAGCTGCTGGTCGCCGAAGTGAACGACATGGGACAGGTGACGCCCTTTGGCGAGCTGCGCCCGCTCGAGCAGCGCCATGCGCTCGGGGGCGGCGAGGAACCGGGCTTCGAACTCGTGCTTGGCGAAGTCGACGGCGCGCTCGACTTCGCCCTGTATGCCGTCGCCCTCGTGAATGGCGTACATCGCGTCGGCGTTGAGTTGCTTGTCCTGTTGTAGGATCGCCGCGTCTTCCGCGATGGCCTGGTGGATGTCGTGCGGCATAGATCGCCGGAGCTTCGCAGAGAACCGAAAGCGACGAAAGCCAGAAGGTCCTGCGCGGCCGCCAACTGGCCAGGAGGATTGGCTTTGCCACTTGTTGGCGAAGAGGGGGTGGTGGGCTTGGATGCGTGTGGCGAGGGAGGGAGCAGCCAGGCAATGGATGCCCCGGCGCTGTTCGCCCAGGCCGGCGGTGTAGTCGTGCTGGGGGGCCGCCTCGACGCGCTCGACCTCGAAACCGTCCGCGGTGGACCCCACCTTCGGGATGACGCCCGGGGGGCAGGTGTGCCATTCGACGTTCCGCGTTTCGGATACTCCGCCCGCACGGCCAGCGTGTCCAGTTCGTCGGCGTTGGGCGGGTCGAGTTCGATCCAGGTGTAGCGGCGCTGAGTGGCTGGGTTCTGCGATCCTCAGCGGGAAGCGTGAGCCCGATCGTTATGGTTCTCTTGTGGCCTCAAGCCACGCCCGACGCAGCCATTGGATTTCCTCGTCATTCAGGATCAGCCCCGGAACTCGGCCGCCGACAACGGGGTACTCCTGCCAACCGACATCGGATCCGCTGAGGACGCCCTCCTGCCGCACGGGGTCCTACTTGAACAACCACTCTTCGCCATAGCGGTTGGTGAAACGCGAAGTGTGATGGGGCGGGTTGGTGAGCATGCCGGTCTAGGTCGAGCAGCAGTTGGCTGGCGTGGCCTGCTCGGCATCCACTTTTCGCCGAATCAACAACGAGGTCCATAGCGAGATCACCACCACGACCAGCACCGCGGCGCCAGATGCCACCAATGGCCGCGTCCGCTCATCCTCATAGGCGAAAGTGCACACCGCTACTGTCGAAACAATCGACTGCGCGATGAACGCAGCAGCCAACACGAGAACCGGACTCCGGCTGCCGTGGATCAGCTCGTAGAAGCACCACACCGGCACCAACATGGCTAGCAAGCCCCAGAACATCAGGCCGGCCAGAACCCAGTGACCGACCCACCCAAATGCCAACATCAGCAAGTCCTCCGTGTCAGGCATCTCAGCCCACAGCGCCGCACTGGGAATCGCGCTTGCGACGAGGCAGACACTGATGATCGCAAAGCCGGCACCGATTAGGCTCTGCAGGGCCTCCTTCACAGCCAAGGCCGGATAATCTGGCGTCGGATGCTTCATGGACCTGCTCAGCTCAACACTCAGGCAACTCCCGCAAGGTGAACCCTTCTTGACGGTCACGCGTTGTCATCACACTCGCTTCAGACAGCACACGGAGTCGCGCCTCACGGTGGTGCGCCCGGCAGGCGCAGGTGGTCACGCTCAGGTTGAGAGAAGACCGACTCAAGGCGTAATCTGGACGCACTCGCCCCAAGGCGGGGTCCGATGCTGTCCGACGCGGACCCAAGGGACCGGGTATTCAGGCGCCTCGGCCGGGAACTGGCCGTCCAGGTCGGTGAGAAAGATGAGGGCCTTGGGTGGTTCGTCCCACCTGGCGATCTCGTCGGAGACGGGCCGGAAGTCGGTGCCGCCGCCGCCCGGGGCCTCGGCTCCGATGGTGTCGCCGGGTTCGTACTCGTTGACCAAGTGGACTCGGGCGTCGCAATAGATGTCCACGAGCTTTTCCGGGGTCATCTCGATCAGCCAATCCGCCAGCCGCCGGTACAGGTCCAGGCCGAGCGTCTCCGCCCGGTCTTGGACGCTGTCCGCGGTCATCTGCTGGATCTCGGCAACGATATAGTAGGGGCTCTGGTCCTGAACACGCGCGCACCACAGGGCCTGGAAGCTGCGGCCATCGGGTAGGACACACAGCTACTGTTGGAACGTGGGTCACGTGCGAGCACCGGGAAGCTGCAGCGGCAGAGCTCCGCGAAATCAACGCAGGAATCGCCGAAGAGGGCGAAACACCACAGTTTGGCCCGTATCCCCTCGGCTCAGACCCCGGTTGACGGGCCGCGGAAGCTTCACCGCAAGCGCTGCCTGACAGGGGCTTGAGAGTCAGCAAAGTGGCCTAGAGATGGCCCAGAGACCTTTTTGCCCTCCGTGTTCTAATCCGTAAGTGCTTGATTACGAATGGCGCACCCATTAGGAGTTGAACCTAAAACCTTCTGATCCGTAGTCAGATGCTCTATCCAATTGAGCTATGGGTGCACCCGAATCAGCGCGTCAATCTAGGAGCGGTGGTGCGGGATGCGCAAGCGATTATTTTTGGCCGCCGCGCGTCAGGCGTTGGGCCAGGACGGGCCACGGACCGGTGTCGCCGCTTGCGGCCGTGTCGGTCAGCCACCATGTGCGCCAGCCTTGAGCGCGGGCAGGTTCGATGTCGTTGTCGAGTCGGTCGCCGACCATGAGCGTGTCTGCAGGCGCGATACCGCGGGCGGCCAAGCGAGCGGTGAGCAGGCGAAAGACATGGGGATCGGGCTTGCTAAACCCGTGCTCGAAGGACCAAAAGCAAAGGGCGGGCTCGAAGAGCTTCTGGGGCAGGCCGGCTGCCGCAAAGGCCTCTGCCAACTCGCGCAGGGTATACGGTTGGGCGTTCGACGCCAGGCCCAGCCAGAGGCGGCGCGACTCGAGTTGCCGCAGGACCTGCACGGCCTCCGGAGCCAGGCTTAGCGTGTGGGTGAGCTGGGCGTGGGCGTACAGGAAATCCGCGCGCCGTTCGGGCGCGAGGGAGCCCAGCTCGGGCAGAACCTCGAGCACCATAGCAGGCCAATAGACCTCCGGAGACGCGATGCCATGAGCACGGGCTCGGGCGTGTTCGCGCGCGATCGCACGTTCGCAAGCGGCGGTGAATTCGCCCAAGCCGAGTCGCTCGGGGGCAGCGAGTCGGTCCTTCCAGAGCGTTTCCCAGCGCGCCGCGGCGTCCGCCGGGGATGGCCCGACCTCGAGCAGCGTGTTGTACACGTCGAAAATGATGGCGCGACAAGTCACGGGAGCGTTCCCCAAAGGAGGGGATAGAGATTGGCCGGCGCGAGTCGGGCGCGGATGAAACCCAACTGAATCTCGAGGCTGTTCCACGCTGTGGCGAGAGGGCTCGATCGCATCTCCAGCAACCGCGCGAATCGTCCCGCATACGCCCGCCCGCTTAACCCTCGAGCGGCCAGCTCGGGCCAAGGCGCGACGGGCATCCGGGCCGCGCGGGCCCGTTCGCGCCAAGCCGAGAGCCAAGGATTCAAGCCGACGCAGAGCTGCCAAGAGCGGTCCGGCGGATGGGCCAACACCTCGAGTTGCGCGGCCAGCGTGAGGCGACTGAACGGCACCGGACGAGCCCTGCCGGAGCCAGCCAGCAGGGCGGGGGCGCCGGCCCAGGCCCGGCAAGCTCGAGGGATCGCCGCGCGCCAGGCGCGATAACGTTGGGTCTGGCGGTCTCGTTCGGCTTGCCAGTCGAACAACTGCCACGGGACACGGAGCTCTCGGTAGGCGAGCGGGAAGCGGAAACCGAAGCGGGCCAGGTCGGGGCTGACGTTGGGCAGGGTACGAGCGATGAGGGGCCGGCGCGCGGCCACGGCCTCGACCAGGGGCAGGCCAAACCCTTCCTGCAACGAGGTGAGCAAGACGACTTCGCAGGCAGCCAACAGCTCAGAGATCGAAGGCGCACCGGCCTCTTGATCGTCGAGCGCGCCCAGCTTGAGCCGCCAACCGCGCGCGCGGGCGGCATCAAGGAGGGCGCGGGCATAGGGTTGTTCGTCGGCCGAACTGACGCCGCCAGTGGTCACCAGCCAAGCTTCGGGTCGCAACCAGCGGGTCAGGAGCCAGGCTTCCGCGATGTTCTTGCGGCGGAGCAAGCGGCAGGGCATGAGCCAGACTGGGGCGTCATCGCCGAGTTGGCGGCGCAGCCAGCGCCGGGCGCGGTCGACCTGTCGGTCCGCTGGAGGGCGGAGCCGCTCGACCAGGTTCGGAACCCAACCCGACCGCTGCGGGGCATGCCGGCGCAGAAAGGCGGCGTCGGGCCGATTGATGGCGACCTGGCGCACGCTGGGCAGAGGCGGAAACAACGTGCGCGCCACCCGCGCGAGCGTGCCGAAGCCGGCCCGGCGCAGCACGCTCCAGCGTTGCCAGCGGTTATCGAACCACCAGTCGTGGTGGTGAAAGACCAAAGGCAGCCCTGCGCGGACGCAGCAGCGGGTGAGTTCGTGGACCACGAGCAGGTTGCGAGCGAGGCCGGGGTTGTGCAGCCAGACGATACCCGCGGCGAACGGCGGACCGGAGAACAATCGCTCGAGATGCGCGCGGATGCGGGCGGCGATGCGGCGCGAAGACGCGGTCTGTTCCGAGAGGTAACCCAACGCCGGTTCGCAGGCGATCGTCACGGGCGTGTCGCCCAGCGCGGCGCGCAAGCCCGCCAGCCATTCCCGGCCGGGCGCGGATCCACCCACCAGCACGACCTCCGTCACGCGCGGGCGAAGCGCGCGGATCAGGTGCGGCGTGGCCAACTCGATGACTCGGCGCACCCCACCGGGCCGGTAATGACTGTGCACAATGACCAGTCGCAATCGGGGTGTAGTGTGGCAGGGCGGAAGGGTGCGCGCGATGCTTTTTCCGCGCGGCGACCGGATCGGCTTGCTGGCGCAGGTTGCCTGCGGGCATAGTGTGCGCAGCCATGTCGGATTTCTTTCAAACGGGCGCGATCGCCACGCTGCATCGGTTGGGCCAGCCGAATGTCAAGCGGCTCGAGCAGGAATTGACCGAGTTCGCGCGCGAGACGCCGATCGCATTGGTGTTACCGTGTCATGCGCGGGACCTCAACACGCGCGCGTTGCGGTCGATCGCGCGCGAGCTCAAGAACGTGCCGTACCTGCGGCAGATCGTGGTGGGAGTGGACGGGGCCAACCGGGTCGCGTGGAACAAGGCCCGGCGGTTCTTCGCGCAGTTACCCCAGCGACCCGTGCTGTTGTGGAACGACGGACCACGGCTGCAGGAGTTGTTCCGCAAGCTCGATGACGCGGAATTGAGCGCGGGCCCACCGGGCAAGGGACGCAATGTCTGGATGTGTTTCGGTTACGTGCTGGCCAGCGAACAGGCGGGGTTGGTGGCCGTGCACGATTGCGACATTCTGACTTACACGCGCGAGCTGCTGGCCCGGTTATGCTACCCGGTGGCGCACCCGAGTCTGGGCTTCGATTTCTGCAAGGGTTACTATGCGCGGGTGACGGACCGGCTCAACGGGCGCGTGATGCGACTGCTAGTGACGCCCTTGCTGCGCGCCCTCAAGAGCATCCTCGGCCTGCACCCGCACCTGGTGTACATGGACACCTTCCGCTACCCGCTGGCCGGGGAGATGTGCTTGGACGTGGACCTGGTGCGGCGGTTGCGCATCCCGCACGATTGGGCGCTCGAGGTGGGCGTTTTGGCCGAGGTCTTCCGCAACTGCGCGCCGCGGGCCATCTGCCAGTCGGAGTTGTGCGAGAACTACGACCACAAACACCAGGATCTTTCGCCGCGCGACGAAACGCGGGGCTTGAACAAGATGGCGGTGGACATTGCCAAGTCGTTCTATCGCCGGATGGCGGCTGAAGGCATCAAATTGGATGCGGGCTTGTTCGATACGTTGTTGAGCGCGTACATGCGGCAGGCGGAGGATACGCTGCGGTTCTACGCCGCCGACGCGGCCCTCAACGGCCTGAAGTATCCCCGGCACGAAGAGGAGGGCGCCGTGGCGATGTTCGTGCGCAGCATCCGGACCTCCGCCAAGGCCTTCCAGGAAGACCCGCTCTGGTCGCCGCTCATCCCGAACTGGAACCGCGTCGAGTCCGCGCAGCCTAACTTCCTCGAACAACTGCGCGAGGCGGTGCGGTTAGACAACGCCTGAGCGGCGCGGCACGCTTAGACCCCTTCGCCGAAGAGGTTGGCCAGGCGCGCGGCCAGCTTGCGTCGGGCGACGGCGTAGGAGAAGTACTTCAACCCGAGTTGGTAGTTGGTCTCGGCCCAGCACTGCCGGAGGGGTTGGTCTTGGAGGATGGTCTTGGTTTGCTCGACGACCTCTTGGGTGACCAGTTGAGACATCTCGATGGTCTTGAAGCCGAGCGGGTCGATGTCCCGGGCGTAGACAGCGTAAGTGTTGACCACGACGGGTTTGCCGAAGTAGATCGCCTCGAGGAAGGCGTTGCCGAAACCTTCGTAGTGGCTGGGGTAAGTGACCAGGTCGGCGTGTGGGTAGACGTCGGCCAGAGTGTAGACTTTCTGGCCGTGGGCGTTCACGCCGCGCGTCTCGCCTACCCGGTCCGCGATGAAGCGGACGTCCACACGCGCATCTTCAATGCGGTCGCGCAGCATGCGCATATACGCGTTGCCCTCGTCGCCGGCGGGATGCGAGATGACCAGTTTGGCGCGGGGATCGTGGAGGCGCCGGACCAAGTCGATGGCGTGCTCGATGCCTTTGCGGGCAATGACTCGCGTGGGTTGCAGGATGAGCCAATCGTCTGCCTGCAAACCGATCTCCTGGCGGAGGTCGCGGTTGTAGTCGTCTAGCCCGGGCGGCGGCACCTCGAACTCGAGGACGTTGGGGATGATCTGCGAAGGGATGCCGAGGCGGCGGGCCAGTTCCTTTTGCGCCATCGAGTTGATGACCACGTGTTCCATGCCGAAGAGCAGGGGGGGAAACGCGGCTTGGAGATAATCGTTGACGCCATTGAGCGCGAACCGCTCGCGTTCCCACGCGAAGTCGTGATGATGCGCGATGACGGGGAGCGTGGTCTCGGCGATGACCTCGGTCATGGCCAAACCTAAGGGCACATGCATGGGGATGGCCAAGATGTTCTCGGGAATGAGCACCTCGATCCTAAACTTCTCGATAAACCGGTACAGCTCGTCTTTGAGCCGGTCACGCATCCCGTGGATGGACTGCGTGATCGCGCGCGAACGCAGCGCCACGCCGAATAACTGGCTCTGGACCGCCGCCACCTCCGGGTGGTTGAAGTAGGCCAAGGGAGCCAAGTGACTGCTCTCCGGAGGGGTGTCCAGCGAACCCGCCATCCAATAGCACGCATGGTCCATGCTCGAGAGAATCTGCGCCCACTTCCGGGCTTCGAGCGTGACCCCGTCGGTCCCTTGGAACCGGGTCGAAATGAAGCCGATGCGCTTCGGCGAGCCTGTCGTCAGAATGCACGTACTCATGCGGCGAAGATGAAGCCAATCCCGGATCAGGGCAACCCGCTTTGCGACCGGTTCGCCGCCGGGCCTCGGCACCCACCCGCACCCATGCCGTTCCGCTCAATCCAGCGCGGGGCCAAGACGCTCGCCACCCTTCCGGCTCTGCGGCCTGGCCTCGACATTCGCTTGGGCCTCGGGCATCCTCTGCTCCCGTGATGAAACACCTTGCGCTGGGGCAATCGAACTTGACCGCTTCCCGCGTGGGCCTGGGGGCTTGGGTCATGGGAGGCGGCAGCGTCTGGGGCCCGAACCCGGACGATCGCGAGTCCATTCGAGCCATTCACGCCGCGTTGGATGCGGGCGTGAACCTGATCGACACCGCGCCGGTCTACGGCTTTGGACGAAGCGAAGAGGTCGTCGGCAAGGCCATCAAGGGCCGGCGGCGCCAGGTCGTCCTCGCCACCAAGTGCGGCTTGTGGTGGGACGACGAGCGCGGCTCCTTTTTCAAGGAATTTGACGGACGCCCCCTGCGGCGTTGTCTGCGGCCGGAGACGATCCGCCTCGAGGTGGACCGTAGCTTGGCGCGGTTAGGCACTGACCACATTGACCTGTACCAGACGCACGTGCCCGCGGCGGCGCCCGATCTGACCCCAATCGCCGACACCATGGCCTGCCTACTCGAGCTCAAGACCCAAGGCAAAATCCGCGCCATCGGGGTCTCGAATGTGTCGCTGGCTGAGCTGCAGGAGAACTGCGCCTGCGGCCAGGTGGCCAGCAACCAGTTCCGCTACTCGATCCTGTTCCGCGAACCGGAGGAGGACATCCTCCCGTACTGCGCCCAGCGCCGCATCGCCACGCTCACCTACATGTCGCTCGAACAAGGGCTCCTGACCGGCAAGGTCGGCCTCGACCGCGCGTTCGCCTCGGGTGAGTTTCGCAATGATACCGCCTGGAACCCGTGGTTCATCCCCGCCAACCGCAAACGCATTCTGGATCTGTTGGGCGGGTGGAAAGACCTGACCGATAAATACGCCTGCACCTTGGCCCAACTCGTGCTCGCGTGGACCGCCGCTCAACCGGGCGTCACCCATGTTCTGGCCGGTTGCCGCACCCCAGCCCAGGTCCAGGAGAACCTCCAAGCCGCCGCCCTAACGATCGAGGCGCCCGACCTCGAACGGATGCGGCTCGAGGTTATGGCCCTGGGTCCGCCCTTACCCGAATGAGCGCCCGGATTCTTTTCCTGTTGCTGCCAGCCCTGGCTGTCGGCCTCGCGCCCTGGGTGGCGGCCGACGCCGCATTCCGCAGCGCCATCGAGGCGGATTGGACCGCGCAAGAGACGCGCCTGGGCCGGCGACCGGACCAACCCGCCGCCGCGCGGGCGGCCCTCGAGCGAGCCGAACGCTTGCTGGCGAACCTCGAGACGCAGTTCGCAGGCGTGGACTGGGGGGCGGACGCCCAGAAGATCCGCGGGCTGCAGCGGACGCCCGCCGCGATCGAGGCCTCAGGCGCGGACGACTGCCTCGCCTTCTACCGGGAGGTGCGCTGGGCCACCCGCGCCTTGGCGCTGCGCAACCCGCTCTGGGCCGGGCGCCCGTTGGTCTTTCTCAAGCGGCAGCGGTTTGTTTGCCAGATGCTCCACGAGTACCTCGGCTATTTCTACGACTACGGCGACGTGGCTGGCGGGGGCGTGTATGTGCTCGAGCGACCCGGCCAGTCGTTCGCCACTCGAGACCTGATCCAGGGGCGGTTGCCGCGGGGCAATTACACCACCTTGGCCCTGGACTACCACGCCCAGACCGCCTACTTCGCCTTCGCCGAGCGCGCCCCGCAAAAGCCGGAGTTCTACTCGAGCGACCGGCGCGGGTTCCACCTCTACGCGGTCCGCTTGGACGGTGCGGAGCTGCGGCAGTTGACGGACGGGGTCGAGGACGACTTCGATCCTTGCCCATTGCCCGGTGGTGGCTTGGCCTTCATGTCCACCCGCCGAGGTGGGTTCGGCCGCTGCCATAACCCCTGGGAACCGCTTCCCACCTACACGTTGCATCGAATGGATACCGAAGACGGCCCCATCGAGACGCTCTCCTGGCACGAAACCAACGAATGGCACCCGTGGGTGTTAAACGACGGGCGCATCGTCTACACGCGCTGGGACTATGTGGACCGCTCGGCAGCCAACTTCCACGGACTCTGGATCAGCAACCCGGACGGGTCGAACCCGGTCAGTCTGTTTGGCAACTACACCACCCGGATCAATGCCTGCTACCAACCGCGTGCGATTCCCAATTCCCACCGTGTTATGTTCGTGGCCGGCGCGCATCACGCCGATGTGGGTGGGGCGCTGGTCATCGTCGATCCGCGGCGCGTGGCCTACGATGCCGCCACCGCCGAGGATTCGTTCGACGCCGTCGAGGTCCTGACCCCCGAGGTGTGTTTTCCCGAGGCGCCAGGGTGGCCAGACAGTTACTTCCACAGCCCCTGGCCCTTGTCCGAGGACTATTTCCTGGTCGCCTTCAGCTTCGAGCCGTTGCCCGGCATGAGCACCGGTGAGACGCGCGACACCCGTACCGGCCTCTATTACTTCGATCGCTGGGGCAACCTCGAACTGCTCTACCGCGATTCGCACGCGTCGGCGATGTATCCCACGCCGCTGGCGCCACGCCCGCCGCCTCCTCGCCTCCCCAGCACGCTCAATCATGACCTCGGGGACGAGGGGGAGTTCTTGGTCCAGGACGTGCGCAAGAGCCTGCTCCGGTTGCCCGACGAACGCCCACTGCGGGAGTTGCGCGTGTACCAAGTCCTGCCCAAGACGCCCCCCCACGTCGCCAACCAACCGCGCATCGGCTATGCCAACGCCGAAAGCGCGCGCATGCTCCTGGGGAGCGTGCCGATCGAGGCGGACGGCTCGGCCTATTTTCGAGCCCCGGCGCGCAAGCCTCTTTATTTTCAGGTCGTCGACGACGCGGGCCGGGCCGTGCAGAGCATGCGCAGTATCGTTTATTTGCAGCCCGGCGAGAGCCGCGGTTGCGTCGGCTGCCACGAACCCCCGGGCACCACCGTCGCACCCCGCGTTACCCTCGCCTCCCGGCGTCCACCCTCGAGTCTCGATCCGGGCCCAGAGGGCAGTCTACCGTTGAGCTTCCCGCGCCTGGTCCAGCCGGTGTTGGATCGTCATTGTATCGAGTGCCATGACGGCAGCCCGGGACCTGGCCGGAGCGCCTTGCGGCTCACGGGCGAGTCGACGGGCACGTTCAGCCGCGCCTACGACAACCTCAAGCCTTACGTTCGCTGGCACGAGTGGGGCGGCGCCTCGATCAGCCAGATCGCCACCCGACCGGGCCACTGCGGCGCCGATGCCAGCCCGCTCACCCAGATCCTCACCGATCCCACGCACGCCCCGCTCGACCTGCCGCAGAGCGACCGTCGCCGGATCTACCTCTGGCTCGACGCCAACGCGCCCTTCTACGGAACCTACGACTCACAGGCGCAATGGGCGCAACGGAACGGAGCCGCCGTGGCGCCGCCGGCGCTCCAGTAGCGCCGCCTACGCTCGAGTCCCTGAAAGGACCGGGACGCTTTTGATTGCCAGCCAAGCCCCCTTCCTGGTACCCACTTCCCACCATGTTCAATCTCAATCTCATCCCGGACGTACTGGCGCGGTTCTCTCACCCTGCTGGCCGCCGGCAGTCGGTTTGCTCCCTGGCTCGGTTGCTCCTTGCGGTTCTAGTGCTGGCCGGCGTTTCGAGCCTGCGCTCGCAGGCGGCGGAAGCGGAAGAGGCCCCTGGCAAGAGCGCCTGGGAAACCAACCCCGAAGGCTGGACCGACCTGATGCCAGGGACAGACCTTAAAGGCTGGGCGCGCGTGCCGATTCCCCCCACCGCCAAACTGGGGCGGGCACAGTGGCATGTGGACACCGAACGCAAGGTGTTGATTTGCGACGGCGATGGCGGTCACGACATGCTGTTGTGGGAGCAAGTGCTAGGGGACGCGATCTTTCACTTCGAGTTCCGCTACACACGCGTCGAGGGCATGAAGGGCTACAACAGCGGAGCTTACATTCGCAATTCGCCCAATGGGTCGATCTGGCACCAGGCTCAGTTTGGCGATGCCGATGGCGGTTTCCTCTTCGGCGTGACGCCGGTGCCCAACGCCAAGCCCAGGTTCTTCATCCTCAAGAACGAGGTCAAAGAGGGCCGGATCAAGCCGGCCGGCGAATGGAACACGCTCGAACTGACCGCGCGCGGCCCGACGTTGACCCTCTGGGTCAATGGCGCGGTCACGTGCCGATTCGACGCCTGCGGTGCCGATCAAGGGCAGATTGGCGTCGAAGCCGAGGGCTACCGCATCGAGTTTCGCAACCTCAAGCTCAAGGAGTTACGCTAGTTTTCGCAGACTGCTGGGGAGCGGTGGCCGTGGCGCTATCTGTGTCAACTATAACTTACCTGGCAGACAAGACTGAGAATGCGAGTTCCCGCAGACCGCTCGGAAGCGGCGGCCGTGGCCTTGGGCGTTAAGTCTGTCAACTATAAGTTACCTGGCAGACAAACTTAGGGGCGGATGAAGTCCACAAGTCCCGGAGCCGCGGGCGGCGGGATGTTGCCGCTTTGTGACCGGACCTCTCGGTGCCGCGGCACAACCGGCTGCCCCGAATCCTTAGCGAGGCGGAGAGCGAGGCGGAGCGCGGACGGTCACGACCGCCAAGCGGATCAGACGATCCGCGCCCCACAGGGAGCCTGCCGGGTTTCACACGCGATGGCAGCCCTCAAGCACCTCGCTAAGGATTCGGGCCGGCTGACCATGATGCTGGACGTGGAGGGACAACGGTATATGGATATGCCCATGGCCTGCTGGTCAGCGAAGACGGGCCGGGGGCCATTTCTCACGTGTCTGGAGCTGAGAACTTGGGGCGAGGCGAAGGGCTGAGCTGAGTCAACGGGCACAACTTGGGGCGATTGTGGGCGTTCCTCGAAGTAGCCGGCTATGGCGTGAGCCACTACTGTTTGACAAACGAAGACGATCACGCTGCGCACGCTGGTCCGAGCGCCGCCCACACACAGTCAAACGCGTGACGCGGTCTTGTGATCCGTGGTCCGGAGCCAAGGGCAGGGCAGGGGATGGCTGTACGAAAAGCCTTGCGCCTGGCCAAGGCTCTCCGCTATTGAACCAGCCCATGAACATCCTCTTCCTCTCACGGCAAATCCAGAAGCTGGTCGCCGCGGCCGCGGTGTGCGGCGGCGTCATCGCTTCCGCTCTGGCGGGCGAACCGGTGCAGTTATTCAACGGCACAAACCTTCAGAATTGGCATGCGTACCTGGCCAAGCATGGGGTGGTTAAGCGGGAGGTCTGGAGTGTTCAAGATGGGTTGCTGGTGTGCAAAGGCGAGCCTCTGGGGTACCTGTACACCGACCAACAGTTCGAGAGCTTCAAACTGGTGGTCGAGTGGCGGTGGGCGCCGGGCAAGAAACCCGGGAATAACGGCGTGCTTATGCGCATCACCGGCGAGCCCAGGCCGTTGCCCAAGTGTATCGAGGCCCAACTCCAAAGCGGCAGCGCCGGCGATCTGTACGGGTTCCACGGACTGAAGATCGATGGCGATGCCGCCCGCAAGATCGACTCCCAAGGCAGCGCGTTCACCGGCCGGATCCAGGGGGTCAGAAAGATCAGTGGCAACGAGAAGCCGGTCGGCGAGTGGAACCGCTACGAGATCGTCCTGGACGGGCCGAAGCTGACGGTTTGGATCAACGGCGAGAAAGTCAACGAGGCCCACGACTGTGACGTGCTCGCGGGGCCCGTGGGGATTCAGTCCGAAGGCGGCGAGATCCACTTTCGCAAGCTGGAGTTAACACCGTTGCGTTAGCTCTGCGCCCGCTGCGGCCAGAGATAAGACACCACCAAGTCTGCTCGTTCCCACTGCTCAGGTTTGGGGAAGTACATGGCGGTAGCAACCGTCACGCGGGGCACCTGAGGCAGCAGGACGTTCACGTAGGGGTCCATGACCCAAGCGTATTCGTGGGTCTCTTTCTGGTCGAGTTTGTCGATGCCCCAGGTTTAGCGGAAGGCCATCAGGGTGTGGTCGGTGCGCACGTAGAGAGTCTGCCGGTCCAGCGCGGGTGTGGCGCTGACGGGGGCTTGGAGATCGGCCTGGTGCACCATGGTGAACTGGTCGCCACAGCGCACGACGGTGATTTGGCCACTGGCGGAAAGGAGGTACAGATGGCCGTTGGCGATCACCGGCGAGGCCTGGTATTGCCCGGTTGCCCCCAGGCGTTCTCGGTAGATGACCTCGCCGGTGGCGGCGCGCACACAGCTCAGAATCCCGCCGTCGCGGACCAGGTAGAGGCGGCCGGCATGAAAGATGGGAGAGGGGATTTCGGGAATGCCGGTGCGCAGGTTCCAGCGGACGTGGGACTCGGTGATGTCGCCGCGTCCACCCGGCTCGATGGCCATCAAGTTGGGGCGGCCCTGGCCCACCGTCATATCGGCCGTGAACTCTTCCCGGGTCCAGAATCCGTCCCGGTTCTTGTCCCGCCAGGCGAACAGTTCCAGTTGGCGCGCTTGACGCCGATCCGGCTCCGCAGGCAGCGGCATGCCGAAGCCTGGATGCCCGAGCGGCAGTTCGGGGCGGAACGGCAAGGTGAAGTGCTGGGTGATTTCGTCGCGGCCGATTCTGCCATCGCCGTCGCGGTCGAATTGCAGCATGGCGGTCCAGAACGGTTCTGGATCCAGTTGGGCGTCGCCCCGGCCGCCCTGCATCGAGACTGACACGTAGAGGTGGCCGTCACCGGCGACGGGGACCGCGATGGGTTCGCGCGCGAAGCCGTTGACGTACCAGCGTTCCTGGCCTGTGGCGGGATCGTAGCCGTAGAGCCGCCCGTTGCCGAGCACGACCAGGTCCGCGCCCTGGTCGTGTGGCCAGATCATGGGTGTGGACCAAGCGCTGCGCTGATAGGGACGGGGCGTTTCCCAGACGGTAGCGCCTGTGGCGCAATCGAGCGCGACGACTCGCGATCGGCTCAGTCGGCTCTCGGCCAGGTTCGCCTCGTCGTCAAGCACCAGGATGAGGCGGTTCTGGTGGATGACAGGCGAGGTCGCGGTGCCGTACAAGCTGGCGGGAGTGGGGAGGGGTCGCTGCCAGCGTTCGCGCCCTTGGTGGTCGTAGCAGAGCAGGCCGAAGGAGCCGAAGTAGACGTAGAGCGAATCGGCATCCACGCAGGGGGTCGAAGCCGCCACGCTGTTGGCGGTGTGGACGCGCTCGAGTTCGACGGCTGGGGCGGACTGCTGCCACAGCAATCCTCCGGAGGCGGCGTCGATGGCCAGTGTGACCAGGCGGGTACCCTCGAGCCCGGTCAGGAAGACCCGGCCTCCCCAGAGAATGGGTGACGACTTACCCGTCGGGACCGCGGTTTGCCAGGTGGCTCGTTCCAGGACGATGGTGAGTGGCGGTCTGGCGGTCGGGACGATCCCGGACCCGTTGGGGCCGCGGAACTGGCTCCAACCCTCGCGGTCCGCCTGGACGATCATGCTGCAAGCCAACAGCGCCAGGCTCATGAGGAGCCTCCATCCGGTTTGGCGCGCGCATAGGGGCCGTGAACCGGTAGGGCGCGACCGCTGGGCGCGCCGAACGAGGCGGGTCACCGGGCTCGAGCGGCCGGCCCGGCGGTCCGGCCCTACCTGGCGGTTGATGAGGAGCCTCCATCCGGTTTGGCGCGCGCATAGGGGCCATGAACCGGCAGGGCGCGACCGCTGGGCGCGCCGAACGAGGCGGGTCACCGGGCTCGAGCGGCCGGCCCGGCGGTCCGGCCCTACCTGGCGGTTGATGAGGAGCCTCCATCCGGTTTGGCGCGCGCATAGGGGCCATGAACCGGCAGGGCGCGACCGCTGGGCGCGTTGAACAAGACGGGTCACCGGGCTCGAGCGGCCGGCCCGGCGGTCCGGCCCTACCTGGCGGTTCATGAGGAGCCACCATCCGGTTTGGCGCGCGCATAGGGGCCATGAACCGGCAGGGCGCGACCGCTGGGCGCGCCGAACGAGGCGGGTCACCGGGCTCGAGCGGCCGGCCCGGCGGTCCGGCCCTACCTGGCGGTTCATGAGGAGCCTCCATCCGGTTTGGCGCGCGCATAGGGGCCGTGAACCGGTAGGGCGCGACCGCTGGGCGCGCCGAACGAGGCGGGTCACCGGGCTCGAGCGGCCGGCCCGGCGGTCCGGCCCTACCT
>Ga0194125_10006964_pt1 | contig 16488 bp, 17 predicted proteins | sample TA2KigC250mmetaG_FD_148626 | JGI IMG/M metagenome (GOLD analysis project Ga0194125, IMG submission 148626) | Freshwater microbial communities from Lake Tanganyika, Tanzania - TA2015034 Kigoma Deep Cast 250m | ecosystem: Environmental > Aquatic > Freshwater > Lake | place: Tanzania: Lake... | reverse complement strand
TCAGTTATGGGAATTTTTATCCCCCTTTGGCAAAGGGGGATAAAGGGGGATTTTAAAATTATGTTGATAAAATCTCCCCTCCCCCCTCTTTTCCAAAGAGGGGTATTAGGGTCCATTTGTATTACTATGAAGAGTCCTTTTGTATTGACAAAGAGTGGATATCCATCATATACATAAAAATATTGAGGAAGAGGAGGGGTCGATGTCAGAGACGAAGAGTTATGAAGTGATTATCATTGGAGGAGGACCAGCGGGTTTGACAGCAGGTCTTTATGCATCAAGAGCGAGGCTCCATACCCTTATGATCGAGAGCGCTCTTTTTGGTGGCCAGATGACCACAACCGAGATGATTGAAAACTATCCTGGCTTTCCCCAGGGGGTCGCTGGTGAAGCACTGGGTCATTTAATGGAGAAGCAGGCAAGACGATTCGGAATGGAGACCGTTAAAGAGGAAGTGACAGAGGTGAGTTTGGAAGGGAATTTGAAAAAGGTACAGATCGGTAGAGGGAATTATTTTTGTGAAGCTCTCATCATTTGCACGGGTACGGAATATCGGAGGCTGGGGGTTTCGGGGGAAAAAGAATTTATAGGGAAGGGGGTTTCCTACTGTGCAACCTGTGATGGAGCTTTTTTCAAGGATAGTCGAATTATTGTCGTGGGAGGAGGAGACTCTGCGCTAACGGAAGCGCTCTTTCTGACGAAGTTTGTTAGAGAGTTGACCATTATCCATAGAAGGGACGCACTCCGCGGAACAAAAATTTATCAGGAAAGGGCCTTTGCCAATCCAAAAATTAAGTTTCTCTGGAATTCTGTGGTTCAGGAGATCAAAGGAGACACAGTGGTTAAGTCTGTCGTCGTAAAGGATGTGAAGACAGGAGAAACAAAAGAATTGGATACAGATGGAGCCTTTCTTTTTATAGGGCTTGCCCCTCGAACCCAATTTTTAAAGGGTCTCGTTCAACTGGATGAAGCCGGATATATTATCACGAACGAGGAATGCCAGACTTCGGTCAGAGGGATCTTTGCCGCAGGAGATTGCAGAAAGAAATTATTGCATCAGATTGCAACCGCAGTCGGAGATGGAGCAACGGCTGCCTTTGCCGCTGAGAAATATTTAGAGGAGAAGAGGGGGTCACCTAAATAAGAATTCAAAATTCAAAATTTAAAATTCAAAATTCAAAATTTAAAATTCAAAATTCAAAACCTGGGATACTATTTCTTTTCTGCTTTGGGATGATAGTCATCCCCATGTTTTCTATAGGCCAGGAGATTCACAAGGAGGGATGGCCTATTCCCGATTTAAGAGGTCTCGTTCCATACTCTATTACCATTAAGAAAGTTGATGGGGTAGAGAAGATCGTAGAGAGATTTTATACCCCCAGTGGAGGGCACGTTGCCAGGATAAGTGGAAATGGGAAAGTCTTTGGTTATGCAGTGGATACCGATCAAGAACCTCCCATTGATTACCTTATCCTTGATCCAGATGGCTCTGGAAAATTCACACAAAAATTTTCATCCGAGGATTCTTACCATATCCCTGAATGGGTTTCCCATTGAGGAAACCACAATGGATAATGAACAACAACAATTGGCTATTGACCATTGACTAATTTTCTTCTTACTTATTGATAATTTTTCTCAATCAATCTCTTTCCCTATTAAAAAAAGATGGTTTCTTTTTAACTTGAAGACTTTATTTTTCATATCTCCCTTTTTGTGTTAGTATTATTTAAGAAAGATTTGAGATGGGCGATAAGGAACTTGTATCGAAGATGATGTCTCGGAGGGGAGGAGGTGATAGAAGATGAGAGAGAATGTGGAAAAGGCTCTGGAGAAGATTCGACCTGCCCTACGGGCAGATGGAGGGGATATTGAATTGATCGATGTAGTGGATGGAGTCGTTAAGGTCAGATTGACCGGCGCCTGCGGGGGTTGTCCGATGTCACAGATGACCCTGAAGATGGGAGTGGAGAAGGTTCTTAAGCAACAAGTCCCAGAGGTCAAGACTGTTGAGACCGTGTAGGGGATAGGGGGGTTGTTTGGTGACAACCCCCCGAAGGGTGGATAGTGGAATACCTGCATCTGACAACTCAAGCCATTGAGATTTTAAAAAAGCGATATTTAAAAAAAGATGCCCAGGGCAGGGTTACGGAGTCTCCAGAGGAGATGTTCTGGCGCGTCGCCCAAAATATCGCTGAGGCTGAACGTTTCTATGGAAATCGAACCTCTCCAGAAGAAGTCTCTGAAAACTTCTTTCGAATGATGGCCTCCTTAGACTTTCTTCCCAACTCTCCCTGCCTGATGAATGCTGGGAGAGAACTTCAACAGTTAGCTGCCTGCTTTGTTCTCCCTATCGAAGACTCACTCGATTCAATCTTTGAAACTGTAAAACAGACCGCCCTCATCCATCAGAGCGGAGGAGGGACAGGCTTTGCCTTCAGCCGTTTGAGACCGAAAGACGACAGTGTTCAGTCGACAGGGGGAGTGGCAAGCGGTCCTGTTTCATTTATGAGAGTATTCAATATGGCGACGGAGGTGATCAAACAGGGAGGGACGAGAAGGGGTGCAAACATGGGAGTATTGAAGGTCGATCACCCCGATATCATGGAATTCATCGCTATCAAACAGAATCCAAATGAGATGGAGAATTTTAATTTATCCGTCGGGATTACAAAAGCCTTTATGGAGGCTGTCGAGAAAGATGGTGAATATAGTTTGATCAACCCGAGGACGAAGAAGGAAGTCAAGCGACTGAGGGCAAGAGAAGTATTGGAGGCGATGGTTACTTCGGCCTGGGAAAGTGGCGACCCAGGGGTCCTTTTTTTAGATCGGATCAACGGGGCAAACCCTACTCCTGATCTCGGAGAGATTGAGAGTACCAATCCATGCGGTGAAGTCCCCCTCCTTCCTTATGAACCCTGTGTCTTGGGATCGATCAATCTTCTTCATATGCTAAGAAAGAGGAATGGAGGCTGGGAAACCGATTTTGAGAAGATAAAGAGGACTGTCAGGGAGGCGGTCCACTTTTTAGATAATGTCATTGATATGAATAAGTATCCCATGCCCCAAATCGGTCAGATGGCAAAGGGGAATCGAAAGATCGGATTAGGAATAATGGGGTTAGCTCACTACTTCATCCGATTGGGCATTCCTTATAATTCTCCGAAGGCGTTAGAAGTGGCAAAAGGGCTCATGAGTTTTATTCAATATCAAGCCAAGCAGCAGTCGATGGAGTTAGCAGAGCAAAGAGGGGTTTTCCCAAATTTCAAGGGTTCTCTCTATGACAGACCAGGGGGGATGAGGTTGAGAAATGCAACTCTCACTACGGTTGCTCCCACAGGGACACTGAGTTTGTTAGCCAATTGTTCAAACGGCATCGAACCCCTTTTTGCCCTCCAATATATACGAAGGGCGTTAGAAGATATGGAAATTCAAATTACCGATCCTTTATTTATCGAGTTGGGAGAACAAGAGGGATTTTTGACCCAAGAATTGTTGCGTTCTCTTGGCGAAGGGTTGAAAATCCAAGACCTTCCTCAGATTCCCGAGATGGTGAAAAAACTTTTTGTCACCACCTTTGAAATTCCTCCGATCTGGCATATAAAAATTCAATCTGCTTTTCAAGAGTATACGGATAACGCTGTATCCAAAACGATCAACTTTCCCCAAGACGCAACCAAAGAGGAGGTGAGGGAAGCCTTTTTAATGGCCTATCAAGAAAGGTGCAAAGGCATTACCGTCTATCGAAGTGGGAGCAGATCGAAACAGGTTTTAGCATGCGGGACAAAACAAGTCTGTTAACCAGTTTATAGCATGGAGCGAGGAGCATGGGATTCAGGATCTCCACGTCTCCTTTTCCAATTTTTTTAGTTCATCCGCTCTCAACTCTCGCCTTGAGACTTTCCCTACCTTGGTTTTAGGTAACATATCCCGAAATTCTATGTATTCAGGGGTTTTATACGTGGCAAGCCTCTCCCGACACCATCTCATCAGGTCGTATCCACTCACGCCTTTAACATCCTCCTTGAGTACGACGAATGCTTTGATTCTCTCTCCGAGCCTCGCATCGGGTACACCAATGACACAAGAAGCTACAACTGCAGGATGCTCCTGCAACACAGTCTCTATTTCTGAAGCAGCCACCCGATAACCTTTGTGTTTTATCATATCTGCCGATCTATCCAGAAAGAAAAGCCAACCATCTTTGTCTATACGTATGATATCACCTGTACGGTACCAAAGCCTGCCTTCCATGTGGACAAAACACTTCGCCGTCTCATCAGGCTTGTTCCAATATGCCGTCACCATATGCTCTGAAGAGACCAATAGTTCTCCTGCTTCGCCTGGGGGGACAGGCTCTAATGTTTCAGGGTTTACCAGCTTTACTTTTTTGACAGGCATTATTCTACCAGCACTTCCTTCTGGATATTTTTCATTCATAAACGTCAAAGCTACAGCAGCACCTGTTTCTGTGGCTCCATAACCTGGGCATATAGAGATCCCAAACTTCTTAAACCATCGATCGTTTATTTCCAGGGGTAAAACATCACCTGCACAGAAGCAGTATTTGAGCGACCTCAGATCATAATAATCAATCCTGTCATGCTCTAAGATATTGCGATAAAAGGTGGGGACACCAAAGATGCTTTTTATTTTGTATCTTTGAATATGATCAAATGCACCATCTAAATTCATCCTGGCCAACAAGATTATTGTGTCGCCTGAAAGGAGTGCACCCAGCATGACCACTCCGCCAAGAACGTGGAAAAGCGGTGCCGATTGAAGAGCGATATCCTCACATTTAGGGATCTCGGACTCACTCATTCTTCTCTGCCAAGGTATAGCTTGTTTCAATAAAATAGCATGCGACAATGGTACACCTTTGGGTAGCCCAAGGGTCCCACCCGTATAATACATCTGGCATATTGATTCTCCTTTACTCTTTATGGGAGGCTCAGGCGAGGAATTTTTTTTAAGAAGCGACTTGAAAGTTAGAATGTTCTTCCCCCGGCTGAACTTACCCCCAGGGATTCTGTTAAAAGCCTTTCCGATCAACCTTTTCCACCCGGGCAAGAGCTCAACCATGGTTGTGACAATCACTCTCTTTAAACCAGTTTCCGGGAGAACTTCAGCTACATAACCAAAGTTGGTGTCCAAGCAGAAGATGGTTTCTGCCCCACTATCGTTTGCAATATATTTAAGATCACGAGGGGTATAAATTGGAGTAATGGGGACAGGGACGCTACCCAACTTTTGCAGTGCCAACCAGGCAATAATCCATTGCGGAAGGTTCGTTAGATAAATGATGACTTTATCCCCCTCACCGAGCCCAAAGAGGCGAAGGGAGGTAGCCGTTCTTTCAGCTAATTCTTTCAACTCAGAATAAGTCCATTTGCTGCCCAAATAGACTAAAGCTCTTTTCTTCGGAAACCTTTCCGTAACCTCCTCGAAAGCCTCCCATATATTTTCTGCGGCTATCTCAACCTGCATCCGCAAACCCCTCTACTAAACTCCAAAATATGCTGCCCTTACTTCAGGATTATCTATTAACTCAGGCCCTGTACCGCTAAGCACAGGAATGCCATTCTCTATTACCCATCCCCGAGAGATGATGGGTAATAGGGGCCGGGCAAATTGTTCTGTTATTAATACGGTCACCCCTCCGTCACGGATTCGCCTTATTGCTTTCACCAGGTTAACCTGCAAGGCTGGGCTTAGACCAAGCAGAGGTTCATCCAGAAGCAGCAACCGGGGCCTCGCCATTAAAGCCATTCCAATGATTAGCATTTGCTGTTCCCCACCGCTCAACAGACCAGCACTCCTCTTCCTCAGATCCTTCAATGGTGGAAAAACCTGAAAGACTAAATCCATGGTCTCCTCCATCTCGGACGATCTACGAAGATGGGAACCGATCTTCAAATTCTCAAGGACATCACTGTCGGGGAAGATAGGGTGTCTCTCCCTGGCAAGGACAATGCCCTTCTCCACCCTATGCCTGGGTTTCATGCCAATAATGTTTTCACCGTCATAGATGATCTCACCCACGATTGTGATCCTTTCACCGCCCCTCCTCGCCTCTTTCACCTTTAAATCGAGGATGAGACCGGAAATGGTGTCCATCAAGGTGCTCTTTCCAGCACTATTGGACCCTAAAACCCCTACAATCTCGCCTTCCAGAACCTCAAAACTGAGGTTATTCAGGGCGAGAGCATTCTCATAAAATACCATCAGATTTTTAACTTCAAGCATCGCGGTCATCTTACTCCAACTCGACCTCGCTCCCAAGGTATGCCTTCTTTACCTCCTCACCCTCCATCACCTCTCGTGCATTCCCCTCGGCGATCTTTCGACCAAAATTTAGCACAATTACCCGGTCAACTACTCGGAAGAGTTCTCTCAGTCTGTGTTCGATCATAACAACTGTCTTCCCCTCTTCTCTTAACCTTTCGATGATGGGTAAAGTGCTGGCAACCTCAGACATGCTCATACCGGAGAAGAGCTCGTCGAGTATAAGAAGGTCTGGCCGCATGGCCATGCAGCGTGCAAGCTCCATACGTTTCAGGTATCCATGGGGGAGAGTGCCAGCCATCTTGTAGGGGACAAAGGAATCCCTTTCAAATCCCACATCTTCTAAAAGATCAATGGCTACCTCATCCCTTTCCCCATATTTCCCTCCTCTCACCTGTTTCATCACCCTGGGGGAACGTAGGGGTATAATGAGGTTCTTGAAAGCAGGAAGATGGTAAAAAGGCCGGACCATTTGGAAAGAACGGACAATGCCAAGATTAGCGATGGAGTAAGGCATCAACCCGGTGATATCCCTACCCCTATAAAAGACCTTCCCTGAATCGGGTTTTGTAAAATTGGTGATGAGATTGACTAAAGTCGTTTTCCCCGAGCCATTTGGTCCAATAATTCCCAGAGACTCCCCCTGACGAAGCCCAAAGCTAACATTGTCTACAGCCACCACGCCGCCAAACCTTTTGCTTAAGCCATTAACATAGAGAAAGAAAGGTTCTTTCATCACTCTATTCAATCCTTACCAATCTCTCAAATTGGTGATACCTTCTCTGTATATAGTGAAAGATTCCTTCTGGCAATCCGACAACGAATATGACCAGCATGAAGCAATAGAAAACGATCCTTAATGTTCCAAAGGCACGTAGAGCTTCTGAAATGGGCACCAAAATGAAGGCGCCCAAAGTTGTGCCAGCGAAAGTACCGATGCCACCAACCACTGCACTGGCAAGAGGAAGAAGGGAGAGATCCAAAGCAAAAGAAGGCATGCCTACAAATCTATAGACATGGGTCATCATCGCACCAGCAAATGCCCCTGCAATACTCCCCAATAAAAGGGCCTCGGCTTTGTACCGATAAATATTAGCACCGCTGCTCATAACTGCACGATCATTATCCCTTATCCCCTGGAAAACCAACCCATAGTCAGTATTAACCACCCTCCGGAAACCGAAAAGGAAAAGGAGAAGGAACCCGATAGCTAAATACACCTCAACCCATCGATTTGGAAATGGGCTTAAGCCACTTAAACCCTCGATGCCTCCAAAGATTCCGGTAGCCTCAACGATTCGAATAAAGATTAATGGCAGGATGAGGGTGATCATCGAAAAGTATATCCCTCTTAATCTCAATGCTGGTAAAAGCAGAAAGGTGCTGATGAGGCCTCCGATTAAAGTGGCAAGGGGTATGGTAATGAAAATGGGCCATTTAAAGTAATGGTTAAGAACACCGGTTGTATAAGCCCCCAAACCATAGAATAAGGCTTGTCCCAGGGAGACCATCCCTGCCGATGCAATCAAATCCCAGCTTAAAGCGAGCAGGGCAATGATGCAGGAAAGAAGCATTACCTTTGTCCAATAGATATTCAATATGAGTGGAAGTATGAGAAAGGCGACAACAGGCAAGACCCGTGGCAGGAGGAGATAAAGTATTTCTCTGTAGGAAGCAAGGGCAAAGATATCGTCTGCCCTCGTTTTGATTCCTCGATCCAGTCTTTCTTTCCGGTAACCTACCACTCCCTTTTCTGGCATCCTAAACCCGTATCGTTCACACCCTTTCCTCGAGTTCTTTAGACTTCCCAAACAAACCAGACGGTTTTATCAAGAGGACTATCATTATCGCTGCCAAAGCCACAACCATAATCAAATGAGGAGAGAGATATGTTGCCGTAATTACCTGGGCATACCCAAGGATGAAACTTGCCACTATAATACCAGGAATACTTTCCAAACCTCCAATGATTCCAACTGCCAGAGCAAAAATCAACACATTCGTCCCTTCTTCTACCATAATGATCGATAACGGCATAAGTGTCACTGCTGCCACTGCCCCAATGGCAGAACCAAAAGCCAGACTAAGCATTGCTGTCCAGTCAGACTCTACACCGAAAGAAAGCGCGGTACGCTCGTTCTGAGCTATTGCCCTAAAACTTCGACCAAGCTTTGTGTAGCGGGTAAAAAGATAGATAAAGATAACTAGACCTAACCCAGTGCCTATTACTATCAGGCGCTGGTAGTCTATTACTACTTCCATTATTTCGACATCACCATCCGCAAAGCGGGGGAGTTTATAACCATAGCCGGTAAGCCCTGACCACCGAAGGAGTTCTAAAATTCCCCACCCCAATGCAAACGTGGCAATAACCTCAGATAGTACCTGACCTCTCACGCGGAGTAGCACAAGCCAGTATACAAGTGCACCAAGGATTGCTGTGGTCAGGATAGAAATTAATATAGCCACGAAATAAGGCAAACCTGCAGCATTAAGGAGTTGCCAGGTTATATAAGCACTGAAAATATACAGACCACTATAAGCGAAGTTGGCGATTCCACTGACGCCAAAGGTAAAACTCAAACCGATGGCGATGAGGGCCAATGTTAAGCTACTTATGAGCCCGTATATCAATACCGACATGGTTATGCCTTAGAGAAGGGCTAAGGGATGCTGTCTTGACAATTGTCCCTTTTAATAGCCTATTTCTTCCACCAGGGAGGAAGTTGAATTTTCCCTTCGGCTATTGACTCGGGATATACTACGACCCTTTTCCCCGGTTTTTGCCATTGAACGTTGACAAGCATTGCCGTCTCTTTAGGATTCGTCCCGAAAGGAACCTGATGATCTTTTCCAAACCTTATTCTTCCAATGACACCTTCTCTATCTGTAGCTTCAATGGCAGTAACAAGCTTATCTGGATCTAGCGTCCCAGCCCGCTCAATGGCATCTTTCAAGACATAAACGGCATCGTATGCCGGGCCCTGACCATGAGATCCACCTAAGGGTTTCCCCGTCCTTTTCTTAAACTTTTCGTGGAATTCTATAGACTTCGGGATTGCCTTAATCGGTACAATTCCTGCCTCAAGTGTATTGATCACTCCCTCTACTTTACCTTTATATAATCCCCATATATCCTCGCCACCAAGAGGGGGTAAAATGCCTGTAAGCATGGCGGGTATCTTCATCGCACGCCACTGATCAGCCATGATTGCAGCTTCAGGCCTGCTGCATACGAAGGTAATCACCTGGGCACCTGTAGATTTCACCTTGGAAAGTGGAACAGAGAAGTCAGAAATCCCCTTGGGAAAAGTCTCGTGCATGGTAACCTGCCAGCCATTTTCTTTATACCATTTCTCTGAAGCACCCCCGATAGCTTTCGCCCACAAGGCCTCCTCAGTTAAAATGTAACTTTTTTTAAACCCAAATTGCTTCCCAATAAGTTCCAAACCCTTGACGTAGCCCCCGACAAAATAAATAGAATTATAACAGAGGCGGAAATTATACTTGTAATCATTGTACTTTTCGAGGATTTTTTCTTGGAACTTTGGGCTCATAGAGATCGTGTGTAGGTTTGGTATCTTATACTTAGTAGTGATGTCCATACCTGCCAGTGTGGCCTCAGAGGAATAAAAGGACACAACGATAGCGTGGGGTTTATGTTCCAAGATGAGCTTTTCATAGGCCATGAGTGCCTCACTGACAGCCATCCCGGGTTCTCCATCCCTTGTATCGATTGAGACAACCTTAAAGGGACGTTTGACTCCAGCTACGTTCACACCTCCTGCTGCATTTACCTCCTCCACAGCCATTTCCACAGCATCTTTGGATTGTTGCGGTTCTATGATCACCATAGAGCTTGGCAACCCAAGAATAATCGGCTCAGCTGCTAATGCGGGCCGATTCGCATAGACCCCTAATATGAGGCTAACCAAGATGACTACGATTGAAACTGTCCATATTTTTATTCTCATGATTCACCCTCCCTCTTTGTTTTTTGGGGGAAATTTTAGCATAAAGATTAAATAAAGTCAATAAATAAATTTGACCCTTTCCAATTTATTATTTTAATATATAATCAAATTCGATTTTAGTTGATAGCGAAGTTTTTCGAAAGAGGAAATGAATTATTAGTCGTCTTAAAATAGTAACGACATCGATTTGTAAAACCCCTCCTGGCCTCCCCTGCCTACCGCCTGCCTGCCGGCGGGCAGGGCAGGCAGGCTTGTCCTAAGGGAGGAATAACCCCTCTTTGGTAAAGAGGGGCGAGGGGAGATTTTCCAATGCTATGTCAATTTAATTTTGAGATACTTAATAAATGGAGTAAAGAATTCATACCGAGAAAACGGGCAGATTCGATTTAAAGACTGATAACACTTGAGGGAGGATTGCTGATGGACTTAGGAATTAAAGATAAGGTTGTTCTGGTTACTGGTGGCGCTAGGGGTTTAGGAAGGGTAGATGCCCTTCAATTTGCTGCTGAGGGATGTCGGGTAGCTCTTTGTGACCTTGATTTAGAAGGAGCAAAGAAGGTGGCTGCCGAGATCGAAAAGGCGGGTGGATTGGCACGGGCATACCCCTGTGATATTTCAAAGATAGACCAGGTAAAGCGAATGGTTGAGGATATTCAAGCCATTTGGAAACCGGTGGACATTCTGATTAACAATGCTGCTTTGCTTGATAACATCCAGATAATGGAGAAGATGGAAGATGCGATGTGGGCCCGAGACATGAATGTCAACCTGACAGGCACTTACAACGTTACCAAGGTCTGTTACGGGGGAATGAGGGAGCAGAATTGGGGACGTATTATCACCATGTCCTCTGTGGCTGGGGTTATGGGGGGATATGGCCAGACAAGCTATGCAGCCACCAAGGGTGGGATTTTGGCATTTATGAGATCTGTTGCCCTGGAGGGGGGACGATTCAACATCACTGCCAATAGCGTGGTTGCGGGCGTGGTCCGAACTGAAGGTTACGAATATGTGAATCCCAAGATGAGGGAGCGTATTGAAAGACGCACAGTCTTAGGACGTGCAGCTCAACCGGATGAGATTGTCGCTGCCATCTTGTTCTTAGCCTCAGAAGGGGCTCGCTACATTACTGGAAGCGAAGTCTATGTCACTGGGGGAATCCATCTATTTACCTTCTAATCGAACAATTGGGAGGTTTTTCTCTTCCCGTTAATAATAGAATTCAATTCATTAATCTGAAAACTCCATCCTGTGCCTGCTGCAGGCAGGGACGGGGATGAAAGATGTGTCTGACGAAGGCAGAACAATGCAGGCGAGATGTTGAAACAAGCATGACATCTTTCCCTTTTCTACCAATTATGACACAGTCTCATTGAGGGGAAAAAGGAAACGTACTTATGTTTACGGCTTCGGATTTGAGGAAAGGTCTGAAAATTATTATTGACAATGAGCCCTATATTGTCACGGCTTTCGAATTCTCTAAACCCGGCAAGGGACAAGCCCTTTACCGCACCAAACTCCGTAATATGATAACTGGACTTACGATCGACAGAACGTACCGTGAGGGAGATACCTTTGAACCCGCTTCATTAGAGGAGCGAGCCATGCAATATCTTTATAAAGAAGGGGATCATTACTACTTCATGGACAATCAAACCTTTGAACAGATCGTTGTCAGCGAGGAGACGTTGGGGGAGGCCAAAAATTTTCTCATCGAAAATTTAAATGTCACGGTATTAATGTTCAAAGAGAAGGCCATCGGCGTTGATCTCCCAAATTTTGTCAATCTCAGGGTGATTAAAACAGAAACTTGGGTGAAAGGGGATACATCGAGAGCCGATTATAAGCCGGCCAAAGTAGAGACCGGCTATGTGCTTCGTGTCCCCCCTTTCATCGAGGAGGGTGAGGTGATCACCGTTGATACCCGCACAGGTGACTATTCAACCAGAGTCAAAGGGTAAGTCCGTGCTGGAGAAACGGTTGAAAGCCACACGTAAGAATGCCCTTCGGAAAAGAACAGAGATCCTACAGGGCATCCGGAAATTTTTTATCGATAGGGGTTATCTGGAAGTAGAAACCCCTCATCGGATTCCAGCCCCTGCTCCAGAATCCTATATCGATGCTGTCCCTTCTGGTGAATGGTTTCTACACACTTCTCCTGAACTTTGTATGAAGCGCATGCTCTCTTCGGGATATGAAAAGATCTTTCAAATCTGCCGGTGCTGGAGAGAAGGAGAACGAGGAAGACAACATCTCCCTGAGTTTACCCTTTTGGAATGGTATCGTTCTAACAGCGATTACAGGGATCTGATGGAGGAGTGCGAGGGATTGATTCAAACCGTGGCCGATGAGATCGGTTTAGGACAAAAAATTATTTATCTCGATCATGAGATTTTTCTTTCGTCACCTTGGGAGAGGATTTCTGTTGAGGAGGCGTTAAAATGTTATGCCCAAACTTCTATGAAAGAAGCCCTGGAGCAAAACCTTTTCGATGAGATGATGGTTCAGAGAATTGAGCCGAGATTGGGGATAAAGAAACCGACTTTTATTTATGATTATCCAGCGGAGCGGAGGGCCATGGCCTCTCTAAAGAAAGAAGACCAAAGCTTGGCAGAACGTTTTGAACTTTATATAGGAGGTCTGGAGCTGGCAAACGGTTTCTCCGAATTGATCGACCCAGAAGAGCAAAGGAGATGCTTTCAATTGGAGAATGTCACCCGTCAATCTAATGATAAGCCCACTTATCCTTTGCCGAATAAATTTTTAACTGTACTTGAAAATATGCCTCCTTCAGCAGGAATTGCTCTTGGAGTTGATCGACTGACAATGGTTTTTTTGAATGCCAAAACGATTGATGAGGTAGTGGCTTTTACTCCTGAAGAACTTTAAAAAGGAGTGGGTTTTCAAGTCTTTCTCTTCTCTTTGAGGATTTTCAGAATTTTAAGATCTTCGAGATCCTTTGGCCTCCCAGCAGCTTCCTTCATAATAATAAGGTTATCTAAAGAGGCATAGTAAACCTTTTCATTTCCAAAAGTCCCAGAGATCCGATTTTCCCATACTTGATCGAACGTGATTCCAGCAACAAAAGGATGAATATCTGTCTCTACCAGATACTGCCTAATGAGTACTTTCCTGGTCAATAAGTCTTCAAGGGTAATCTCACTCGTGTCATAACCAAAATCACGGAGAGCATCGAGCACACGGCTCGCATTTCGGGGTTCAGGACGGATGAAAAGATCGATATCGAGGGTCGCTCTTGCATAGCCATGGATGGGAAAAGCGGTTGCTCCAATGATGACGAAATCGACGTTATGTGCGTTTAATGATCTCAAAAGATCTTCGATGTCCATGATCGATCATTTGCTTTAACATTTCTTTTGACTTTTCTCTCATCATTTTAAGGCGCTCTTCAAACGTCAATGAGGAGAGGTAGTCGAGTTCAAACTCAAGTTCCTTTTCCTCATTGTCTGCAGACAATTTAAGAATCCGTGGTTTCTTTGTCATCATTTAAATTCTATCAATTTATATGATAAGTGGTAATACCTCAATAAAGCGTGCGAATTTAGTTATCCGGCAGGGATGTCGGAGAAAATCTTATAGCCTGCCTGCGGTAGGCAGTCGGTAACCTTAATTTGCCCCTCAAACCAAGGAAAAGATGAACTAAATCCTACCATATTTTTTAATAAGCCGAGCAAAAACACCCACCTACTCTATATTATCCTGATATTCAACTACCTCACCAAGATAATTTCGTAAAAATAGAATTTTCCCCTCCCTCTTCACATCGTCAGGTAAAATCGGCACCTTCCCTTTTCCTCCAGGGAGGTCAATGACATAATAGGGAGTCGCCATGCCTGAGGTGTGACCGCGTAATCCAGCCATAATTTTCAACCCTTGCTCTACAGAAGTCCGAAAATGGCCTGTTCCATGCACAAGGTCCATTTGATGAAGGTAGTAAGGACGAACCCTTATAGTTAGAAGCTTTTGCATCAATTGCTTCATCACCTCTGGGTCATTGTTTACCCCTTTGAGCAGAACGGTCTGGTTTCCAAGAGGGATACCCGCATCAGCTAATAATGCGCAGGCCCTGGTCGATTGAGGTGTAATTTCTAATGGGTGGTTGAAGTGGGTATTCACATAGAGGGGGTGATAACGTTTCAGCATTCGGCAGAGGCGAGAAGTAATCCGCTCTGGTAGCGTTACAGGTGTTCGGCTACCAATTCTGATCATTTCAATATGTGGAATCTTGCGCAGCCTTATGAGAATCTTCTCCAATTCATCATCGAAGAGCAATAGAGGGTCACCACCGGAGAGGATCACATCTCGAATTGCCGGTCTTTTTTCAATGTATTCAAAAGAAGCCTCGATAGATTCATTAGCATTGGACATATTCTGATCCCTAATCAAGTTTTTCCTCATACAGAATCGACAAAAGGTTGGACAGGCTGAGGAAATAAGCATCACGACACGATCAGGGTAACGGTGAATTAGTCCAGGAACTGGGGTAAAGCCCTTTTCATTAAGAGGATCGTTGGGAAGGTTATCGTCTTCCAATTCGCGTCTGTCAGGCACGCACTGCCGCCATATAGGATCATCTACTTCCTGTATTAGGTTTAAATAATAACGAGTGATCCGCATTGGATAACGTTTGATAACGGGTTGCAGTAGGGTGACATCAATACGCAAGCGATCAGGCAATTCTTCGAAACTGGTTATGCTCTCTTCAAAAATCCTTTGCCAATGCTCCATCTGTTTTACCTTTTGAAATTATTTTATATAATAACACAAAAGCTGAATTTCGCTATGCCTTTTGGAGTTTGGGGTATGTCTTTATGGAGGAGAAAGAGTAGAATCGTCATTACCTGCGCCAAGGGCATCCCCCTTTTTTTAAAAGAAGAGCTTCTTTCATTAGACTACCCGATTCTTTCAGAAGGAATTGCCCATGTTGAGACAGAAGGGTTGATGGAGGATACTATGAGGCTCAACCTTTCTATCCGCACAGGGCAAAGAGTTCTCTTTCTGCTTCAAGAGTTTATTGCAAGAAATTCTGATGAACTTTATGAAAAGATGTTAAAAATAGAATGGGAAGAATATATCCCAGAAGATGGTTATATATGTGTGACTTCATCTGTTGAGAACCCAACCATTCAGGATTCACGATTTGCAAATTTAAAATGTAAGGATGCGATCGTTGATCGGATAAAAGCTAAGCGGGGCTTTCGCCCTGATTCTGGTCCCAGAAGAGATAGAACTGTAATCCATATATACTGGAAAGACGAACTGTGCCAGGCCTTTTTAGACACATCCGGAGAGCCCCTTTCCAGGCGGGGGTACAGAAAAATACCCCTTAAGGCACCAATGCAGGAGACTCTTGCAGCAGCCGTCATCATGGCAACTAACTGGGGTGGCGAGGGAAATTTTGTCAATCCCATGTGCGGCAGTGGAACCCTTGCCATTGAGGCGGCCTTAATTGCCCTGAATAAAGCTCCGGGTCTTTTGAGAAACAATTATGGGTTCATGCACCTGAAAGGATTTAACGAATTATCCTGGAAGGCATTGCGTAAGAGGGGAAGAGCAGGAGCGAAAAGTAGTTTAAATGGAAGGATTATTGCTACGGATATTAGCGAAAAGGCCTTTGAGGCGGCAAAGAAAAATGCAGCGACTGCAGGTGTGGAACATTTGATCGAGTTTGGAATATGTGATTTTTCAGAAACACCTATTCCAGAGGGTGAGGGCGTTGTGATCCTCAATCCCGAATATGGCGAAAGATTGGGAGAGATAGAAAAACTCAATGAGACCTATAAGGGGATCGGTGATTTTTTTAAAAAGAGATGCAAGGGATATAGGGGATATATTTTTACCGGTAACTTCGATCTGGCAAAGAAAGTAGGATTAAGGACAAAGAGGAGAATTCCTTTCTTCAATGCTAATATTGAATGCAGGTTGTTAGAATATGATCTTTATGAAGGGACTAGGAAAAGGTAAGCACCAAGCTACAAGAAGCAATAATCAAATAATAACCAAATCCCAATCACCGAAATTTAAAACGTAATACTGGTTATATGCTTTCATATTTTGGACATTGATAATTGGTTCATCACCCCCACCCTTACCCTCCCCCCTTGGAGACTGTGTCGTAATTAGGGTGAGGGTAAAAATTTAGCATGAAGCATAAAATTATCTACGAGAGACCATATCGATATGATACAATAAAGTCGTACGAAAG